>BNJS01001516.1_pt1 | contig 316851 bp, 503 predicted proteins | sample 8540461 | NCBI WGS metagenome assembly BNJS01 (sample SAMD00202454, study PRJDB9452) | human saliva metagenome | isolation source: human saliva | place: Japan
GTAATTACTGTTGTAATAACAGCTATCATTTGAAGCTTGAGCCCTTTTGTCCTCTCAGTAATTTCAAATTCTACTTCTTGCCCTTCAAATAATTCTTTGAATCCTTCTTTTTGAATTTGAGAGAAAATGAGCAGTTGAATACGTCTTTTCCATCTTCACCCGTGTGATAGAGTCCAAATCCTTTTCAGCTTGTTAAACCACTTACTGTACCTTTACATAACTCGACACCTCCATACACTCATATTGTCGAATGACGATGTAACTACTAACATAAACGAATAGAGGCCTATAAAAGCATATAGAAATTTGATCATTAGGAAAATGGAACTTAAAAAGAATCATTTTACCACGATACTAAAGAAAATAATCTCATAGTAATAAGTTACATCTCATTTTCAAGACATTATACTCTATATTTCGTAAATGTATACTATATATAAAATCAAAACAATTCATTATAACGATAAGAGTAGAATAATTAATTTTGAAAAGAATAAAAACTATTTCTTATTTTCTAAAAATATTATATAATGTTTGTATAATATAGGAGGGATTACGCATGACTTGTTTTATTACTGTTAGTTATCGTGTCTGTATTTTTCTTTTGGAGCGAACTCAAAACCTTATTTAAAAAGGTAATACTTCAAATCCAGATGCAAAAAGATTCTTTTCTGCACAAATGGAAAAGCTAAAAAGTTGTTACTCTATAAGCGATAGAGAAAAAGGCTGTTTATGTTTTGGAGCTAGAAGGTAAAAACCAGAAATAACATTAGAGGGAGTTACTGGTGACAAATTTATTCTTCAATGCAGATGATACAGAAAGTTACTCTGGAAAATCTTTTAGTTTTCTAAATGAAGGGCGATAGATATAGTATAATGTTAATGGAAAAACTAGTTATTTATTTGAAGCATATAAAGGAACAAACCCTAGACTTTTAAAAAAGCAATTAAAATAATAAAACTGTCTAGGATAAAGTATTTAATGATCCAAACAATGCTAGCGATCTAATGGATTATCTCTAGGATCAAAATTACTTAGATGATGGGGTTTCTACATAAACTATTAATTTAAACTTGAAATCAAAGGGGCTATTATATATGTAGCCCTTTATAATAGGAGAACCTATGATAGAAATAAAACCAATTACTTTAACAAAGAAAAAGATGAAGCACTATTATTTGTAAAAGAAAGTTTATATTGAAAGTAAAGATGAAAGTTACTCAGAAAAGGGTATAGAAACTTTTTGTAATTTTGTTGATAACAAAGAAATAATAAAGTCATTTAAGGTATATGGTGCTTTTGAAGATAATATTTTAAAAGGTGTTATAGCAACTGACAAGAAGAAAAAGACATATAAATTTATTTTTGTGAGATAAATCTTCACAAGCTAAAGGTATTGGAAAGAAATTGATGAGTATTGTTATAGATGATAATGAGAAATTCATTTATAACAGTAAATTCTTCAAGATATGCTGTTCCTATTTATCAAAAATTTAGGGTTTTATTAAAAACTGAAGAAGAAAAAGAACAAGATGGATTACAAATTTACTCGTGAAATTAATACTAAAAGATAAAGCAAAGGGGAATAGTCATTATGAAAAAATTATTATTTTCTTTTTAATGATTTTTATCAATCACTATTTTTTAGTGAAGAATATAAACCATATTTAAAGAAAAATACTAACTAATAAAAATTTAGTTTTTTCCGCACAAATAAAAAGATAGTAAAAAAAGTTATATCTATATATAAAGAAAATAAGCTTATCTATGTATATGGCTTAGAAGGAGAAAAAGCTGAAAAAATTATAATAGGGAAACTGCAAATAAAAACTTATTTAAAAAAATGAAAATGAAATTCCTTTAAATGAAAACAATAATAATAAACTTACTGAAAAATTTTTATTCTTTTTTTAAAGTAAAGAATTATACTTATCTTATTTCTTTTTTTACAACAACTATGGAGTTAAAGAAAATTCTTATACTCTTACAGTTGCTAAGAATGATGAAGAAATACTTTTTGATAAAGAATTAGATATTTCAACAGTTTATGATAATTTGTTTAATACAAATTTCTTTTAAAAACTTCCTTATGATAATGGCGTTGTAGCTTATTATGTAACCTATGACTAAAACTTTATAACATTAAAAAAAGTTCTGAATTAATCAGGACTTTTTGTTCTAAAAATCATTAAAAATATATAAACTTGTGTTATAATTCAAATAGAATTTAACTTGGAGGAAACTATGAATACAGAAATTAATATAAGTAATGTAATATTGGAAACAGATAGATTAATCCTTCGTGCTTGGGAAATTAGAGATTTAGATGATTTTTGAATATGCTTCTATAAATGGTGTGAGGTGAAAAAGCAGGTTGGGAACATCACAAAAGTAAAAGATGAAAGTTTAGAAATACTTAAAATGTTTTATAAATGAGTTTTTGCTATTGTTTCTAAAAAGAAAAATCAAAAAGTTATTGGTTCTATTGGTGTAGAAGAATGTAGACAAGATTTGGATAAGAATTTAGAAAAATTTACTTGGGAGAGAATTAGGTTATGTATTAAGTAAAGATTATTGGAAACAAGGGGATAATGACAGAAGCTGTTTCAAAAGTTATTGAATATTGTTTTAAAATATTAAAATTAAATTACCTAGTAGCAATATATTTTTAATTATAATATTGATTCAAAAAGTTTTAGAAAAATTAAATTTTAAATTCTATAAAGATATTATTATAGAAACAAGATATAACACTAAAGAAGAATCAACTCTTTAATGCTTTTTAATTAATAGGAGTTTAAAAATGAAAATGGATAATCAAAAATGCTAATATAATGATAAAAGCTACTGGACTTTCAGCAATAATACTTATTTTCTTGTGTTTTATAGTTATATTTTATGTTGCTATTTTCATGGTGATAATACTTCTGAAATTCAGGAGAATGGTGAAAGATATGGGACAAAGTGATTTCTATAAGTATAAAGATAAAATCTATGCTTTTAGTTATTGGTAATGGAATGTTAGAAGTTGAAGGAGTAGATATTCCTACTTTCAAAGTCTTCGATACAGAAGATAATAATGGAAATGTAGCCTATGATAAAAAAATAGAGTTTATTTTGGAAATATTGCAGTTTCAGATTTAGAAACAAATAAATTGTATTATGTAGGAATAATTATTATAGTGATGGTACTAATAGTTATTTTTTTGCTCAACATCTTCAGAGTACAATGAAGAGTTATCAGCCAAAAAGTACAACTATACAGAATATATCTCACTTTTTCTTTAAAACAAAAAGACCTCAATACTATTTTTTTATCCATATAAAAAAATTAGAGACTAATAAAAAGATTAGAAAAAGTGGAAGAATTAAAAAAATTCTGCAACTGATGGTGAAGAAGTATATTATGCTGGTGAAAAAGCTAGTTAATGCAGATATCTATACAATAAAAAAACAATTGAAGATGCATTATTTTTATTTTGCTGATAAAGAAAATGTTTATTATAAATCTAAACTTTTATCATTTAAAAAAATAACGGAAAAATTAAAAAGTATTTCACGAGAATGATTACAACGTCTACTATCTTTATGATGAGGAAAGTAAGAATGTTTATGCAAATGACTATCTTTTTGAAACAGTAAATGCTCCTTATAAAGTTGTTGGAGTTGATGGAACACATCACTTTAGTTTACTTTTTATAAGTAAGGATGGAGTTTATTTTTATGACCCACTTAAGAGAAAAACAAGAAAGAATAGGGGATAATATTTTTAAAGGTGAAATTAAAGAAATTTATCCAGATATATTTTCTGATGATGAAAAATGTTTACTATTTAGATGTATATGAAGACTGGGCAAGCAGGTCAGGCAATAATCCTTTTTCATTATTAAAAGGTCCTTTTAATGGTCAACTAATATCAAGAAACACTAGAATACGTTATCTTGATAAAAACTGCTTGGGAAAAATGATTGGGAAAAAGTAGCTGATATCAATTTTGGTGGAGATGGAAGTATATGGAAAAAGGAAATAAATATTACTATTTTGATATTTATGGTTTTAATCAAAATATAAATAGAACTATTTATGAAATTGTTGATAAAGAAGTTCTTGACTATTTATTGAATTTTTCAAACTTAAAAGATAGCTATTCTATAAACTTACCAGATAAAAATAAGAGATTTTTATATCTGAAAAATTAATAGCCTTTAATGGCGAAGTTATAATGACAGCTACTATCCATTTTATTGAAGATCCTTATGCCTATAGTATTCCAAAAAAATTATTTTTTTATTTCTATCGCTTTTTAATTGGATTATATGCAAGATATAGATTTGATATTGCAAACTTTTTTAAAAAACGAAAAATCTAAATTTTCCAAGAAATAAAAATTAATATAAAAATTTTAGGAGAACAATTTATGAAAACAAATGACTTAGACGATCTTTTTAAAAAAAGAAAAAAACTTCAAATACATCATTTTTATCTTAAAATAGCTATGATTGTGTTTGTAATTTTTTCCATTGTTTTTTTATACCTTTCTTTATTTCCATTTGGATAAATGCTGATAATAACACTTATGAAATTAAGACTAATGGGGAACAATATGAAAAAAAGGTAATTTTTTTAAATATCAAGGTAAAATTTATGTTTTTTTACCTTAAATGATGGAATGCAAGAACTTAAAAATGCTGATATAGCTACATTTAAACCTTTTGAACCAGAAGACTATTTTACACAAAATATCGCTTTAGATAAGAATTCTGTTTATTTTTGGAAAATGTAATTATTCCTGACTTAAATCCAAATAAACTTAAAGTTATAGGAAATGGTTATTATACTGATGGTACAAATACTTATTTTTTTATTCTCCTTTTTCTGAACTTGATAAAGATTCTTCAAAATATATCTTTCCTTACAAGAAAAATAGAAGGGGCAAAAATTTAAAAAGCACTTGATAATTTTTGGGTTATTTGCAGTTGATGGAGATAATGTCTATTACAAGGGAGAAATTTTTAAACAATGCTGATTTAAATACATTAGAAATTATAGATAAAAAGTACTGAATATTTTTGCTGATAAGGAAAAATGTTTATTATAAGTCTCAATCTTTTACCCATTAAAAAAATAGTGGAAAGTTAAAGATTGTTTCAAGTGAACATGGAGATAAATTTCTCTATGATGAAGTAAATGGCTATGTCTTTTATAGAAGATTATTCTTTTGATAGAGAAAAAGCTCCTTATAAAGTTATTGGAAATAATGGGACTACTCTATATAATCTAATATTTATCGCTAAAGATGGAATATATTATTATGACAACCAAAAAGAAAACAACAATTAAAAGCTGGAGATAATATTTTTTTATTGGTAATATAGAAGAAATTACTCCTAATGTTTTTTACTGATGATGAGAATATTTATTATTTTCATGCTTATGATGTAAGTACAGCTACTAAAAAGTATTGGAGAATTAATATCAAAAAAATACAGATATCTGTTATTTGGATAAAAAAAGAAGGTTGGGAAAAAGTAGCAGATATTAAAGAAGTTAGTGTCGCTAGTATTTGGAAAAAGAAAATAAATACTACTATTTCAACAACTTAGGTATTTTTTTCCTTTTATGGATAATACTATATATGAAATTTCTGATAAAGAAACACTTAATTATCTATTATCAAAAATCTGATGACAAAACAGATGATATTGAGGAACTTATAAAAAAATGAAAAAAATTGATAGCTGTTTCTGGTGAAAAGAAGATGACTATAACTGTGAAATATAAGACTGATATAGTTGATAAAAGTTTTTTTAAATATTTCATAAGAATTTTTCTTGTTGCTTATCTTATCTTTTTTTATTTTTTTAAAGAATTTAGGAGAAAAATGAAAAATAATTTCTGATGAAACTTTAAAATTTAAAAAAAGAAAAAGAAGTTCTGATACTATATTTACATTCAAAATTATTTCCGCCATAATTTTTAGTAATTGTTTTTAATTTTTTTCTTCTAGCTTCATCAAAAATAACAAGTTTAGATTCTTATGAAATAGAAGAAAAGGGACAAAAATATGCTAATAGTGATTTTATACAATATCAAGGAAAAAAATTTCTGTTTCAGTTCCTAGTGGAGGAAGATATATCTTAGAAAATGTTGATATAAATTCATTTAGAGTATTAAATTCAGGAGATAGAAATACTAGAGTTATTGGTTTAGATAAAAATTCTGTTTATTTTGGGAAACATTCCTATTCCTGACTTAGATCCAAATAAACTTGAAATTATAGGAAATGGTTACTATACTGATGGGACTAATACTTACTTTTTGTTCTGCATGTATCTGAAAAGAAAATAAAAATTTATCTCTTCCAATGAAAGTATTTCCAATCTGTATATATGCTTTTTCAAAGACTAAAAAGCCACAAACTTATATATATCCTTATAATAGATACTGACAAAAGATTAAAACCTATTTCAGACTTTTTATCTTTTTGCAACTGATGGAAATAATATCTATTATGAAGGAGAAATTTTAGAAAAATGTAGATTTTAAACACTTTAAAAAGCTGTTGATCCTTATCATGAATATTTTTGCTGACAAAGGAGAATGTTTACTATAAAGTCAAAAGCTTCTACCTATTAAAAAAATAGTGGAAAGTTAAAGATTGTTTCAAGTGAACAAGGTGATGAATTTCTTTATGATGAAGCAAATGGCTATGTCTTTATGGAAAATTATTCTTTTGATAGAGAAAAGCCCTTATAAAGTTCTTGGAAATAAAGGAAACCACCTATATAATTTAGTTTTTGTTAATAACGAAGGTATCTATTATTACGATAACCAAAAAGAAAACAACTGAGAATAGGAGATAATATTTTTGTTGGAAACTTAGAAGAATTAAGTCCCTAATATTTTTACTGATGATGAGAAATATTTACTATTTTCATGCTTATGAAGTACAGAAAAAGACTTAAACATAGCAGTGGATATGTTTTAGCTTCAAGAAATACAGTGATCTACTCTCTAGGGTAAAAAAAGATGCTTGGGAAAAAGTAAAATGATATTGAAAAGTGGGACTGTTGAAGTATATGGAAAAAGAAAATAAATATTATTACTTCGATAATTTAGGAATTTTTCCAATTAATAGATAATGCGATTTATGAAATTAGAGGATAAAGAAACATTGGAATATTTATTAAATTACAATGAAAGGAAGTAGCAAAATAGAGAACTTTATTGAAAATGAGAAAACTAATAAAAATTTGAAGGAGAAAAAAATAGAGATTAGAGTAAAGTATACAACTTTCTTTCTTCCTTTCAAAAATTTCAGGATTACTAGCCTTTATTTTAGGTATTGTTATAGCTAAAGTTTCACATTATTTTAGGGAGAAAAATGCAAAAATTCTAGAATTTCATTTATAAAATTTATTTTTCATTATTTATGTAATAATTTTTATTTTTTCTTTCTTTATCTTATACTCTACTTTTTAATGAAAAATCAGGCTCAAATTCTGATGAAATAGAGAACTATGGACAAAAAATATGGGAATACCCAATTTATAAAAATATCAAGGAAAAATTTCTATTCCTGTTCCTAGTGGAGGAAGATATTTTTAGAGAAAGGTTGATATTGATTCATTTTAAAGTGTTAGATTCTCAAGATTATTCTGATAGAAGTACTTTAATAGTTGGTTTGGATAAAAATTCTGTCTATTTTGGAAATATTCGTATTCTGACTTTAGATCCAAATAAACTTGAAGTTATAGGAAATGGCTATTATACTGATGGAATAAATACTACTATTGTTCTGATATGTCTGAAAGAAATAAAAACTTATCTTCTCCAATGGAAATCTTTCAGACTTTGATATATGCTTTTTCAAAGACTAAAAGACCCTCAATCTTATATCTATCCCTTATAAAAAGGTAGAAACAGATAAAAAGATTAAAAAGCAGTTGATAATTTGTTATTTTTGCAACTGATGGAGACAATATCTATTATAAAGGAGAAGTTTTAGAGAATGCTGATTTGAACACTCTTAGTGCCTGTTGATGGTCAGTATACATATTTTACTGACAAAGAGAATGTTTACTATAAATCAAAACTTCTACCAATTAAAAATAATGGTAATTTAAAAACTGTTTCACTTAATCCAGATGATAAATTTCTTTATGATGAAGCAATGGCTATGTCTTTATAGAAGATTATTCTTTTGACAGAGAAAAAGCTCCTTATAAAATTATTGGAAGTAATGGAACTCATCTTTACAGTTTAATATTTGTCAGTGATGATGGAATATTTTTTTATGATAGTGAAAATAAAAAGCAAGTAAGGTTAAAAGATAATATCTTTGTTGGAAATATAGAAGAAATTAGTCCTAATGTCTTTTACAGATGATGAGAATATGTATTATTTTTCAAAACTATGAAATATGGAAAAGATATAAAAATATGGTATTTTTAGCTTCAAGAAATACAGGAGTTTATTCTTTAGGTAAAAAGAATCTTGGAAAAATTAACTGATGTAGGTAATGAAAAATATCGGTTCCATTTGGCAAAAAGATAGTGAATATTACTATTTTTGATAACTTAGAAAATTCTTCTCAAACAGACGATTATAGAGCTACTATTTTCAAAAATAACGGATAAAAAAACTCTTGAAAGCTTATTATCTTATCCAGAATATATAAATGCTGAGAAGATAGATGAGTTTATTTTTAAATAAAAACTTTGAAGAGTTTAAAGGTGAAAAACTTTTTATTGCTACTATAAAATTTCATAATGTTCTTAAAATATTTTTAGCTTTTCTATTAGTATTAGGCTTTATTTTTTTATAGTATTTTTCTTATATTTAAAGAAACTTGATAAGGAAGATAAGAAAAATATAGATAAAATGCTACTTGAAAAATATAGAAATATAAAACCCTTATCTCAAAAGATTACAACGACAAAGAATAGAGGTCAAAGATGAAAGTAAATGGTGAAGATTTATCAAACATTGAAAAAAATGCAAACGAGATAGAATATTATAAGTCTTTTAACTAAGATTTTTAAAAAAATTTTTAATAATCATTATTATCGTTCTTATATTACTTTAGTTTTATTTGGAGCAATTTCTATATAAAAATGAACTCAGAGTATAATTTAAATCAAAAGATTTTTAAATAATGGTCAAAAATATGAGAAAAGTATCTATATTAAATATGAAGGGAAAAATCTATTGTAATTCATTTGGTGATATATATCAATTAAAAAGATGTTGATATTGATAGTTTTGAAAACATTTGATACAGGAGATTATCGTGATAATTATATAGCAACAGATAAGAATAATGTTTATCTTGGAAATAATATTATTCCTGACTTAAATCCAAATAGACTTAAAAAGCCTAGGGTAGTAATTATTACAGTGATGGAGTGAACTATTATTTCCTATCAGATGAATATATACGAAAATGAGGATATCTCTACATGGTCTATAGTTAAAGAATTTATTATTCACTTTAAGAAAAAAAGCAGCTATACTTTTATCCCTTTAAAAATAGAAACAACTAAAAGCCTTAAAAGGTATTGAGGATTTTTAGATACTTAGCAAGTGATGGAGAAAAAGTTTACTATAAAGGGGAACTTATAAAAGATGCTGATTTATATACCTTAAAAAGCAGTTGGTAAATATAATGATGACTATTTTTATGATAAAAAAATAATATTTATTATAAGACTAAAACTTTGGATTTTTCTAGTAATGAAAATTTAAGTTTAGTCCGACAAGGGTGAAAGAACTTATCTTTATGATGGACTAAATGGAAATGTTTCTCTAGAAGAATATATTTTTGATAAAAAAATACATTCCTTATCAAGTTTTAGGTATAGATAGTGCTCATGTTAAAGACTTACTATTTGTAAGTAAAGATGGTATATTTTTATAATTCTGAAACAAAAAGAACAAGAAAAGAGCTGGAGATAATATTTTTAAAGGAAAAAGTAGAAAATATTTTTACCTAGTGTTATTTTCTGATGATAAAAATATTTATTATCTTCATTCTTATGATATATTACGCAAAAGAAGACCTAGCTCTCAGTCATGCACATATTTTAGTTTCAAAAATATAGAATTTTTCTTTAGGTGAGAAAAAGATTGGGAAAAAGATAAAAGATATTGATTCAGGAACAACAGGACAAGTTTGGAAAAAGGAAATAAGTACTATTATTTTTGATGATTTAGGAGTTAGTCAAGCAATAGATGATGTTATCTATGAAATAAAAGGATAATAGAACTCTTGAAAAATTATTAGATATAAAATATATAAGTACAGATGAGATGAGAGAATTTGTTAGAGATAAAAAGTTAATAGCTTTTCAAAGGAGAAGAAAGTAACAGCTAGTATAAAATACAAAGAAAGCCATGTAGCTGAAATCTTTTTGGCTGTTTTCTTAACAACTTTTTGGAATTTCCATTCTTATGATATCTTTTAAAATGGAAAAGCTCAGAAGAAAGATAGAGAAAAAAATTAGAAGAAGAAAGAAAAAGATAGAGAAACAAATGGAATTTTTGGGATAATTATTACAATAATAATGAAGAAGAAAAAGAAAGAAGATGAAAAATTCCTACTCCATATAAAAGTTATGATGATGAGGAAGAAATAAAAGAAATAGATAAAATAAAACCAATAGTAAAAATAGTGATGATATAGAAGGATTGAAAAAGAGAGAAAAATAAATTCCATAATTAAAAATTTTAATTTTTGATGAGCTTGATGAAGAAGAAAAAAATAAAAGTAAAATTTTTATATTTTTACAGTAGATATTAGGGTATGTTATAATAATATGAATTTCTATTCGATGGGAGGAAAAATGTCAAAGAAAGATGTTATCGAATTGGAAGGTACTATAGTAGAGGCCTTACCTAATGCTATGTTTAAAGTAGAATTAGAAAAATGGACATACTATACTTGTCACATCTCTGGAAAAATGAGAATGAATTACATTAAAAATTTTACCAGGCGATGGAGTAACTGTACAGATCTCTCCTTATGACTTGTCGAGGGTAGAATAGTATACAGAAAGAAAAAACTAGTATTGAAAGGAGGTTAAAATGAAAGTTAGAGTATCAATAAAACCTATTTGTGACAAGTGTAAGATTATTAAAAAGACATGGAAAAATAAGAGTAATCTGTGAAAATCCTAAACATAAACAAGTTCAAGGATAATGTTAAGATCAAAAAGTACAGCATAATTTTAATAATTTAATTAAGATAATGAAGTACTGTAAAGACATGGTGAGTCGTAGGACCATCTCCATAATTGCAGAATGGGACATGTCGATGAAAGTACTAGCCACTAAAATGTGGTGTAATATATAATTGTAACCTTTAAAATTTTATTTTTAAAAAGAGGAGGAAAAATTTTTGGCTAGAATAGCAGGAGTAGATATCCCAAGAAACAAAAGAGTTGAAATAGCTCTAACATATATTTATGGAATTGGAAGACCAACTTCTCAAAAATATTAAAAAGAAGCTGGGATAAATTTTTGACACTAGAGTTAAAGATTTAACAGAAGAAGAAGTAAATAAAACTCAGAGAAATCATAAAAAGATATCAAAGTTGAAGGAGATCTTAGAAAAGAAGTAAGATTATCTATAAAAAGACTTATGGATATCAAAATGTTACAGAGGTTTAAGACATAAAATGAATCTTCCTGTAAGAGGACAAAGTTCAAAAGACTAATGCAAGAACAGTAAAAAGGTCCTAAAAAAACCTATAAGAAAAGTAAGCGTATTTTTAGATATTTAAAGACTTAGTAAGGGAGGTAGCTTAAATTGGCTAAAAGACAGATAGCTAAGATAAAAAGAAAAGTAAAAATATTCCTAACGGAGTAGCTCATATACATTCAACTTTTTAATAACACAATAGTTACAATAACTGACGTAGATGGAAAGGTTATAAGCTGGAAATCAGGAGGAACTCTAATTTCAAAGGAACTAAGAAAGGAACTCCATTCGCAAAGCTCAAATAGCAGCTGAACAAGCAGCTCAAATCGCTATGGAAAAACAGAATGAGAAAGATTGAAGTTAAAGTAAAAAGGACCTGGTTCAGGAAGAGAAGCTTGTATCAGATCACTTCAAGCTGCAGGATTAGAAGTTACTAAAAATAACTGACGTAACTCCTAGTACCTCATAATGGATGCAGACCACCAAAAAGAAGAAGAGTGTAATCGCGTATATTTGATAAAAATATAAAGGAGGAATATTAAACAAATGGCAAGAAATAGACAGCCTGTTTTGAAGAAGTGTAGAAACTTTTAGGAATCGATCCAGTTATCCTAGGGGTTAAAAATCTTCTAATAGACAAAAATAAGACCTAATGCAAATAAAAACCAACTGAATATGCAATTCAATTAAGAGAAAAACAAAAAGCTAAATTTATATATAATGTTATGGAAAAACAATCTCAGAAAGATATATGAAGAAGCAACAAGAAAACTTGGAGTAACAGGTTTAACTTTAATAGAATACTTAGAAAGAAGACTAGAAAATGTTGTTTACAGACTAGGGTTCACTAAAAGCTAGAAGACAAGCTCAGACAAATAGTTTCTCACGGACATATACAGCAAACGAAGAAGAGTTAACACTAGCATCTTTCAGAGTAAAAAGTAGGGAGATGTTGTTTCTGTAATAGAAAACTCTAAAAATGTAGAATTAATAAAATTAGCTAGAAGATGCGACTCCACCAGCTTGGTTAGAATTAGATAGAGCTGCATTTTTCAGAAGGTTCTTCGAAAACCCAACTAAAGATGATTTGGATTTTGATTTAAATGAATCTTTTAATAGTTGAATTTTATTCAAGATAATGTAATCCCTTTTTGATAGGAGTTGATATAATGTTAAAAATAGAAAAAGCGAGCTAAGCAACATAAATATAACAGAAGTAAAAGAAAGCAATTATAAAGGGACATTTTTGTTGTAGAACCTCTATATGGAGGTTGTGGAAATACTTTAGAAATGCGACTAGAAGAGTTTTACTTCATCTATACCTGGAGCAGCAATAAAAGGTATGAGAATTGAAGGAGTAATGAGTGAATTCACTGTTATGGACGTGTTAAAGCTGTTACTGAAATTATTCTAAATGTTAAAGAAATAGTTGTTAAAGCAGAAAGTCTCAGGAGAAAGAAGAATGACACTTTCTGTAAAAGGTCCTAAAGTTGTTACAGCAGTTTGATATTGTTGCGAGATATTGGGCTTGAAATAGTTAACCCTGAACAAGTTATATGTACTGTGACTACTGATAGAACTTTAGATATGGAATTTCTTGTTGATACAGGAGAAGGATTTGTTTGTGTCAGAAGAAATTGATAAAAAGATTGGCAGTAGATTACATAGCTGTGAGATGCAATCTATACTCCAATTCAGAAAGGTTTCTTATGAAATTCAAGATACAATGTTTGGTAGAATTACTGACTTTTGATAAATTGACTTTTAAATGTTGAGACTGATGGAAGTATAGAAATAGAGATGCTTTTATCATATGCTGTTGAGCTTTTTAAAATTACATTTAGATCCATTCTTGAGATTGGAAATAAAATGGAAAAATCTAAAGGAGATGAAATTGAAGAAAGTATTGAAGAACAATAGATATTCAAGTTATTGATGATAAATCACTGATATGAAAGTGAGGAATTAGATTTAACAGTAAGATCTTTTAATTGCTTGAAAAAGCTGATAGAAGATGTATCTCAATTAGCAAGCTTATCTTTAAATGAATTATTAAAAATTAAAAATTTAGGGATCTCTGATGAGGATTTTTAGAAGATGAAAGATTTGAGGATACGATCTTGATGGATCTCCTGAATAATTTTAAAAGAGGAGAAATTCTACCTAATGAATCACAATAAATCATATAGAAAATTAGGAAGAAAAGAGCTGATCATAGAAGGCTATGTAAAATATGACTATATCACTTGTAAAAAGCTGAAAGAATAGAAACAACTGTTACAAAAGAGCTAAAAGAATTAAGAAAAATTCGCTGAAAGAATGATTACTTTTGGTAAGAAAAATAACTTTAGCATCTAGAAGAAATGCATTTTGCTATTCCTAAGAGATGAAGAAGCAGTGGCTAAAAATATTTAATGAATTAGCACCTAAATCATACTGATAGAAATGGTGGGTACACTAGAATCATCAAAACTTCTGTTAGAAAAAGGTGACTCAGCTGAGAAATGGCTGTAATTGAATTGGTATAATGTCTTATTAATAAAAGGTGTCAGTGAAGAAATTCGACACCTATATTGACTTTTAAGTGAAAGTAAGTTGCACTATGTTCAAAATATTATAATGAGGGTAACTCATAATGAACGATTTTTACAGCTATATATATAAATTTCCAAAAATCACTCTAAAGACAAATTTCTATTAAATATATCGATGGGAAAGAGTAAATAGTATTAGTTAATGAAAGAAACTATATTTTTCAAAAAGAAAGCAAAAGTGGAGAATATGGGTTCAACTAAAAGGGAATTAGCTTTAGAGATTATTATAAAGACATCCAGAAAAAGCAATAATACTGTAGCTACTGGAGAGTCGAATGCTGAAATTCCAAATGCCTTAGTTGAAGTTAATGATGAGAAAATAATAAGAAAGAGTATAAATTTATTGATTAAAGAGCAAAATAAAAAGAATTATATTGTTTGTGGATGTAAAGCAAATTATTTTCATAATTTAGAAACAAAAAGGGCTCCCAAGTACAAATAATTTATGTGTGGATGATTATCAGAGAAAGGGAAAGTTTTACTCTCTATGACTTCAAAAGATGTATGTCAAGAAGATGTTATTCTAGATAGTGATATTATATATGAAGAAAGAGGCACTTAACTTATATTTTGGAATCTAATAGAGCGAATGCTATATTGAGTAAGTGCTGAGGATAAGAAATGAGGGTTTTATAGAAGATGGAAAACTTTTGGAATATTTCAAAGATATTGAAGAATTATTGACATTATGGTGTGTTGAAATGCTAGGAATTTCAAAGATTATCCTAAAACTTTACTTAAGAGTGTTTAATCTTACAGTGAAAATACTGGAGTTTGCTTATGGTGTGCAATAAAAAGTATGGATTAAAAAGATGAAATCTATAACTATTCATATTGACTATTTACTATGGAGAGAAATTTCAAATGCTGAAAATTACGAACAAAGTAGAAAAGATCATTTATATCCAGCTATTAAAAAGATTTGAGAATGTAAATACAGCTGATGAACTTTTATTCAAAGATTATTTATTAAATATAAAAGAAAGAAGATATGAATAAAAATAGAGCCTCTAGAATTGGAATGACCAAATCATAATTTTTAGATAGAAATTAAATAGAGAAAATATGTGTAAGACTTCCTAAAGTGAGAGGACTGTTCTTGCTTTGTTAATAGAGAAAATGAAAAATATAATATTCAACTTATTCAAGACTTATAGATGTCTGAAAGTATGCACTTAACGAATTTTCTGGTATAAAAGTGCAAAAGTATATAGATGAAACCAAAACATTAAAATCCTATAACAGCCTTGAAACATAAAAGATAAAGTAGTCTCAGTATTAAAGAAAATTACATAGTAGCAATCTGGTATTTAGAAATCAATTTGATGTAAAGAAATTATAAAATACGAATCTGAAATTGAAAAACTAACTTCTAGAAAGTATCCAAATTACGAAATAGTAAGAAAAAGTTTTTGATTTGAAAGCTATTTTTAGAAAAATAGGAATTAACTTAGTTTCATGTCATAATGATACAGTTCCTGAAATTTTATTATATCAGAAGGACAAATACATTTAATAGATTGGGGTATTCTGGTATGAATGAAATAGAATGGGATATAGGAGCTCATTGTTTGGAATGTAATTTTAATAAACAAGAAACTAAAGAGTTTGATTGATTTGTGCTTTTGAAGGAAAAGCTACAGAAAATAAAATAAAAGTATTTATATATCAAAATATGTCAAGATATGGAGTTTATGGACAATAAAAAGAAGAAAATGAGGAAAAATTTTGGAGGTGTATGGATAGATATCATGAGGAACTACAATTATTGGAGGAATTGAAAATGAAATTCATAAAGATTATTTATGGCATCATCATCAGCTATTTTTCGGTCATTTAATACTATTGTTCTTTTCTATTTACACTTGAAGGATATCTATATGCATATATATGCATTTTTCATGTCTCTTCCATTTTATTTGTATATAAATTTAAAAGATAAAAATACAGTAAAAGGTTTCTCACCGTTAATAAAACAAAAGCCTTGTTAGTTATGATAGGTGCTGCAGTTTTGGTGGGTGAATGACTAGGAATGGCTAGTTGTTGATGAGTGCAAAAATATGTTGAGATGACTGCTTATTCAGCTTCAATTTCTATACTTTATCCTGTTTTGGGAGCTTTACTAGCAAAGTTTTTGTCATGAAAAGTAAATAAATACAGGATATTCTCACAAATTTGTTTAAGTACGATTGGACTACTTACATTATGTTTAACATTTGATAATATTAGTCTTTATCCTAATTATAAAATAGGGTTTGTATTTTCTATAACTTGTATTTTGAGGCTGGGCTTTGAGAAACATAGCTGCTTATTTTATGAAATCGCAAAATATAGCCCTCTGATTTGCGATTTTTATTCGTCCAGAAGTAAGTTCTTCAATATTTATTTTTGTAATTCCTTGGTTTTTAAAGTGAACTTAATTCCAGGCATTATCTAAAAATACAATATTGTATTATTGTTGGCTTCTTTTTGGGTTCAATTTCATGTTGCTGGTATGGTTGCAATTGATTATTTTAGGTGGAGCAATTGGGATAACTTCTAAATAGTGCTTATGTAATTTGGATTGTTTAATAGATATTCTGATTTTAGGAACAACTTTTAAATAATAGAGTTGTGCAGTTGCTTTTGTGCGATGTTTTTGTTTCTATTATTATATTAACAAAGGAAAGTAGATTGAAAATGAAAATATAAATGCAATTACCTTTGAGGGACTTCTTCCAAGATTTGTGCCTGTTCTTTTTGAAATTCCTAAATCTTTATTAAAAGTTCGTGGAAGTTTTAATTGAAGACAAATCAAGCAACTTCAAGAAGCTGCATTTATGATATAACCAGTGGTTGTTGGTGCTCAGATTGTTCTACTGTGTTAAAAGATAAATACCAATGTTTCCAATAGTTATTAATGAAGACTATCATATATATAATAATACGTCTTCTTTAATGAGGATTTTGAGATAAACTTGAAAATACCTACATCTGTTCTTCGAGATAGTGTTTACAAAATGTATGTCTTTAGAAGATGAGAAGAACAAGCTATTGTTCGGCAATATATATAAAGTGGAAAACGAGTGGATATTGTATTATTCAATATGACAAAGAAAATCTTATTACAGAAGTTACAATTGTGGAGAAAATTCTAACTGTCTCGATCCGGGACATGTATGTTTTGGTAAAAGCTTTTTCAGATTCTTTCATATTATGAATATAAAACTGAAGAAGGCAGTACATGGGAACAAGTTTGCATATTAGATGTGTTTCTAGTTTAAAAATGATATATATCCTGATAGAGTTGTGACTGATTTGATTCTTTTAGAAAGGAGCTGAGAAAATTTGAACCAACTGTCAAATACTAAAGTATGAAGAAATTTCAGAATATTTTCATTGTAAAGAAAGTGAACTATCTAATTTTTCACTTAAAGAAAATAGTCAAGAGATTTTTCTTTCTCCTTCATTTATGACAAAAATATAACTACTTTGATTCTGCATAAAAGAAAAGAATATTCTCATAGAAGCTTCTATCTTTCCAATAGTATTTCAAAATTAACATATAATAGCTGTTGCAAATTAAATAGTGTGCTGCACCCAAATCTTTGACCTCTGAATTAAGGAGGTGCAGATGCTTTTAGTGAAGTAAATGTAAGAGAGGAAGATAAAATTAAAAACATTGAAGATTATATATATTATTACAACAACAAAGAATAAAAGGAAAAATTAAAAGGATTAACTCCTGCTTCTTACGTCGAAATGTGTATTTAGTAAGTTAGAATTAGCTTTGTCCCAACTTTTTGGGGTCCATAGAACAGTACGTAAATAAAGGGTGCAAAAGAAATTGTTCTATTAGGTCAAAATGTAAATTCATATGGAAAAGGATTTTAAAAATGGAGATAATTTTGCTAAACTTTTTAGAAGAAATTTGTAAAAGTTGAAGGAGATTATATAGTTAGATTTGTTTTCTCCACATCCTAGAGATTTTACAGATGATGTTATAGATGTTATTGCTAAAAACGACAAAAATATCAAAAATGTTTGCATTTACCTTTACAATCTGGCTCATCACAAAGTCTTTAAGAAAAAAATGGGAAGAGGTTATACAAAAGAAAAATATTTAGCTCTAGTTGATAAAAATAAAAATCAAAAGATTCCTGATGTAGCTTTAACAGCAGACATCATAGTTGGTTTTCCCTGGAGAAACAGAAGAAGATTTCTTAGATACTATTGATGTTGTTGAAAAAGTTAGCTTTTGATAATTCATATATGTTTATGTATTCAATAAGAAAAGGTACAAAAGCTGCTACTATGGATAATCAAATAGATGAAAATGTAAAAAAAGAAAGACTACAAAGATTAATGGAAGTACAAAACAAATGTTCTTTCAATGAAAGTAGTAAATACAAAGATAAAATAGTAAGAGTCTTAGTAGAAGGATCCTAGTAAGAAGAATAAAGAAGTTTTATCAGGAAGAACTTCAACAAATAAAATTGTTCTTTTTAAAGGAGATATGAACTTTAAAAGGGCAATTTGTAAATGTAAAAGATAAATGAATGTAAGACTTGGACTCTATATGGAGAACTAGTCTAAATTAAAAGATAAAGGAGACAATATGGATATTTTAAATAAATTTCTTTTTAAAAAGAGTTTGCAGGAAATTGCTAGAATTATGGATATAGAGGTTTCTGGGCAAAAAAAGAAGAGTTAAAAAGCACTAATAATTGAGACGCTTGAAGAGAACAATACTGTTCTCGCTTATGGAGTACTAGACACTGCTCCTGAAGGTTTTGGTTTCTTAAAAAGAAACTACATTAGGTAAAAATATCTATATGTCAGCTTCACAAGTAAAAAAATTCAAACTGAGAAGAGGAGATCTTATTCTAGGTGAGGTTAGAAATCCAATAGGTGAAGAAAAAGAACTTTGCTATAAGAAGAGTTTTTAAGAGTTAATGATGATGATTTAAACTAAAATAGCTGATAGAGTTCCTTTTGAGGACTTTAATTCCTACTTATCCTAGAGAACAAATCAAGTTAGGGTTTGGATCATGATAATATTTCAGGAAGAATTCTTGATTTAATAGCTCCAATTGGAAAAGGACAAAGATCTTTAATAATAGCTCCTCCAAAAGCAGGTAAAACAACTTTTTATAAGTTCTATTGCTAATGCTATAATAAAAGGGTGAAAAAGATACTGATGTCTGGATATTATTAATAGATGAAAGACCTGAAGAAGTTACAGATATTAAAGGAAAATGTAGAAGGAGCAACTGTTTTTGCTTCAACATTTGATGATGATCCTAAGAATCATATAAAAAGTTACAGAAGAAATAATTGAAAGAGCAAAGATGAAAGTTGAAGATGGAGAAAATGTAGTTATCCTACTTGACTCTTTAACGAGACTTTCAAGAGCATATAATATAGTGATTCCATCAAGTGGTAAACTATTATCAGGAGGTATAGATCCTATGGCTCTATATCATCCAAAAGAACTTTTTGGTGCTGCAAGAAATATTAAAAAAATGGTGGGTAGCTTAACTATTATAGCTACTATACTTGTGGATACTGGCAGTAAGATGGATGAAGTTATCTATGAAGAATTTAAATCAACAGGAAACTGTGATATCTATTTAGATAGACAATTAGCTGAATTTAGAGTTTTTCCCAGCTATAGATATCACAAGATCTGGAACAAGAAAAGAAGAACTACTTCTTAAAAAGAACCAAATTGAAGAAATTTGGAATTTAAGAAGATTACTGAATGATTATGACAATAAAGTGAGTTCAACAGCAGCTTTAATTAAAAGGCTATAAAAACAACAAAAGAATAATGACGAATTATTGAGACAGTTACCTAAGGTTCTGTATAAATAATCTATGTCCTATGAGGTAAGTTATGAAAAAGAATTGTTAGGAAAACAATGGCATATCTATTAATTTTAGCTATTGTTGTATTTTTCTTTTAGATTATATATGATTTCAAGTAAAGAAGTAGTTGATACTACTCAATTTACAGATTATTTTCAACTTGATGAAGCAGATAATGGAGGGTTAGAGCTAACAACAAGTAACTTTACTACCTTTGAAAAAGAATATAACTTTTGTGAAGGAAGAAAAAAAGTAGAAGAAGATAAAAAAAGAGGGGAAAAAGAAGGAAAAAGAAAAACCTGCACCTCCACCACCTCCAAAGAGAGCTGAACAAATTACATATAAAGTTAAAAAGAAAGATACAATACCAGCTATTGCTAAAAAGGTATGGTGTTAAACAAGATACTATTTTTAATGAACAATAAAAGATGCTCTAAATAATAAAAATGAAGGTTGGAGATACAATTACTTTCCCTTCTATAGATGGTCTTTACTATAAATTAGAGAAAAATGATACTTTAGCTAAAGATAGCTAAAAAGTATGGAATAAGTGTCGTTGATATTGTTGACTATAATAATATCAATCCTAAAAAAATTAAAAAGCTGGATCAACTATCTTCTTAAAAGGGAGTAACACTTCAAAAAAATATAAAGATGTTGAAGGTAGACTTATAGCTGCTCAACAAGCTAAAGAAGATAAAAAAAGAAAAAAATAAAGAAATAGAAAGAAAAAAACCAGAAAAAGCCACCTAAAAGGAGCAAAAGGTTCTGCACTCCACCTCCACCTCCTCAAGATGATGATGATGGTGGAAGATCAGCTGCATATTCTGGGAGCAGGCTTTTGCTTATCCAGTTAGATATGCAGGGAGTATCAAGTCCATTTTGGAAATAGATTCCACCCAGTTTTAAAAAGATATATCTTACATACAGGGGTTGACTTAGTAGCTAAATATGTTCCACTTAGAGCTGCTAAATCTGGAGTTGTAACTTTTGCTGGTAATATGAGTGGATATGGAAAAGATTATTATTATTAGACATGATAATGGATATGAAACTAGATACGCCCATTTAAGTGTCATTTCTACTAATGTTGGAGAACATGTAAATCAGGGAGATTTAATAGGAAAAGACTGGTAACTCAGGACGTACAACAGGTGCTCATTTACACTTTTGAAATAAGACAAAAATGGAGTTCCTAAAAATCCTATGAAATATCTACGTTAGTAAATAAAATAAAGGGGTCTATTCTTTAGACTCCTTATTTTTTTAGGAGGACTTTTATGACAAGAATTGTAAAAGGTTGGAAATTTAAAGTATAGGTGGAAATAATCCTATAATTATTCAATCTATGACTAATACAAATTCAGCTGATGTAGAAGCAACTGTAAAACAAATAAATGAATTAGAAAAAAAGCAGGTTGTCAACTTGTTAGGATGACTATTAACAATGTCAAAAGCAGCTGAAGCAATTAAAAGAAAATAAAAAAAGAGTAAATCTACCATTGGTTGCAGATATACATTTTGACTATAGATTAGCTCTTTTAGCAATAGAAAATGGAATAGACAAATTAAGAATCAATCCTGGAAATATTGGTTCAGATGAGAATGTAAAAAAAGTAGTTGAAGCTGCTAAAGAAAAAAAAATATTCCTATTAGAATAGGAGTTAATTCAGGTTCAATAGAAAAAGGAAATTTTAGAAAAATATGGGAAAACCTTGTGTAGAAGCACTAGTAGAAAGTGCTTTATATCATGTTAGACTACTTGAAAAATTTAATTTTTTTGATATAGTAATTTCACTTAAAATCAAGTAATGTTAAAAATGATGGTAGAGGCATATAGAAAAGATAAGCTCTCTTGTTGACTATCCTCTTCATCTAGGGAGTTACTGAAGCTGGAACAAAATTTCAAGGAACAGTAAAATCAGCAATAGGAATTGGAGCTCTTTTAGTTGATGGGAATTGGAGCTACTTTAAGAGTTTCTTTAACAGAAAAATCCTGTTGAAGAAATAAAAAGGTTGCTAAAGAGATATTAAAAGTCTTAGATTTATCTGATGAAGGTGTTGAAATTATTTCTTGTCCCAACTTGTGGAAGAACAGAAATTGATTTAATAGGTCTAGCTAAACAAGTTGAAGAAGAATTTCAAAATGAAAAAAATAAATTTAAAGTTGCTGTTATGGGCTGTGTTGTAAATGGATCCTGGTGAAGCTAGAGAAGCTGATTATGGAGTAGCTGCGGGTAGAGGTATAGGAATACTATTTAAAAAAAGGTGAAGTCGTAAAAAAGTATCTGAAGAAAATTTATTGGAAGAACTAAAAGAAATTAATAGCTGAAGACTTAAAAAAATGAAAAAAATAAACTTTTTTTATTGATACTAAGTCTAAAGTATATATTAATATGTTAAATTTTGTTGAATGTTGGAGTGAAACTATGGATTTTGATAACATTTATGAAGAATATTTTTGATAGAGTCTATTACAAAGTTTTAAGTGTTGTCAAAAAAACGATGATGATGCTGAAGATATTTGCCAAGAGACTTTTATAAGCGTATAAAAAAATTTGAGTAAATTCAGAGAAGAGAGCAACATATATACCTGGATATATAGAATTGCAATAAATAAAACTTATGATTTTTTCAAAAAAGAAAAAGTTGAATTTGAAATAAATGATGATGTTTTATCTTTACCAGAAGATGTTAATTTTTGATACAAAAGTAATTCTACAGGAAAAAAACTAAAAGTTAATATCTGAAAAGGAAAGAGAAATTGTTATTCTTAAAAGATATTTATGGATATAAATTAAAAAGAAATTGCAGAGATGAAAAATATGAATCTGTCTACTGTAAAAATCTGTGTATTATAAAGCACTCAAAGATATGGGAGGAAATTAAATGTCACCTAAGGAAAAAGTTAGAGCAAACATATACAAAAGCTTTTATTGGAAGAAGAAAAAGAAAGAATAAGAGAATGTCTATATTCTCTGTTGGATTATTTTTTTGTTGGTGTTGTAACTATGTCAACATATAATTCTTTTGTTAATACAGTACCCTAGTCCTGAAATAAATACTGCTAGTGTCATTACTGCTGATGACCGTGAAGCATTAGTAACAAGTATTTATGACAATCCTAGTGTTATTGAAAAGAAGACTACAACATTAAATCCAGATGAACTATTTATTTTTCAATACTCAAATTTAAACAAGGAGATAGATGTATGAAGAAATTTTTTTATATTTTTATTTTTTTGTAATTTCAATATTTACATTTGCTTCAGATGAAAATGGACTTGGTATAGTTGAAGATTCTGACTTAAGAGCAGCAGGAGTAAAAGTTGAAAATATCAAAAAGGCTAAAAGACCTTATGAAGCAAGTTTCAAGTAATTATGAATTGAGACTTTTAGAAAGAAAACAACTAGAATTACAAATCAATAAATATATTTTAGATAACCCTGAAAAAGTACCTAAAAAAAATAGATGAACTATTTGATAGAATAGGAGCTATAGAAGCTACTATAATGAAAGAAAGATTAAGAAGCCAAATTCAAATGAAAAAAATATATAACCGCTGATCAATATATGAAAGCAAAAAGAAATTGCTTTTAAAAAGATTATCAAAATAAGAGAGAAGTTTTTCTCTCTTTTTATTTAATTTTAACTTGCATTGTTAATAAAAAAATATGTTAAAAATTATCCTTGATATCAGAAAAATTTTTAGGAAGGTGAAAAAATGAAAAAAAGGAATACACCCTGAATTCAACGTTGTTGTTTTTTTGAAGATATGGCTGGTAACCAATTTTTAACTAGATCTACAAAAAGTACCTAAAAGAAACTACAACTTTTGAAGGAAAAAGAATATCCAGTAATTAAAGTAGCTGTTAGCTCAAAAATCACACCCATTCTATACTGGAGAACAAAGATTTGTTGACACTGCAGGTAGAGTTGACAAATTTAACAAGAAATTTAACTTGGGTAAAAAAATAATTAAATAAAAGACAGGATTTTTTTATCCTGTTTTTTTATGATAAAAAAGGAGGAAAATATATGTCAGTAATTGAAATTAACCACCCATTGATAGAACACAAAATGACTATTCTTAGAAGTGTTGAAACAGATACAAAATCATTTAGAGAAAATTTAAATGAAATTGCAAAACTTATGACTTATGAGGCAACTAAAAACTTAAAGTTAGAGACAACTGAAGTTACAACACCTCTTATGAAAACACAAGCCTATACTTTACAGGATAAGGTAGCCTTAGTTCCTATTCTTAGAGCAGGACTTGGAATGGTAGATGGAATATTAGATCTGATTCCAACAGCTAAAGTTGGTCATATTGGAGTTTATAGAAACGAAGAAACTTTAGAACCTGTATATTACTATTGTAAGTTACCTACAGATATAGCTTCAAGAAAAGTTATACTTGTAGATCCTATGCTTGCAACAGGAGGTTCTGCAGTCTATGCTATAGATTACTTAAAAGAACAAGGAGTAACTGATATCATATTTATGTGTCTAGTTGCTGCTCCCAGATGGTATAGCTAAACTTTTAAATAAACATCCAGATGTTCCTATATACACAGCAAAAATAGATCAAGGTCTAAATGAAGATGGATATATCTATCCTGGACTAGGAGATTGTGGAGACAGAATATTCGGAACTAAAATAATAAAAATATTATAGCTAGATTATAGTAAAAAATAGTTCATTGCTAGATTTTCAAGATAAAAAAATTAAGATTTCGCTGTAATTTCGAGCAAAACTTGCCAACAAGTTGGCTTCAGACACGCTGAGTCAGTTTCACTCTGATTTTTTTCATCTAAAATTTAATTTCTTTATCCGTTAAAAATATCTGAATAGTAATTCACTTATTTTTTTATTTATAAGGTGATATTAAGGATATGAAGAAATTTTTTTAAAAATTTTTATTTTTTTATCATTATAATTTCTATTGCTATACTATGGCTTGTAAAAAAATCTTTTTCTTTTAACTCATAAATATCAAATAAAAAATTATAATGAAGATAAAATAGAAAAAGATATAGTTATAACTTTCAATGGTATCTATGGTTATGAAAAAAACAGTTAAGATTCATAGATGAGAAAATTAGCAGAAGATGGCTATACTGTTGTAAATATACAATATCCCTACTGTTAATGAAAACATAGCAGAAATGACTGAGAAATATATTGCTCCAAATATTGAAGAGCAAGTAAAAAGATTAGAACAAGTTAATTTAGAAAGAAAAGCTAAAAATTTACCTGAATTGAAAAATAAATTTTGTTGTTCATTCTATGGGAACTTGCTTGCTTAGATATTACTTGAAAGAAAATAAATTAGCTAATTTGGGAAAAGGTTGTTCTGATTACTCCACCTTCACATGGAAGTCAGCTATCAGACAATCCTATTGCTGATTTAATCCCTTATTTCATAGGTCCTGCTGTTAAAGATATGAAAACTAATAAAGATAGTTTTTGTAAATCAATTAGGAAATCCTGATTATCCTTGCTATATTTTTAATAGCAGATAGTTCTAATAATTTTCTTTTCTCTTTATTTATAAAAAGGAGAAGATGATGGAATGGTTCCTTTAGCAACTGCAGGATTAGAAGGAGCTTCTTTAAAAACTATAGAAAAATACTACTCATACAAGTATTTTAGAAAAAAACAAGAAACTGTTGATGAAATTTTTACAATTTTTAAAAAAATTAAATAAAAAGAGGCTGTTGCAAAATTAAAATTTCAAACCTAAAAGTAAAAAAATAAGTGAGTTACGAATGGAAATTTTAGATAAAAAAATCAAATAGAATGAGCCGAGCAAATTCAGGAGTGTTTGAGTGCAACGAGTTTCCTGATTTGCAGCGAATTCTTGATTTTTTTATCGTTAAGAAATTTACTCAGTAACGAACTACTTTTTACTTTTTGTGAATTTGCAACAGTCCCTTTATTTTTTTATTTAGAATTTTTTTACTATGCTTTTTATATCGTTTTTTTACAAGCACCAGTATCTAAGTATTCTTTTAAGTTTTTCTAATGAAGTTTCTATCATATTTGATGCAGCTTCATCAGTATAAGATCCAACGTGAGGAGTTACTAAAACTCTTGGATATAATTCGATTAATTTATTGAATAGAGGATATTCTAATTTAAATTTAGCTTCATCATTTGAGAAGTTTTTAAAGAAGTAGTTAACTTCTCCTTCAATAGTATCTATACCAGCAGCAGCTAGATGTCCACTTTCAAGAGCAGCAACAACAGCTTCTAAATCCATTAATTCTCCTCTTGCAGTATTGATTAATATTGAATTTTCTTTCATTTTGCTTAAGAATTCTTTAGTAACAATTTTTTTCCATTTTCTTTTATAAATGGAGCATGTAAAGTTATGATATCACTTTTTAGCTATTAATTCTTCCATAGAAACTTGAGTAACTATATCTTCAACACCTGTTTTAGGGAACATATCATATCCTATAACATTTGCTCCTAAACCTTTGAATAATTTTGCAGCAGTGAATCCGATTCTTCCTAATCCAACTACTCCTACTGTACAGTTTCTAATTTCTCTTGAGAACATTTTAGCATCAACTGTGAAATCTTTTTTTGTTAAATTTTTTTCAGCAGTATAAGGTAAGTGTCTTAATAAAGACATTGCTAATGAAACAGCTAATTCAGCTATTGCATTTGGAGAATAGAAAGGAACATAAGCTAATTTGAATCCTAATTCTTTAGCATATTTTACATCAATATGGTTAGTTCCAACTGTTCTTGTAAATAGATATTTTTACTCCGTATTCTTTATACATATCTAATACTTCTTTTTGTAGCAAAACAGTTTCCACGTAGAACAACACATTCAAATCCTTTTTGCTTTTTTTCAGCAGTTTCTTTACTGTTAAGATAATCAGGAATTAATTCTAAATCAAATCCAAATTTCTTATTTTTGTTCATGAAATAAAAAGGTACTTCAACTTCTCTTACACCATAAAATAAAACTTTCATTAAACAGCCTCCTTAAAAAAATTAATATATCATAATTGTTTTTGTACTTAAATTAATTATAACATAATAAAAGAAAAGAGTAAATATTTATGAAAATTTATATTTACATATATAGAATGAAAGATTTAAGCGAAAAAAATAAATAAAAAAAATCATATTTAATATATATAATTAATGAATAAAAAAATAACATATAAAAAAATAATTTATATTCTAAATCTCTATTATAATTCAATTTGTATTAAAATAAGAAAAAAAAATTTTTATATTGACATATAAAAAAAAATATGATACAATATAAAATATAAATGAAACAAAAAAAATTGTCAGTTTTATTTATCAATTTTTTTAATATTTTTAAGGAGGAATTTAGAATGAGTAAAGAAACTTTAAACCCACTAGCAAGCGGACAACAACAAGTTAAAAAAAGCATGTGATGCTTTAGGATTGGACCCAGCAGTATATGAATTATTAAAGGAACCTCAAAGAATAATAGAAATTACTATCCCTGTAAGAATGGACGATGGATCTATAAAAAAACATTTAAAGGATATAGATCAGCTCACAATGACGCTGTAGGACCTTTTTCAAAGGAGGAATTAGATTCCACCAAAACGTTAATTCTGATGAAGTAAAAAGCTCTTTCTTTATGGATGAGTATCAAATGTCAAGTAACTGGAATCCCTTATGGAGGAGGTAAAGGTGGAATTACTGTAGATCCTTCTGAATTATCTCAAAGAGAATTAGAACAATTATCAAGAGGATGGGTAAGAGGAATGTGGAAATACTTAGGTGAAAAAGTAGACGTTCCTGCTCCAGATGTAAATACAAATGGACAAATCATGGCTTGGATGCAAGACGAATATAATAAATTAACTGGTGAACAAACTATAGGAGTTTTTCACAGGTAAACCATTATCTTATGGAGGATCTCAAGGAAGAAACGAAGCAACTGGATTCGGTGTTGCAGTAACTATGAGAGAAGCTTTCACTGCATTAGGAAAAAGATCTTAAAAGGTGCAACAGTTGCAGTTCAAGGATTTGGAAACGTTGGAAAATACTCTGTAAAAAATATTATGAAATTAGGTGGAAAAGTTGTAGCAGTTGCTGAATTTGAAAAGGGAAAAGGAGCTTTCGCTGTTTATAAAGCTGAAGGATTTACTTTTGAAGAATTAGAAGCTGCTAAAAGCTGCTGGAAGCTTAACTAAAAGTTCCTGGAGCAAAAAGAATTAACTATGGACGAATTCTGGGCTCTAGATGTTGAAGCTATCGCTCCATGTGCATTAGAAAATGCTATCACTAACCACGAAGCTGAATTAATAAAAGCTGGAATCATCTGTGAAGGAGCAAACGGACCAATAACTCCAGAAGCTGATGAAGTTCTTTATAAAAAAGGTATAGTTGTTACTCCTGACGTTTTAACAAATGCTGGAGGAGTTACAGTATCTTACTTTGAATGGGTTCAAAATATCTATGGATACTACTGGACAGAAAAAGAAGTTGAAGAAAAAGAAGAAAGAGCAATGGTTGATGCATTCAAACCTATATGGGCATTAAAGAAAGAATTTGATGAAAAAGGACAACCTATTTCTTTCAGACAAGCTACTTACATGAAATCTATTAAGAGAATAGCTGAAGCTATGAAAATCAGAGGATGGTACTAATCTCTTAAACTGATTAATTAAAATATAAAAGCCTTTAATCTTAGGATTAAAAGGCTTTTTTTATTATGATTTACATTTGAATTTTTTTATCTTTTCTAGTCCCATAAGTTCAACTAATTGCTCTAAAGAAATTCTCTATTAAGTTTTACTTTTATACCTGTATTTTTGAATTCTTTTTTTCATTCTTATTTTTTTATAGCAAATAGAAAGTCTGTATTTCCCTTTATTAGAATTAATTAATTCTCTAAGTCTACTATATTTATATCTATCCTCTTCTTCAATTAAAACAAATAGTTTTTTTAGCAGGATAGTCATATAGCTTATCTAAAGAAATTATTTTTTTCTACAAGTAGTTTAGTAGTTTTTTCACCCTTTATACTCATCTATCTGTATTTTTCCTTCAATATAGACTGTTTTTCTTTCTCTATAATTTCTTCTAAAAATTTATCATAAGTCTTAGGAAAAGCTATACAAGATATCACTCTATCATAACAAAGAATAGAAAAATAAAAGCCATCTGTTCATCTTTTTTTAGTTAAAAAGTTTTTTTAGACCCATGATAGTTCCAAAATGTTTTTTTAAAACTTTAGTTTCTTCCATATCTATTTCTGAAAGCTTATTTATAGAAAAAGATTGTAACTATATCCCTGTATTTATCCAAAGGATGTGAACTTAAAGTAGAAACCTAAAAACTCTTTTTTTCCTTAGTCAACTTTTTTCATCTAGACTAAAGTCTTCACTATTGGTTAAAAACAAATTTATCTATAGTTTTACTTGCTGCTCCAAAGAGATTCATCTGTTGAATTTCATCTGTTTTTTTGGAGCTTTTGAAACAAAAGTCAAGTACCTTATCTATTGATAGGAATTTTTTTCCTTTCTATTACCTTCTAACTCATCTAAAGCTCCTGATAAAATTAAAGCTTCTAGTGCTCTTTTTATTCATTCCATTTTTTTGTTTCTAAGTACAAAATTCATCTAATTTTTGTATAAGCACCATGTTTTTTTCATAATCTTCCACAATTTTTCTTTGCTAGATTTAAGCCAAGATTTTTTTAATTGCAGCTAAAGAATAGCTTATTCCATCATTTTTTTATTTCAAAAATATGCACTTGGAGTATTTACATTAGGCGGATATATACTTATTCTATGCTCTTTTTGCATCATTAAAAGTAATATGCAACATCACCTGTTTCAGATATTTCTGAAGTCATAATAGCAGCAAAATAGAAAAGCAGGATAATGTGCCTTTAAGTAAGCTGTCCAATATGAAATCATAGCATAGGCTACAGAGTGAGATTTATTGAAACCATAACCTGCAAACTTATCTATTAATTCAAATATTTCGTCAGCTTTCTCTTCAGTATAATTATTCTCAACAGCTCTTTGTATGAACTTTTCTCTATTTTTTCTCATTATGGCAAAAGTTCTTTTTTCCCCATAGCCCGTCTTAATAAATCTGCTTCACCAAGACTATAGTTTGCCATATAACTTGCTATTTTTCATAACCTGTTCTTGATAGAGAATTACTCCATAAGTTTCTTTTTAAAGATTATTTCCAAATTCTCATGTGGATATTCTATTTTTCTCTTTACCATTTTTTTCTATTGATAAAATCATCAACCATTCCCTGACTGTAAAGGTCCCTGGTCTATACAGAGCCAATAGTGCCACTATATCCTCTAGTTTATTTGGTTTTAATCTCTTCATTATTTTTTTCTAATTCCTGTTGACTCTAACTGAAAAACTCCTGTTGAATCTCCTTGTGATAGCATTTCAAAAAAACCTTTTTTTATCATCAAGTGGAATTTTTATATAGTTCTATATCTATATTTTTATATTTTTTTAATATAGTCTATTGTTCTTTGTATATTTAGAAAGATTTTTTTAAACCTAGGAAATCTATTTTTAAAAGCCCTAGATCTTCAAGCTCTTTCATTTGATATTGAGTTGCTATAACTCCTTCTTTTTTCATCTAAGTAAATAGGAACTGTTCTATCTAAGTCTTCTTTAGTTATAAGGATACCAGCTGCATGGGTAGATACATGTCTTATCTTATTTTTCAATTCTTATTGATAGATCTATTACCTTTTGTAATTCAATATCTGTTGTATATAATTTTGCAACTTCTACATTTTCTTTTTAAAGTTTTTTTCTAAAGTTTGAAAAAGAAGAAACTAATTTACTCAACCTGTCTATTTTTTTCAAATCAATATCTAAAACTCTACCTATATCTCTTATTGCTGCCCTTGCTTTCATTCTACCAAAGGTTATAATATGGGCAACTCTTTCCCTTCCATACTTATGCACAACATAGTCTATAAGCTCATCACGTCTTTCACGACAGATATCTATATCAATATCCGGGCATAGATATTCTTTCAGGATTTAAAAATCTTTCAAAAAGTAAATTATACCTTATAGGATCTATCATAGTTATTCCTAGACAGTAGGCAACTAAACTTCCTGCTGCTGAACCTCTTCCCGGTCCAACAGGTATACCATTTCTCTTAGCATAGGCTATAAAGTCCCAAACTACTATAAAGTATCCTGAATATCCCATTTTTTTATAATAACTGAGAGTTCATATTCAAGTCTTTCTAAGATATCTTTGGTTAGATTTTTCTTTATATATTTTTTTAATATTTTTCATAACATATAGATTTTTAAATATTCATCCATTCCTGAATATTGATTAGGAACTTCGTAATATGGGAACTGTAAATTTCCAAATTCTATTTCTAAATTACATAAACTTGCTATATAGTTTGTGTTTTCTATAGCTTTATGAAATCTTTCATCTAGGCTTCTTTGCATTTCTTCTTTTTGATTTTAAATACAATTCTTTTTGATACAGCTCTTTTTTTCTATTTTTTTATCTTTTAAGCTTCCAACCTGACTGTATACAAATTACTATGTCTTGTAACTCATAGCCATCTCTATCAACATAGTGAACATTATTGGTTGCCACTAATTCTATATTTTTTTAACTTTTGCTATCTCATAGAATTTATCATTGATTACTTTAGTTTCAAGAAGTTCATTAGCCTGTATCTCTAAATAGAAATTCTCTTTTGAAAATATTTCTATATATTCATCAACTATTTTTATCTAGCTTTCTCACTAGGGAAATTCATTAAAATAGCCTTCCCTATTTCTCCCTTCATAGAAGAAGAAAAGTGCTATCAAGCCCTTGCTATGTTCTTTTTAATATCTCTTTACTTATTCTTAATTCTCTATTATCTTTTTTTCTTATATAGTTCAGAGGCTAATTTTTACTAAATTTTTTTATAGCCTTCATAATCTTTTAGCAAGCAAAGTCAAGGTAAAAAAATATTTTGCTCTTCTTTTTTTCGTAAAGTGGAAGTTCTAAACCAATAATTGGTTTTAATTCCCATCTTCTTAGCCTTTTTCATAGAATTCAATAGCACAAAACATATTGGCATAGTCTGTCACAGCCAAAGAGTTCATACCCTAATTCTTTTGCTCTTGTTAAAAATTATCTATGCTATTTACACCTTCTAAAAAGGCTATATTCAGTATGTAAATTCAAATGAACAAAAATTATTCTCCATAGGCTCCCCCTATTCAACTATATAATATCCATATTCAGAAAAAAATCTTTATAAGCTCTTTTTAAATTTTCTCTTTTACAAGTAAATGATATTCTTCTCCTTTTTAAAGCCAAGGTTTTTAAATCTTTTATCTCTAATAACAGTTTGAATTAATTCCTTATTATTTTTTTAATTTTTAAGACTATATAGTCATCTTCTATTTTTTACAGAATTAAATTTCTTTTCTAAATTTTTCAAAGAAATCTTCCCAATTCGATGTAAACTTTTTTATTGTCTATATTTTTCTTTAAATTTTTTTCTATTCTTTCTATTAACTCATCATAGGTCTTTATACCCTTTAATAAAAGCTATCATAAGTCAATTTAAACATATTGTCTTTTTACCTTTGGTTCCTATTTTTTTCAAAAGAACATCATCCTTTGCAGGTGCTTCTCCTACAATTGTGACAAATTGTCTTTTTATCATCAAGCTCTATTTCAGCTTTTTTTCATTGATTTTTAGGTAATTCATATCTTTCTGTATGTCCAAAGATAAATCTACCTAAATTTGTTAATCTCACATATTTTTAAACCATCATATTTAGATAGATAGTTATTCTTTAAGTAAAGTCCCTTTTTTTGAAAAAAATGGCTTTTCATAGAAAATTTCAAAAAAACTCCAAATATTCCTAATAGGAATATATAACTTTTAATAAAAGGTTCTATTATATAGTCTTTATATTGACTGTAGTCTGTAATTTTAGCTCTTTCTCCATTAGCTTCATTTATATAGATATAGTCTTTTTACATCCTTAAATGTTATAAGCTCTATATTTTTTTCCTCTATATACAAAAAGCCTTTAATATATTTTCTATACTAACAACTTCATTTTCTGGCATTTCTTTTTAAAAAGTTCCACTAAAAGATTTTTAAAACTTCCTTTATATTTTTCAGGATGTTCCCAAATATTTCTAGTTCCTTTTTAAGAAATTTAAAAAAATAGATTAGTGTAAATATAGTTATCACTCTTCTCAAAAGTTTCAGCTGTCATAAAGTCATTTAAAATATTTTTTTATATTTTTATTATTAAAGTAAGTATTTACTCTATATTTTTTTCTCTAATAAGGTCAATATTAAGCATAAAGTTTCTGTTTTTAAAAAAATTCAAGTCCCTTTACATCATTGTAATATTCAGTTATACCACAGTGTTTTTGCATGTTCTTTTTTTAAAATCTTTTTAAAAATTTTTTTCCACTGCTTGAAATAGGGTTTTTCTCCTGAATTATAAAAAAATCTAAATAAAAGTTCATATTATTAATAAATTCATTTTCATTGTTATCTTTATATAATTTAAAAACTATATTTTTCTTCTTCTGCTTTATGTAAGTAATAATCTTTTTGGTTTAGTGTCTATATAGTTTCTGATAAATCTAGCTATATCATCTTTCATAGAAAAAGAGGTATTCATATCTTTATCAAACTCATCTAAGTCAAAAAAATAGATATTCTTCTTTTTGGTGCATAGGCTTCTTTCTCAAATTTATCTACATAGCTTTCAAGATACTTTTTTTAAGTCTTCTTTTTTTATAGGAAAATTTTTTTCTTCCCAAACAACTACTTTAAAAAAATTTCTTTTACTTCTTCTGGTAAAGTTTCAAAAAAATCTTCTTAAAAATTTCTTCGTTCCCATAAAATTCAGCTAAAAATTTAACTAATACTTCTTTATCTGTCTTTTCATTGATTGCTGAAATCTCAAATATATTCATATCTTTAGCTATATAAGCATCTGCTATCCAATCCACAAAATATCTTTTGAAAAAAAGTCCAAATAATGCTTCTTGCTTATATCTCTTGCTCAATATATGTTCAAGTTCATTCATCATTTTATGCTCTCCTAATTTCCTAAAATGAATTCTATATCATTTTTTAGAAAGGTTTTTTTGTTGATAAATTATCTTCAGAGATTAAATCGTCCAATAGTTTATCTTTGATTTCTTGTAATTTTAGTATTTTTTTCTTCTATTGTGTTTCTCATAATCATTTTATAGGCAAATACAGTTTTTATCCTGTCCTAATCTATATGCTCTGTCTATAGCTTGATTTTTCAACTGTTTTTATTCCACCAAGGGTCATAGATGAAGATTGTATCAGCTGATACTAAATTTAAACCTACTCCCCCTGTTTTTTTAGGGTCATAACAAAAACTTTATATCTATTATCACTTTGAAACTTATCAACTAGACTTTGTCTATCTTTAGTTTGTCCAGTCATTTTTTTAAAAATTTAATCTTATTTTTCTTTTAATGAATTACATATACTTTCTATTGAAGATAAATAGTTTACGAAAATTAATACCTTTATGATCATTCTCAATAGCTTCAATAACATTCTCTATCAGAAACTTCCTTCTTACTTGAAATTATTTTTGTTATTATCTAATTCAGGTGAACTCACTATATGTCTTAGTTCATTTATTGCCTGAAGTACAAAAAAACTTATCGAAAGTCCCTTGACTTGAAGTGTTGTTTTTCTAAAAGAGAATAATAATATTTTTCTTTTTTTCTTCATAGTATTTTTCTATGTTCTTCATTCATATCAACATATACTAGTTTTTTTCTATTTTATCTGGTAAATCTGCTAAAACTTCTTTTTTTACTCTTCTCAGTAAAAAAGGATAAATCTTCTTTCTCAATTCTTCTATAGTAGAAGTATCTGAGTATTTTTTTGTATAGGTATTATATAGTTATTAGTAAAACTTTGTACTGTTCCAAACATCTCAGGATTTAAAAAAATCTAAATAGAGAATATAGCTCCAATAAATTATTTTTCAACAGGTGTCCCACTTAAAGCTACTCTTTTTTTCAGCATTTAAAAAGTAATACTGCCTTTGTAGTTTGTGAATTGATATTCTTTATATTTTTGAGATTCATCTAATACAAGTAAATCAAATTTTTTTCTTTTTAAAAGATTTTTCAATATCATTTCTTATAGTCCCATAGGTTGTCAATACAACATCTGCTTTCTTCAATATAGAAAGTTCTCTATTTATACCATAATACACAGCTATTTTTTTAAGTTTGGTGCAAACTTTTTTTAATTTCACTTTCCCAGTTAAATATTAAGCTCTTAGGCATTATAACCATAGATCTTTTCTTCTTCTCTTCATGAGTTTTTAGAAATTAAAAGCTATGGCTTGTAAAGTCTTTCCCAGCCCCATATCATCAGCTAAACAAGCTCCTAATCTATTATCTGTCAGATACTTTAGCCATTTGTACCCATATTTTTTTGATAATCTCTAAGAGTTGCATTTAATTTAGGGAAAACTATGTCATTTTCATTGATCTTTATTTATTCCCTCAAAGAAATCTTTATTTCCTGCAAATTCATTATCAAAAGTTTTTCTCATCAAGTATATCTTGAACTATAGGCATATCAAAGAAAGAAATTTTTTTACCTTATTTTTCATCCTCATCTTTGAATATTCTTTTGCAACTTCTCTATATACTCTCTGTTTATCAAAAGCATTTGTTCCATCACTTAAAACTATATATTCATCTTTTCTATACTTATTTAAAAAGCTCTTGTATAGAGAATTTTTTTCGCCTTCAATTTCAATGTCAACTTCTCCTTCAAGATAGTTAAGATGATAACTAAATTTTCCACTTAATCTAGGTCTCACAGCCTTTTATATTATACTTTTCTTAACTTATCAGTACCTATGATACTGTATTTATTAGCTAGTTGAAGTAACTCTTTCTTTACAAACTCCTTTGCTATTTCTTCATTTAAGATAATAAAGTTTTCATTATCTATATAGTATGAAGATTTTAAACCTGTATTCTTTTGAAGCTTAACTAAAACTTTTCACTATCTCCAACATATCAGAACTTAAATTTTCTAAGTTTAATCTTAGATATTTCTAGCTTCTTTCTCAACTTCATTTACAGTAACAATATTTTTCTAAATTATTTTTTTCTTAAAAAAATCATAGTCCATTGTAGAAATAATAGAATTAATCTTTAAATAAAGACTGTTATCAAAAAGAAATCTTTTCTATTATTATCTGTGGAATAGCAAGTTTCTCCTCAGCATTTATAGTTTCGTAATCTTCATATTTTTAATTCTACATTGTTATAATTTTTTTAAGATTAAAGAACAGTAAGTTTCAAGCTCATATTTATCTATTTTTTTGGAATAGTTCATCAAGAGTAAATTCACCTAAAGCCTTTGACCTCATAAAATACTCCCTTGTGAATAAATATAGTTATCTATAATATTTTTTTCTTAGATAAAAGATTATCATTTATTTCAATAAAAAAATATCTAGTTTATCCTCTATTTCACGATTTTTCTCTTATTAAAAAGAGATATATTCGTTAATTCACTTTTTTTCTATTTTTTTCAAAATCACTATTTACAAAATTTCCATGTTCTAAAAGATATTTTAATAAAGTACTATCTATACTTAAATATTCACTTTTTCTTTTTCATCCCAACTGATGAAAAAAATTCTCTTTCATTCTCTAAATTTTTCTATATAATCGTTTACTACATTCTGTCTTAAATTAGAGTAATTACTAATCACATTCTTTTCAGAATCATACAGGGCTAGTGAGAAACTTCCCTCTTCTTCAACTAGCATATAAAAAAACTAACATCTACCATAATCACTCCAATATTTTTTTCATACTCTCATCTATTTCTATAACTTCGACATCTTTAATATTTTTTTAAAATTATCTATAAAAGTTTTTTTCATTTGACTATAGTCATCAGAAAAAAATGCATAGGAACTATTAATTTTCGGCTTTTAAAACTTTATAGAATAATTCTACCCCTCTAGTGTATTAACTCCTAATCTTGGGTCTACAGGCACAAAGGCTATATCTATTCTAGCTAATTTTTTTATTTTTTCTCTAACTCTGACATATAGGCATTATACATTGTTTTTTTCTTCTTCAGGAGTGTCATCTTCCCAATGCCATAGATGCAAGTCTCCAGAGTGGAAAAATATTTTTTTATCTTCAACATTAACATAAAAAGAAGAACCTAAATCTGTTGAACCAAAAGTACTTATCTTTTAAATTATCTAGTTCAAAAGCTATCTCCCTCCTTCGTAAAGTAAAAGTTTTTTTATGTTTATGTATCTTTTATATCATCACTTAAAAATATATTTAATATTCTCATTTAAAGTTTAACCATTTTTAATATTTCTTTATTAAAATGATCACTATGACTATGTGAAGAAAAATACATAAACTTTTTTTATCAGTTCTTTTTTTATAAATTTACTTATAAAACTTTCTTCCTCATTTTTTTCTTATCAGTTGGAATTCTATAAAAAAATCAAATATTAAAAATACTTTTTTTCTAACTCCAGCACAAATCCACTATGATAAATATAATAAATCATATAGCACCTCTTATTTATTTTTTTAATTAATAGTTTATTTTACCATTTTTTTACAGAAAATTCAAAACAAATTTTCAAAAAAATAAAAAAAGAGAGAAACATTAGCTTCTCTCTTAATGTTTAGCTTAGCAAATCCATACTCTCCCAGGCCGCTTCCAGCCAAGTACCATCAGCGTATATGGGCTTAACTTCTAGGTTCGGAATGTAACTAGGTGTACCCCCATAGCTATACTCACCAAGCATATATATTGTATCACATAAATTTATTATGTGCAAGTCTGAACACTTGAAACTATATAGTAAAAACAAACTTAGATTAAAACTTCGATAATTAGTATTGGTCAGCTAAATGCATTGCTGCACTTACACCCCCAACCTATCAACCTCCTAGGCTCGAAGGTATCTTAAAGAATACTTATCTTGAAGTTAGTTTCCCGCTTAGATGCTTTCAGCGGTTATCTATTCCAAACGTGACTACCCAGCTGTGCCACTGGCGTGACAACTGGTACATCAGAGGTTTGTCCATCCCGGTCCTCTCGTACTAAGGACAGGTCTTCTCAATATTCTAACGCCTACAGTGGATAGGGACCGAACTGTCTCACGACGTTCTGAACCCAGCTCACGTACCGCTTTAATGGGCGAACAGCCCAACCCTTGGGACCTTCTCCAGCCCCAGGATGCGATGAGCCGACATCGAGGTGCCAAACCCTACCGTCGATATGGACTCTCGGGTAGGATCAGCCTGTTATCCCCAGGGTAGCTTTTATCCGTTGAGCGACGACCCTTCCATTCGGAATCGCCGGATCACTATGTCCTGCTTTTCGCATCTGCTCGACCCGTCAGTCTTGCAGTCAAGCTCTCTTATGCCATTGCACTCTATGGTTGATTTCCATCCAACCTGAGAGAACCTTTGAACGCCTCCGTTACTCTTTCGGAGGCGACCGCCCCAGTCAAACTGCCCACCTAGCACTGTCTCCGTGGCTACAAACCACAGATTAGAATTTCAGCATTGAATGGTTGGTATTCCACCGATGACTCCGATACAGCTAGCGCCATATCATCATCAGTCTCCCAACTATCCTATACATGCAATGCCAAAACCCAATACCAAGCTACAGTAAAGCTCCATGGGGTCTTTCCGTCCTACTGTAGGTAACCGGTATCTTCACCGGTAATACAATTTCACCAGGCCTCCCGTCAAGACAGCGCTCAAATCATTACACCATTCGTGCAGGTCGGAACTTACCCGACAAGGAATTTCGCTACCTTAGGACTGTTATAGTTACGGCCGCCGTTCACTGGGGCTTCAATTCGGAGCTCTCACTCCTCCTCTTAACCTTCCAGCACTGGGCAGGTGTCAGCCCATATACATCGCCTTCCAGCTTAGCATAGACCTGTGTTTTTTTGTTAAACAGTTGCTTGAGCCTCTTCACTGCGACCCTCGAGCGCTTTGTATCGCGTGGATACTGACCCTCAAGGGCTCCTCTTCTCCCGAAGTTACGAGGTTATTTTTGCAGAGTTCCTTAACGAGAGTTAGCCTGTCCGCCTTAGATTTCTCATCCTGACCACCTGTGTCGGTTTGCAGTACGGGCAGTCAAATATTAACGTTAGAAGCTTTTTCTTGGCAGCGTGGGATTTGCGCATTCATCTTACGACTGTATATCATACCTCAGATATAACTCAATGGATTTTTCCTATCAAGTCATCCCTACATACTTCTACGGACACTTCCGTTCGTCCGCGCGCATACCCTTCTGCGTCCCTCCATCACAATATATGACTGGCACAGAAATATTAATCTGTTTTCCATTCGCCTACGCATTATAGCCTGGGCTTAGGGTCCCGGCTTTACTCAGGGAAGACAAGCTTTTACCCTGAAAACCTTGGTCTTCCGGCGAGGGGATTCTCGCCCCCTTTCTCGCTACTTATTCCTGCATTCTCACTTCTGATACCTCCAGAGTCGGTTACCCTTCTCCTTCAACGGCCTACAGAACGCTCTCCTACCAATCCTTACGGATTCCACAGCTTCGGTTTATAACTTAGCCCCGTTACATTGTCGGCGCAGAGACTCTCGACTAGTGAGCTATTACGCACTCTTTAAAGGTATGGCTGCTTCTAAGCCAACCTCCTAGTTGTTTGTGAATCTCCACCTCCTTTCCCACTTAGTTATAATTAGGGACCTTAGCTGGTGGTCTGGGTTGTTTCCCTTTCGACAATGGAAGTTAACTCCCATAGTCTCACTCCTGAGCTCTAAATTATGGTATTCGGAGTTTGATTGATTTCAGTAAGCAATACGCCCCCTAGATCATTCAGTGCTCTACCCCCATAATTGAACACTCAAGGCTGCACCTAGATGCATTTCGGAGAGAACGAGCTATCTCCTGGTTCGATTGGCTTTTTCACCCCTAAACCTACCTCATCCCCCAACTTTTTCAACGGCGGTGGGTTGGGACCTCCACTGTGTCTTACCACAGCTTCATCCTGGACAGGTTTAGATCACCAGGTTTCGCGTCTACGCCAAACGACTAAATCGCCCTATTAAGACTTGGTTTCCCTTCGGCTCCGTTATACTTAACCTCGCCGTTTAACGTAACTCGCAGGATCATTCTCCAAAAGGCACGCCATCACCATTGCTGGCTCTGACCGCTTGTAAGCACACAATTTCAGGTTCTATTTCACTCCCTCCAGGGGTTCTTTTTCACCTTTCCCTCACGGTACTATACGCTATCGGTTAGTAAGAGTATTTAGCCTTATGAGATATGGTCCTCACAGATTCACACAGAATTCCTCGTGTTCCATGTTACTTGGGAGCAGAGTTATATGTGTAAGGATTTACTTGTACAGGACTTTCACCTTCTACGGTTCGCCTTTCCAGACAATTCCAATTCATCAATACACTATATTGAATATCTTACAGTTCTTCACTACTCTGTCCCTCAACCCCTAAATACAACGGCTGTATCCTTGACATATTTAAGGTTTAGGCTTGACCCATTTCGCTCGCCGCTACTTTGGGTATCGTTTTTTTACTTTCTTTTCCTCGCGTTACTTAGATGTTTCAGTTCACGCGGTTCCCTCTTTCGTATTAAGACTCCATCTTAATAGATTGCTCCATTCGGAAAATCCTAGACTCTTACGTTCGATTGCAACTTATCTAGGCTTATCGCAGCTTACCACGTCCTTCATCGGCTCTTACTACCTAGGCATCCTTTGTGTGCCCTTAATTATTTTAACCTATTTTTTTGACAGCTAACTCTAAGAAATTGTTAGAGTTAATTTTTTTCTTGTTTGTTCTACTATATAGTTTCCAATGTTCAGTGCAATGTTCTAAGAACATTACCAATAGAATAGAGAAAGACATATACTCCTTAGAAAGGAGGTGATCCATCCGCACGTTCCCGTACGGATACCTTGTTACGACTTCACCCCAATCGCTAATCACACCCTCGGAGCATCCCTCCTTACGGTTAGGCCTGCTACTTCAGGTGCAACCAACTCTCGTGGTGTGACGGGCGGTGTGTACAAGACCCGAGAACGTATTCACCGCGACATTGCTGATTCGCGATTACTAGCGATTCCAACTTCATGTACTCGAGTTGCAGAGTACAATCCGAACTAAGAATAGTTTTCTGAGATTAGCTCCACCTCGCGGCTTTGCGACTCTCTGTACTACCCATTGTAGCACGTGTGTAGCCCAGCGTATAAGGGGCATGATGACTTGACGTCATCCCCACCTTCCTCCTACTCATCGTAGGCAGTATCGCATGAGTCCCCAACTTAATGATGGTAACATACGAAAGGGGTTGCGCTCGTTGCGGGACTTAACCCAACATCTCACGACACGAGCTGACGACAGCCATGCACCACCTGTCTTTAGGTTTCACCGAAGTGACACTGAAACATCTCTGTCTCATTCCTAAGATGTCAAACGCTGGTAAGGTTCCTCGCGTTGCGTCGAATTAAACCACATGCTCCACCGCTTGTGCGGGTCCCCGTCAATTCCTTTGAGTTTCATACTTGCGTACGTACTCCCCAGGCGGATTACTTATCGCGTTAGCTTGGGCGCTGAGGTTCGACCCCCAACACCTAGTAATCATCGTTTACGGCGTGGACTACCAGGGTATCTAATCCTGTTTGCTACCCACGCTTTCGCGCTTTAGCGTCAGTATCTGTCCAGTAAGCTGGCTTCCCCATCGGCATTCCTACAAATATCTACGAATTTCACCTCTACACTTGTAGTTCCGCTTACCTCTCCAGTACTCTAGTCATGCAGTTTCCAACGCAATACAGAGTTGAGCCCTGCATTTTCACATCAGACTTACATAACCACCTAGACGCGCTTTACGCCCAATAAATCCGGATAACGCTTGTGACATACGTATTACCGCGGCTGCTGGCACGTATTTAGCCGTCACTTCTTCTGTTGGTACCGTCATTTTTTTCTTCCCAACTGAAAGCACTTTTACATTCCGAAAAACGTCATCGTGCACACAGAATTGCTGGATCAGACTTTTTGGTCCATTGTCCAATATTCCCCACTGCTGCCTCCCGTAGGAGTAAGGGCAGTGTCTCAGTCCCCTTGTGGCTGTTCACCCTCTCAGGCCGGCTACCCATCATCGCCTTGGTGAGCCGTTACCTCTCCAACTAGCTAATGGGACGCAAAGCTCTCTCACAGCGCATATAACTTTCATAATCTTAGGATGCCCTAAAATCATAATATCAGGTATTAGCATTCGTTTCCAAATGTTGTCCCTAACTGTGAGGCAAGTTCTTTACGCGTTACTCACCCGTCCGCCACCCAAACCGAAGTTCAAGTAGACTTGCATGTGTTAAGCATTCTGTCAGCGTTCATCCTGAGCCAGGATCAAACTCTTCGTTCAATCTTTTTAATAGCTCATTTTGCTATTTTTAATTTAACACCAAATTTATGGTTGCTTTTTTTGTCTTTTTCTCTATTCTGTTGCTAATGTCCTTGTCTCATTGACATCAGTTATAATAACATTTAAAATAAACTTTGTCAACAAAAAAATTTTTAAAATTTTTTTATTTTTTTCTATTTTTATATTTTTTTCTTTTTACTTTTCAATAAAAAAATTTAATTTAAAAATTATAAAATATTTCTCAATTTTTGCTTTTTTTCTGTTATAATTATCTTAACAAAAATATTTTTTTAGGAGGTATAAAAATGAATGATATCGTTCACTATGAAGGAAATGGTTTCTATATATATGATGATAATAAAGAAATCTTAGCAAGACTTGAATATAAAAAGAAATGGAAATACTTTTAATTTTTTTGATCATACAGTTGTTTCAGATAAATTAAAAGGTCAAGGTATAGCTGGAAAGCTTTTAGATGTTGCTGTAGACTATGCTAGAAAAAAATAATTTTAAAGTTCATCCTGTTTGCTCTTATGTAGTAAAAAAATTTGAAAGTGGAAATTATGATGATATAAAAATCTAAATTTCTATGTAAAAAAAAGCTGTTAATAAAATAACAGCTTTTTTTCTATATAATTATTATGATTAAGGAACTACTCTTTGACAATAATTCTAGCAGGAATTCCTACTGCTACAGCATTATCAGGCACATCTGTTAAAAACAACTGCATTGGCTCCAACTTTTTACATTTTCACCTATAGTTATATCTCCTAAAAGTTTTGCTCCTGCTCCAAGCATAACATTATTCTTTATAGTAGGATGTCTCTTGCTACTATTTGTTTGATTAGGTTTTTTTGAACTAAGCCCACCTAAAGTCACTCCATGAAATATTACACAGTCATCTCCTACGATAGCTGTTTCACCTATCACTATTCCCATTCCATGATCAAAGAACACTCTTCTTCCTAATGTTGCTCCTGGATGTATTTCAATTCCTGTTAAAAATCTTGCTATCTGTGATATAAGTCTAGCTAAAAAGTATAACTTACATTTATAAAGAAAGTGAGCTAATTTATGGTATAACACAGCATGAAAAGAAGCATATAATATTATTTCTAATTTGCTTTTTTTACTGCTGGATCCTTTTTGTTGTATATTTAAAAAAATTCATCTTTTAACCATTTAAAAAAATATTCACTTTTTCTTTACTCCTCTTAACTATAGTTTTTATCTTTTTATTTTTGTTAAAAAAATGCTTCAATAGATAGATATTTTTTTCTCCACCATCTGGAGCTATTGTAACAACTGTTTTACCTTTTTCCTAGTCTTTTTTGCAACTTGATAAGCTGCAGCAATGTTTGCTCCTGATGAAATTCCTACAAATAATCCAAAATCATGAGAAGCTTTTTTTAGCATATTCTAACGCTTCTTCTGAAGATATTTTTTTATAACTTCATCTACAACAGTAGCATCATAGTTTTCTGGAACAAATCCTGTTCCTATACCTTGTATAGAGTGTTTTCCAGGTGCTTCTCCTGAAAGAACAGCTGATGTACTAGGTTCAACTCCAATTACTTTTGTATCTTTTGATCTTTCTTTTAGTCTCTTTCCTATTCCTACTAAAGTTCCTCCTGTTCCAACACCTGCAACAAAAAGCATCTACAACTTTAAAGTCATCTAATATTTCCTTTTCCTGTTGTTTCATAGTGTTTTTCTGGATTAGCTTTATTATTAAATTGTTGTGGCATAAAGTAATTTGGATTTTCTGCAACTAATTTTTCTGCAACCGCAATTGCTTCTCCTATTCCTTTACTTCCATCTGTTAAGATAAGTTCTGCTCCATATGCTTTTAAAGTTGATCTTCTTTCTATACTCATAGTATCTGGCATAACGATTACAACTTTATATCCTTTTTAATCTTCCGATTAATGAAAGTGCTATTCCTGTATTTCCTGATGTAGGTTCTATTATAACACTACCTTCTTTTTAATAAACCATCTCTTTCTGCAGCTTCTATCATTCCTAAAGCTGCTCTATCTTTAACACTTCCACTTAAATTGAATTTTTTTCAAGTTTTACATATACATCTGCAATATTTTTCATCTTTAAAATCAACCTTTACAACAGGTGTATTCCCAATTAAATCTAGTAAGTTATTATATATCATTTGTTTCTCCTCCACTTTCTTTTTAAAAAAATTGATTTATTTCTTTTCTTGACTTATTCTATCAATTTACAAAAAAATAAAAAGCAATTTAACAAATAAAAAAAATTGGAGTTGATATATACGAACCTAAAAATAATTTTTTTATTTATATTTTTTTCAATAATTTTAACAAAATATATTGAACTTAAATTTAAAAAAATTTAGTATAGAAATATAGTTCCTAGAAAAAGCTATTACAATTTAACAAGCAAAACCTTATTAATTTGCAACAGCTTCTTATTTTTTTATTATTTTATCTTTTTTTCTTTAAAATATCATATCCCCATGAGAAATATTCTATAAGATTGCAATACAAATATAAATTTTTCCATAAAGGTTACGATTAATTCATCTATTGTAAAAGGTCTATAACCATAATCTTCTAATTCAAATTCATCTATTCTTTCTTCAAGAAATGCTTTTAAAAAAATTCTTTAGTATATCTATTAGTTTCAGCTAATTCTAACAAATATTTTTTTCAGCCTTTTTTTAAAATCTAATAATTTATAATAAAGAACAGAAAGAGGAAATAACAATTGAGTAGTCTTTAACATTTTTAAGTTTTTTTACATAAATTTAAAACGGACTTTTCGTCTTCCCAAAAAGTATAAAGATGTATTAAAATATATCTTACACCTAAGTTATCATTTTCACATAATTTAAGCATTTCCTCACATTCATGTATAGCTTTTTTTAACATTTTACATTCTAAAAAGTAACATTAAATAACGATATCTCACTCTCATATAAGGACGAGTTTCAAAAATTAACCAAAAAAATCCCCTATACAGTCCTTTTTCAAAATACCCTTGTTCTTCCATTAATTTGTTACCATGAGCAATAATATCTTCTGTTTTTTTAAGAAAGTCTAATTGTGATTTTGAACTAATATCTGCTAGAGCTAATTCAGCATCTAAATTATCTGGATCAAGTTCTAAAGCCTTTTTTTAAATAACTTTTTTTGCCTTAGTTTGCGTTTCAGCATTATATGCCATTTCTAAAAAAATCATTAGATTTTTTTCTGTGTTTAAATAATTTTCAAGTTTTTAATTTTTCTTACCATCTTATCTCCCTTATATATTGAATTTGTTGTTCAATGTAAATATCTAAAAATTAGAAACTAAAATTCTCCTTATAATATTATAGCTATTTTTCTTGAATAAAATCAAATAAAAGACTCTACTTTTTCCTATTTTTTTAAGAAATAAATGTATCAAAGTAAAAGATTTCTTCCTAAAAAAATACTTAAAATTGAAATAGTTCATACTATTATTTAGTTAAAAAAATTCATGTGAAAAATATTTAACAAAAAAATAATAATATAGTATAATATATTAACGTAAACTAAAATTTAAAAAAATTTTTTTAAATATGACATTATATGTCGCTATAATTTAATATAATATACATAATAAGATATAGAGGGTTGATAAAATTGAGGGTTTATATTTTGAAATATTATTAATTTTTAAATAAAAAAATAAAATTTAGGGAGGAAGTATATGGAAGAAAATAAAGAGTTTGATGAAAAAGATATAAAAAAAGGCTCAAAAAAATTATTAAAGATTGCTAAACCATTTGAAAAAGAATATTTATTAAAAGACAGTCCAAGATTAAATATATTAAACATAATAGAAATGGACACAAAAGAAGCTTCAGCTCATGCAAAAAAATTTTAGAATTTCTACTGGATTGTAAATGGGAAACAAATGAAAAAGAAACCTTTTTCTTCATTTTTTTAGAAAAAAAGTTTTAGGATTTTCTAAAACTAAAATAAAAAGAATTTTTTTAAAAGAAAAAAATTTCTATATCTAGAGAGCATGTGATAAAAAAATGGAAGAATTGACTTTGTTATCGAAAGTAAAAAGTTTATGTATAGCAATCGAAATGAAAAATTTATGCTAGTGATGGAGATAGACAAATAGAAAGATATGAAAATTATTGTAAAAAGTAGGGGAAAAAGATTATAAGATATTTTTATTTAACACTTGATGGACATGAACCTAGTGAAGTAAGTATAAATTCAGAAGTAAAATGTATTAGTTTTGAAGATAATATATTACCTTGGCTAGAAGAAAGTTTAAATTATCTAAAAAAAGGAAAAAAATATAAATATTCATTTATTTTTACAGTATATAGGAGCAATTAAAAAAATTTAATAGAAATTGAGGAGGCAAATATGGAAATATTAAATACATTCGAAGAAATGAAAACAACAAAAATTTTTTTAAATGATAGATTTAAGGAAAAAAATTCAAAAGTATAATAGTTGATTTTATAGAAGGAATAGATAAAAAAAATATAGAAAAGAAGTTAAAAGATAAAGAAATATTGAAAGAAGATTCTTTTTTTGTTATAGTAGAACATACGACTTTTTTTAATGGAACGGGAGTAGCAGGTTCTTGTTATAGATTAGATAAAATAAAAAAATAAAGATAATAATTTAGATTATTATTTAGTTTTTTTCAATTGAAGTTACAAATGATATAAGAGGAAGTTTTTCAAATTTCTCAATATACTGATGATAAAGGATATACCCCAATTAAACTTGAGGATATGGAAAAGATTGATTCAAATTTTTTTAATAAATATAGTGAAAAAAATTCAATAATTTAAAAACTTTTGAAAAGGATTGAATAACAACCAATATGGAGTATGGTTTCATATAAAAAAAATAGTCGTAGTCAAGAAATTAATTTTTAAAAAAATTTTTTTCTGATTCAGCCTTAGAATTAGTAGAAAAAAAGATATAATGAAAAAAATGAAATTAAGGAAATAACCAAAGATATTTGGAATATAATAAAAAGATTTTTTTAGAGAGGTCGTATATGCAAGAAAAAAATTAAAAAGTTATAACTATTGGTGATTATAGCATCTCTATACTTAAAAAAATTATTTTTAAAGATAATGAAAATATTGAATTTCTAAAATTAGCCTTAGATGAAAGTATAGATAATTTAAATACTAATTTTTTTCTAAGAAAGATATTGTATTTTTTGACAAACTAATACTGAAAAATTTAGAAAGAAATTATTAGAAGTAGGAAAAGGCTTTAAAAGAAAAAGAAATTATCACTCTAACTGTTTTTAGAAGAAAAAAACTTGCTATGGAAAAATAAGGAAAGTTTTTAGAAGAAGCTATTAATACTATTTTTTTCCAGTAAATAAAAAAAGATGATATAGAAAATTTATTTTCTAGAACTTATAAAGATGATTTACAATATAATCTTTGAAAGATGCTATATAAATCTTGATGTTGAAGATGTTAAATATATGCTAAAAAGATTCTGGAATAAGTGTATTTGGAAGTTTAAATATAAATAAAACTATTTCAAAAAGAAAGATATTATTAAAAAAAATATAAATTATCCTTTCTATAGTAAAACTTTGAAAAGATTCTAAAAAGCTTTCTTGTATTTTTTTGGATACTTTAGAAGGCTTTTCGTTTCTAACAGAAGGAGAGTTAATTATAGATACATTAAGAAATGAGAGTGGAAAAAAACAATAGAAGATATATTATTTTTCAGTTAGAATGGGTAATAACTTAAAAAAATAGAATAGAGTGTAGCTTTTATAGCAGGTGTATTTAAAGAAGAATAAGAAGTAAAAAGGAGAAGTCATTTAGCTTCTCCTTTTCTAGTATTTTTGAGGTAATTTTAGTATATTTTTATTTTAATTTTTTTAAAAAGATGTCCCATTCTTTCTTTCTTAGTTTTTTTAGGTACACTTTATTAACTTTGTTATGTTCTATCTCGATTTCTTCTCTTTCAACAACAGGCATTCCATATTCTTCAATTCCATTAATTTTTTTAATGGATTGTTTGTTAAAAGTTTTTATAGATTTAACTCCTAGTGCTTTTTAACATTTGTGCAGCAACAGCATAGTCTCTCATATCTGCACCAAATCCAAGATGTAAGTTTGCATCTAGTGTATCCATTCCTTCTTCTTGTAAATTATAAGCTCTTAATTTATTTAAAAGTCCTATTCCTCTACCTTCTTGTCTTAGATAAAGGATAACTCCTTCTCCAAGTCTATCAATTCTTCTCATTGCAGTTTTTAAGTTGAGAACCACAATCACATCTTAAAGAACCTAGAATATCTCCCTGTGAAACATTCAGAGTGTATTCTAACAGTAACTCCTTCTTTTTCCAGCAACATCACCTTTAACAAGTGCTATATGTTCTTTACCATCAATATGATTTTTCAAAACCAACTATTTTTGAAAAGTTCCATTGTCAGTTGGCATATTAGCTACAACTTCAACTTTCATTAATTCTTGAGTTTTTCTTTCTATATTTTTATTAAATCTGCTATAGTAATAATTTTTTAAATTATGTTTCTTAGCAAAAAAACTTCTAAATCATCCATTCTTGCCATAGTACCATCATCTTTTAAAATTTCACAGATTACAGATACAGGTGCAAGTCCACATATTTTTACATAAATCAACTGTTGCTTCAGTATGTCCTTCTCTTTCAAGAACTCCATTATCTTTTTGCAATTAATGGAAATATATGTCCAGGTCTTGTAAAATCACTAGCTACAGAATTTATATCAGCTAATTTTTTTAATTGTTGTAAGTCTATCAGCTATTGAAATTCCTGTTGTAGTTCCTTCTTTTGCATCAACTGATACTGTGAAAAGCTGTACATTTTAGCATCAGTATTTCTTGCAGTCATAGGATCTAAGTTTAGTCTAACTGCATATTCACTTGACATTGGTGTACAAGTTAAACCTCTTGCATATGTTGCCATAAGATTAATACTTTCGTAAGTTGCTTTTTTTCAGCTGCAACAAAAAGGTCTCCTTCATTTTCTCTATTTTTCATCGTCTACTATTATTAGAGGAATACCATTCTTAATATCTTCTAATACATCCTCAATTTTGTAAATCATTTTATCCTCCTAAAAACCATTTTTCAAGCAAAAAAACTCTCTTGAAATTTTTACTTTTTTTATTTTCTTTTTTTCTTCAAGTTTGTCAAAATGGACAAATCTTTCTATATTTTTTCCAACTAAGTCAGTTTCAATATTTACAATGTCCCCAACTTTTTTTACTTCCTAATATTATTTTTTTCTTGTGTATGAGGTATCAATGAAACAGAGAAAGTATCATCTGTTAAAAGAAATAACTGTAAGACTAGCTCCATCAATAGTAGCTCTCCCTTTTTTTCAACAATGTATCTCATATATTTTCTGCTAATTTTTTTATTTCATAAATTTTAGCAATTCCTTCTTGAGTGATAGAAACAATCTCACCTTCACAGTCCACATCACCTGTAACTAAATGTCCTCCAAGTGGTGTTGATAAAGTAATAGATTTTTTTCTAAATTCACCTCATCTCCTGCTTTTTAATCTTTTTAAATTAGATCTAGAAATAGTTTCAAACATGCAATCTGCAACAAAAATAATCTTTTTGAAAATTCAGTAACTGTTAGGCATACACCATTGGTTTGCAATACTATCTCCAAGTTTAACATTTTTCTAGAACTTTATTTGCTTTTTATTTTTTTAATTTGATAGATTTATCTCCACTATTTAAAAGAAATAACACTACCTTTTCTCTTCAACTAAACCTGTAAACATATACCACCCTTACCTTATTTGTGGGAAAAACTAATAAAAACTAAGTGTACGATAAATTTTTAGATAAAATCAGACTACTGCGACGTCCATTATTGTCTGAGAGCAAACCTTTTTGGTGAGCTCTCGAAAACACTATGATGTCTAGCAAAAATTTAGTCAGTAACGAACTATATTTTAAAATTATTTATAATTTTCTCAAATTCTATAGAGATATTATCTCCATAAATATTAAATTTAGGATTAGAAAGTTTAAATACTTCTTCCATACTATCAAAAGTTAAAACCATTTATGAAGGGAATAGATGAATTATCTCCAATAATTTTTAGGAGCTATAAATATTTCTCCAGCATCTATTACATTTTTCTTTGAAAGCAGTAGAAATAAGTCCACTTCCACCTTCTAAAAGAACAGAATCTATATTTAATTTTTCCTAATTCTTTTTAAAATATCTTCCATCTTAAATATTTTTTTCCTTCAAGATAGATTAATCTTGTTCCTAGATTTTTCATATTCTTTAACTTTTTTTCAAGATTTCTATTATCATTTGATGTAACTATTATTGCTTTATTATCGTTAAAATGCAAGAACTTAGAGTCTATTGGACTTTCTAAATTTGGATCTACTACTACTCTAAAAGGATTTCTTTTTTTCTATTCCAAACTTTTTCCTCATCAAGTCTTGAGTCTAAACTAGGATTGTCTTTTTAAAACAGTATTTATTCCAACCATAATAGCTGAAAAATTTTTGTTCTTAAAAAAATTGAACTTTTTCTCTAGCTAACTCATTAGTTATCCATTTAGATTTTTCCACTTCTTGTTGCTATTTTTTTCCATCAAGAGTTATTCCACATTTTAAGAATAAATAAGGAATTTTTATTTTTCTATGTATTTTTAAAAATACTTTATTTACTTCTTTTTGCTTCTTTTTCTAAAATTCCAAAAATCAACTTTAATTCCCGCATCTTCTATTATTTTTTTATACCCTTACCTGCAACTAAAGGATTGGGATCAATACAGGCAATTACACATCTTTTTATTCCAGCTTCTACAATTCTTTTTTTGCACAAGGCGGAGTTTTTTTCCTTGGTGAGAGCAAGGCTCTAAAGTAACATATATAGTAGCACCTTTTTGCTTCTTCTCCTGCTTCATTTAAAGCCCAAACTTCAGCATGAGGATCACCATATTTTTTTATGCCAACCTTCACCAATTATCTTTCCATCTTTTTACTACAACTGCACCAACAAGTGGATTAGGATTCACTCCTCCTATTCCTTTAAAAAGCAAGTTCTATAGCTCTCGCCATAAACTTTTTCATCTACAGTTTTGTTCATAATTAGATTCCTTTTTATTAAATTAATCATTTCAATAGCAGTCATGGCAGCATCTGCTCCTTTGTTTCCTGCTTTTTGTTCCTGCTCTTTCAATAGCTTCTTCTATTGAGTTAGTTGTTAAAACTCCAAATATTACAGGAATTTCACTTTCTAAACTTACATGAGCAACTCCTTTTGATACTTCTGCACACACGTAATCAAAGTGTGGTGTAGATCCTTTTATAACAGCTCCTAAAGTTATTACTGCATCATATTTTTTTAGATTTAGCTAATTTTTTTGTGCTATTAAAGGGATTTCAAATGCTCCTGGTACCCAAAAATAGATTTATATTATCATCTTCTACATTGTGTCTTCTTAAGATATCTTCAGCTCCACCTATTAATTTTAGATGTTATAAATTCATTAAATCTAGCTGCAACTATTGCAATTTTTTTATTCCTTCTCCATTAAATTTTTCCTTCAAATACTCTCATTTTTACCTCCAAATATTTTTAATTTTTATTTTTAATTTAATCTACTTATTTTAATTATTGAAATTATCATTAATATTGCACTTGCAATTTGAATAGGACTTAAAAACATTTCCATTTATCAAATAATCAAAGATTACACTTGAGATAGGGAAAACATAGCTCACACATAGTAGCAACCTTTGCTGTTATGTATCTAAGTCCAAAAATAATAAAAGTAGTATTGCTCCACTTCCTGTTGTCAAGGCAATAATTACAAAAAAATCAACCAATTTCCACCAGTAGCTTTCAGAGAAAGTCTCCAAATCCACTAGTAAAAAGCAACAATAACAAACATTATACAAGTTGTCATTAAATATCTCACATATAGTGCTGTTCTAAATGAAGCAGCCTTCAAAAACTCTTTTTCCAAAAACTGTAGCTGAACCAAATGAAAAGGCAGCAAGTAAAGAGTAAAGTGAGGCAGCTAAAAGGTTATCTCCTTCAACAACTTCTGGAATATTAAATTCAAAAAGTTAAGAAGTATCCTCCTAGTAGAGCTAAAAAGCCCCAAAATAGATAATCTTTTTTTAATTTTTCTTTTAATAGTATTCTAGCCAATAGTATCGCAAATATTGGTTGTAATTTTTGTAAAAGTGTTACAACTGTCAAATGCTTAAAATTTACTAGAAAATAATGCTTTTTACTATTGATAAAGTTCCTAAACTTCCACCAAATAGTGCTACACAGAAAAAGAAAAAAACAAATCATTCTTATCTAACTTTCTTATATTTTTTTAATTTCTTCTCTACCAAAAATAACTGACATCAGTATTAAAGGTAAAAGATGAAGTATAAAAACAACAAAAGGTACATGTAAGTTAAATAATCTTGGTGTTAAAGCTATACCATCAAAACCCCACATAGTAGCTGCAAGACACACTAGTAAGGCTCCTTTTATATGCTTATCCATTATATCCTCCCTAGAAATAAATAAAAAAACCCGAATTAGACTTCGGGCAATTGTTTTCAAACTATAGGAAATATAAATTAAAAAAATTTAAATCTCTTATCTTCTCTCATCCAGACTCTACTGTCGGTTTTGGAATTTCACCAAATCAAAAGCAAATGCTTTCGTGGACTATACCACCGGTCGGGAATTTCACCCCTGCCCCGAAGACCATATATTTTTATTCTTATCTATAACTATATTACTCTTTTTCTCAATTTGTCAATATTTATTTTTTTACAACTTCTAATCTGAGTAAATTGCAACTATACAAAAAAATGCTATATAATCATTTATATTGTATAGTTTAAAAACCCATACAATTGTATGTAATCTTTCAAAAATCATTTTTCATCTTTTGCTTTTTATTGCTTCTTCTAATGATTTTTTTGATATACATTGATTTTCTATATGTTTAGAGGACATTGTTTTTTTAAATTCTTCAAGCGTTAATTCTCCAAATATCATTTTTCTAGCTCATCAATTATTTTTTTCTTCTTTTTGTCATTTTTTTAATCTTCCTTTATTTCTTAAATCATATGGTACATAACTTTTTCAGTAATCTTATAAAGAATTTTTACCAAATCTCTTTTTTTACAATTTCTATTTCATCATTAGCTTGATGCGTTTTTCTCTAAATTATTTTTATCATAGACATAATATGAATATATACTATTATCAATACGTGAATCAAAGTAACTTTCACCCTAAGGAATGCAAGTTTATTAATTCTTTCTTTGTTAAATTTTTTTCTTCTAACACTAAATTAACTTCTTCTAAAAAAATTCCTTTAATTCCTTTATGTATTCATCAGAGTTTTTTTCTCATATTTTTTTATATTTTTTTCAATTACATCTATTAAATTCTTTACCGAATCTCTAAGTTCAATAAAATCTTCTTCTATAAAATAATTTTTTTCATTAATCTTGTTCCTCCACATCTTTCATCTGTAAAAATCATGTCTATTTAATTGTTTTTATTGCATATTCTCTAATTAGTTCATTTTCATTTTTAGCTAATAATTCTAATTTTTTTCTTTTTGCTTTTTGGAGTATTGGTATATCCCCAAAGCATAAGTACATTTTCTAGCTATATTGAAAAAAATTCATCCTCTTTCTTATAATCAAGTTCCATAACTGCTAAATCATACACACGATTTATTAGTTTAGGAGAATGTTTTTTTCTAGTAAAAAAAGCTAAATCTTCATGTTGATAATGCCTTTTTATCACATGCCAATTCAATTAACAAATTCATTAAAAGAATCATCTTCTAAATAGTAATCTTCAATTATAATCATAATTAAAGTTATTAATATCTCAATGATATATTTTTTGTATCATTGCTAACATCTTTTTTTGTTCATCTTGTAAAAAAATTTTTATCACTTTTCGTGGCTCATTTTTAAATTTTTTTCTATCAACTCTTCATAACTTAAATTTAATATCATTTCTCTTTCTTCTGTTTGTCATTTTTTTATTCACTTCCTTCTTTATTATTCATATCTATAACATCGAGCTTCAACAATATTTCTCATTAAAAAAATATCTAAACTCTCTATTTCTTATATTACTACACTTCTATTGAAATATCTAATAGGTGTTACTTTTTTTATATATGAGTTACTTTTTTTAGGGATTATATTTATCTGGAGTTAATGTCTTTTTCTCCCTTCCCAAATATATCTTAAAGGAACTGCATCTGATTCCCAATCACATATTTCTTCTATTCCTGGTTCTACATACTTTTTCATATTTCTTCTAATATTTCTTAAAATTTATTTCTTCTATATTTGTATTAGTCCAAAAATACTATTATTCCATCTCTTTTTGATCTATTGAAAAAAATAACTTTTTATTATCTATTATTTCTTTTCCTTCCATTTCTTTTGCTATATAATCCTATACTTCAATATTTTTTTATTTTTTTCTAAGTCTTCTAATAACTGTTTTTTTCTTTTCTTTTTATTGTTAATATTCCAGGACTTTTTCCAACCTTCACTTGCTATAACACCTATATATTGTGGTTCTAAGTCATATTTTTTTCATCATTTCTTTTTGCATAAAAAAATATGCTTCTTTTCATTTCTTTATTAGTTCCCTTTAAATTTTCCTCTTATATATACTATTCTTTTCCATATATATTTTTCCCCCTTTAGGAATAGTTATTTTTTTCCTCATATTGAATTTTCCTTCACTATGGATGATTTACTGTTTTTAGAAAAATAGCTAGTCTAAATTTTTTTAACTACCTATTATGAGGTTATTCTAATTATATAATTACATACTTACCATCTTTTTAAAAACTTTTACAACTGGATCTTCCATTTCAAATATTTCTTCATAATTTTTCATCTGTTATCGGTTTTTTTCTAAAAACTTTTTATCCATCTATCTAAAATATAGATTAGATCTTCTTTTTCATTTCTAATAATTCATCTGGTTCATCACCATCAAAATATATATCATACATTATTACCTTATCCCCCTCTATATCTACTGCTGTGTCTTCTCCTGAAGGATCTCTTTGGTAAATTTTCTTCTAAAACTTTTTTTGAAAAATTTAAAAAAATTTCTATACTCAATTATTATAGATTGTTCGATGTGGATCATGTAAATAGTAAAATAAAAAAATTTGTATTTTTTTTTCTGCTTCACAATGTGGGAATATATCCTTTTTTTATATTTTTTTATATAACAAAAATTTTAATACCATATTTTTTTCCCCTTTTTTTATTTAAACATTTTTTTATTGGTTTTCCTGTGGAAATAGCATTTTTCTATCTATATCTACTTTTTACTCCTGATTTTTGTCTTTCCTTCATCAAAACTATTTTTGAAATTATAAATTATTAGAATGAGGAACTTTATTTCCAAATGTAGATTCCACTTCTTTTTAAAAATTCTTTTTACATTGTGAAACAACTATTTTTATTATTATTTAAAAAAATCAAAACCTACAATAGTTCTATATTTAATAGCTAATTCCAATATTTTTTTAAATTTTATTAGATTAATATCATTAGAATTTTTGAATTATTTTTATTAACAATCTTCAATGCTAATGGTATTTTCTCTAATGATAGTACTTCTTCTTCATAATCATCAATAAGCACATCACACTCTTCATTAATTAGTTGAAATACTTTTTAAAGTATAAAATACACTATATTGACTCTCTGATAAAATTAATTCTTCCATTTGTTCATCTTTTTGAACTCCATAATCATAATCCTTCATTGCTTTTTATATCTTTTTGGGACTCTAATATATCTTATATGTTCCATAAAAATTCCTCCTAAAATAATCACTTATTATAGCTAATTTCACTATTTTTACTATCAATTATTTAGTTCAACAACTGTCTTATTAATATTTTTATATTATTATAGATAAAATTAGTATTTTTTTGAAAACAGTTAGCCTAAGATTTTTTTACTACTTAGTGAAAATTTATCTTATTTATGCAATTATATACTCATTACCATTTAAAACTTCAATAATATCTTCTGATATTTTTATTTAATTCTGTATAAACTTTGTCTTCTTTTTTTATAATTTCTGAGATATTCCAAATTACTTTTTTTGGCTTCTCCTTTATTTTTCTTTTTGAGGTTATGAAGGCAGCATAAAAATTATTATACTACCTTTACAAGTGGATATTTATTCTGCCAATTCATTAGCAAAATATCATAAACATTTTTTTATTTCTTTTCCTTCTATAAATTTTTTTCTATCAATATTTTTATCCATTATGTAAACTAGTAGATATATACTAAGGCTGTGAAATATTTCCCATTGAATTTGATATCTCCACTTTTTATTTGTTTTTGAGTTATCAGCTTTTTATTTTTCTCTAATTGATAAAAAAATATAAACCTTTCAGCTTCTGATCCCCTTTTATTATCTAAAAAGATATTAGGTAAATCTTTTATTTCATCATAGTCAAAAAAACGAATTTTTTTGTTTTTATCATAATTTTTTTATATTGTTGTCTTACATTATTTCTGTCACTTTCAGTAGCTATTATTAGTTCATTATCAAAATCTATATCCTTTATCTTTTTTTATTGACTCATCATCTATTAAAATATATATTTCAATATCTATTGAAGCATTCCATTCTTTATACATAATTCTATTATCTCTATACCATTCTACTAATAGACTGTATACTAAATCATAATATACTGTCCCTCTTATCATAGTCTTTTTCTATCACAATCTTTAATTTTTTTCTAAAATCTTCTGTGTAATCAAGAATAAATACTATTCCTTCTTTTTTTCTTTCTTTCATTTTTTTAAAAAAACTATTAAATCTCCTACAATATCATGATAAGTATAATTATCTTTTTCTATATTTTTTTCATTATATCCTAGAAAATCCATTTCTTTTTTTGAATAATATCATAAAAAAATCACTCCAACTTTTTTTATTTTTATCTTCAAAAGTCTATAATCCATTTATCTTTTAGAGTTTTTCGTATATTGCTTTTTCTTTCTACTTTTTTTCTGTTATAATCAATCTATTTTGGTAACATAAATATACTCCTTATTTTATTCTTCTGAGATCATCTTTTCCATAGCCTTTTTTTACCATATCTCTTACTAATTCTTTTTAAGTATTTTTTTCATTAATTTTCTCCAACTTTAAACTGTCTACCTAGTTCTTCAATTCTTGAACCTATTACATTATAGAAACTTGTACTCTATTTTTAGAAAAAGCTATATAAATATTTTTTTAAATCTACATAGCTTTTTTTCTGATTTAAATCTAATTCTTAAAAATAATTCTATTGGTTAATCTAATAAAGTGATTTTTCTTTAATTCTTCTAACTCATCATTTATTTTTATTCATTTTCTCTCTATCTTCATCAGTCCAATATAACTTTACTACACTATCAGTCCTTACTTGAATTGATGACTTTGGAAAGTCCTTTGTATAATAAGAAGCAAATTCTTTTTTTATAGCCACTACCTCCTGCTCTAAAAATATACTTCTGGTTTTTTTCTAAAATTCTTTTTATTATGCCTTCCACCATAAAAAAATTATTTATCTGTATTTTTTTAAATATATACCATAATTTTTTTCATATTCTTCTAATTCTTTACTTGTCATTTTATTTGGTATCTTTAACTTAGAAAATTCATTGATAAAATACTTAAATAAGAATCTATCTTCTGTCTCTAAAATCTTCATTAATCTATTCCTATCTTCTGTCTCACAATACTTCTCTATTAAATTTTTTTAGTACTAAATATTCATCTCTCCAATATTTCATCTCTATTTCACCTCTTTTTAATATTATATCTGTTCTTGGGTTAGGTAATAAATCTAATCTATCATATTTTATTATCATTTTTTTTTCAATAGGAATCATTTGTAACTCACTACCTTGCCCATATTCAGGATAAGACTCTGTAAATGGCTCTAAGTCCTTCCCTGTATCTCCAAAAGGTATATGGAAATTCTTACTTTTAACTTTGCCTGTTGTATTTTTTTATTCTCTATATTTTTTTATTATTGCTACATTATCCATTAATTCTTTTTGCTAATATTTCTTTTTCCATTTAAAAAAATCTTGTTCCTAATTTTTTTCTGTTATACTTCTTTCTATTAGCTCATTTTTCATAATAGGTATCTCCTAATCTTCTTACTCTATTCCATTTTTTTAAGAACTTTCTTTTAAATATCTTTATTACTATTTTTATTTAACAATCTCTTTTTTTCAAAACTTTTCTTTCTACCACATCTATTCTATAACACACCTATAAATAGAAAAACTTCAATAAAATTTTCTGAAATTTTTATTAAATGTTAGAACACTCGTGGCTCTAGCACTCGTTAGGGAGTGTTAGCCGTGAGACATGTACTCGTAGGGTATGAATAACACCAACATTGAAAAATGTTGCACTAAAATTTGCAATTTTACTAATTTTTAATGTATAATATATTTAGAACATTGGCAACTGAATATATGGAGTTAAGGCTAGTAAACAGTAGCCTTGTAAAAATATTCACTGTTCTGTATAGTTGTTCTTTTTTTAAATATAATATACAGATAAAAAGTAGCAGTGTAGACGCAAGTCTTATCCAGTAGTGGCTATCGTGGACTAGCCAAAAAGAATAAGGGTTTTAAAACCAAACTTCTTAGAAGATAACTTACTTTTTCAGTTATCTTATGAAGCTCTCGACTCTAGCACTCGTAGGGGTGTTAGTCGTGAGTAGTTCACACAAAAATATATTATCTGATATTTGAGAATTATATCCTATTCTAATTATAATGAAATTTTTTTAAACTCTATTATTTCTAAAAATTTTTAGTAGGAAATTCTCTAATCAAATTATTAATATTTAAGATATTCTTATGAACTATAATTTTATTTTTCTTTCATATCTTTCTCCAATCTCTCTTTCATTTACGAATTGTTCTTCATTTAAGCGAGTTCCATTTGAATTCATATTTGACTTAGAAGCTGATACACTTAATCTGTTATGACCTTCTTCCATAATCAATATTCACTTTTATTGATACTCCACTACTTTTTATAGGAATTATTTAATTCAATAGCTTTTTTTCAGTAATATTTTTCTACATTTTTTTAGTCAGAAAAAGCTATATAAATATTTTTAATCTATATAGCTTTTTTTCATAATTCTTAATCTACTTCTATTATTTCTTCATATTTTTTTCATAATTTTTCTGGAATTTTTTTCTTTCTAAATTCTATCCATTTTTTTCATTAATTTTTAACATACCTTTTCTTGATATTTCTGCCTTCCCTTCCTCATTATTGGGATCAAACAACCAATAAAATATGAACCTTATCTTTAAGAAAAATCTGCTCCCCATACTTGACCATCTAGTCCTGAATATTTTTCTTTTATCTAACTCTCCACATATTTCAGTTAAATTACTTTCAAAAATTACTAATATCATTTTATATAACATCCTATGATATTTTTCATCTTGATTATTACTTACAGAATCACAAACAAGTATAATCTTATCTTTCTTATAGATACTTTTTATCAATTAATTTTAAATATCCAAATCTAAATTTCATTTACTACTCTCCCAATCTAAATATATTATCATTTTTAATAAAATTTTTCTCTAATCTTATATTATGGTAATGGGTAAACTGTTGTATTAGGATATAAATAACCCTTTTACTTTTTATTTCCTGAAATGGATTTACTATATTTTTCTACAGCATTTCCAAAATCTATCAACTTTTCATTTCTTTAGTTTTTTTAGTAAAAGTTATAGATTTTAATTAAGAAAATAGCTAGCTTAAATTTCTAAACTAGCTATTACTTTTTGCTATAAAATTAAACACTTGGTAAAAAAATACTTTTTGAGTATCCACTTTCATAATCAAAATAGATATATTATCTCTATTTATTATGAAAACTGTTTATTTGTTTTTTAAATCTTTTTATATAGATATCTATATAAAATCTTCCATCTTCTAATGAATCATAAACTTCTCCATTTTTTTGCCTAAAATTCTTAAAAAAATTCTTTTTTTGTAATGGATAACTTTTTTTCTGATTACTACTTTTTCTCCATTATTTCAGCTGTATAAGTCTGTCCAAAATCTTCTAAATCATTTATATTTTTTTATTTATTTCTACTGTTCCTATTACTTCATCATTAAAACGAAAAATTAATTTTTTTTTCTAATTCTAAATTATCTCTTTTTCTATAAAAATTCTATTAATAGATCTGTACTATACATAAAAGCTGACTTCCTTTTTTTAATCTCAGGGTAATCTTCTAATCTTACTTCACCTGTTTGATCTAAATATAGAATAACGATTATTTCTGGAACTACATACACAAATTTTTATCATAAATATTAAAAATAAAGAATATAAAAAAATGATACAACTATTCCTATAAATGTTCTCACTTATACCTCCTAATATTCTTCTATTTCTTTTTACTCTTTTTTTAAAAGCTTTTTCTACCATTTTTTTCTGTTTCTATTTCATCTGTTGTCCTATAGATAACAAAAAAAATAATTTTTGAAAGTTTTTTTGAAATATTATTTTTTTACTCCATCAAATCCTTTAGTCATTTCATTTAATAAAGTTTTTTTCTCTATTTATATTTTTTTATTAAATTTCCCTTAATATAAATACATTCTTCTTTTAAACTTCCATCTTGGTAGTATTCTTTGTACAAGCCAGAAAACTTTTTCTTCTTCATCAAAAAGCAACCCTTATTTTTTTATTTTTATTGTTTTCGTACTCATACCATAATCCTACTTTCTTTCCATCTAAATATGCACCTCTTAAAATAATATTCCCATTTTTTTATCAAAAAAATTTCCCTTATTCCCTGAAATTTTTCCATTGACTATACAATTTTTTTCTACTATCTTTTTTTGTTTTTAAGATAAAATATCTTTTTGAATTTTTTTACTTCATTCACAAAATTATTTATTTTTTTATTTTTATAGATTAATGAAATTTCTTCATAACAAAAATTTTTCTTCTTCACTTGTTTCTTTAAATTTTTTTATCTAAAAAAATTTTTCTTATTTTTTTATTTCATTCATATCAAATCCTCTTTATAATAAACTATTAATATTTATAGTTTATTAAAATCATCTAAGTCATCTCTTTTTTTCACTATAATAAAAATTCTCCATTCAAAACAATAGTTTTTATATAATTTTTCCATTAAAACCAAGCCTTTTTTAAAAAGTAACTTTTTACAATTTTTCTTTAATTTTTTTCTTTTTTTATACAATTTCTCCATTTAGATTTTTTTATCTCATAAAAAAACCTGTAAGCTTTCCATTTTTTTATAATTTCTTATTTCATAACCTTGATCTAGGATATAAAACTCCCATAATCCTTCTTTTTATGTACTTATAAATATAACCATTATAGATTTTTTTACAACTTCCTTTTTACATATAGCTCTCCTGTTGGATAATATTGTTTAACTGTTTCTATTTCTCCATCTGCAAGTGTTTTTTTCAGCTATATTACCATTTTTTTATAATTATAATAACCCGTTATTAATTCATCTTTATACCATAAATTTTTCTTGAATTTTTTTATTATTAAAACTATAAGATTTACTTATTCCTTCTGAGTTTCCATTTTTCTCCTATTGCATATATTTCAAGTATTCCATAATCTTTTCTTACTACCATTCCAGTATCATAGCCATTTACAAGTGCATTTTTCAAAAATTATATCATCTTTTATTATAATAATAATCTGCTCCTATTCTGTGTTCTTTATAAGTCATATATTCTTCAACTTTATCTGTTGATAACTCATATAATTTATGAATTTTTTATATCTTTATTTACCATTTCTATATCTAAAAAGCCAGTGTGCTTTAGTTTTTATCGGCTATCTCTTTAAAATCTTCATTATAATATTTTTATCACATTCATAAAATCCTCCTTATATAATTAAAGTTTTAAATTCTTTTTTTGATTTAAAAAAATTCCCATAGCTCTCTATTTTTAGAAAGTTATGGGATTTTTAGATTTACATATTTTTGAGCTGCAGTCATTAAGAAATGGTATAATTTGTTTTTTTCTTGAAACAACATTTTCAAGTAAAATTTCATTATTAACTACTTCCTTCTTAAAAGGCATTTTCAACTATTTCAATTTCTTTTTCCATAAGTAAATACTAAGGAATTTGAATTTATAATATCTGTTACCACAAATAAGAATAATGAATATCCATATTTTTCCTATTTCATGCTCAATTTCTTTTGCTATTTCTTCTTTTCTTGCTACCAATTCTCCTATTTGTACTGTGTTGATTTGAGCAACTGCAATTTCCATATCACCAATAGGGAATATTTTCTTATCTTGATTTATAATTTCCTTCATACTAGACTTAGCCATTGAAGTTCCTGCAACTAACATTTCCATACCATATTCTGATATATTATCTACTTTTGCAAGTTTTGCTAATTCCTTTGCCACTTCAACATCTCTACTTGTACAAGTTGGAGATTTAAAAAGTAAAGTATCAGAAAGAATTGCACTCAACATAAGTAAAGCAGTCTTTTCATCAGGTTCAATCTTAGCTTCCTTATATAGTCCATAGACTATTGTAGATGTACACCCAACTGGTTCTGTTCTTATTTTTGTGGCTTCATTTGTTTGGAAGTTAGCAAACTTATGATGATCTACAACTTCAAGTATATGTGCATCTTGTATTCCTTCAACTGATTGTGAAAATTCATTATGGTCAACCATAATTACCTTTTTTCTATGGAAATCTATAAGGTGCTTTGTTCTTATTGTTCCATATACTTTTCCATCATCTTCTAAAACAGGGAAGTTAGTTTGGTTTGCATCCTTCATTATTCCTCTAATTTCATTTAAGAAATCTTCTTTATTGAAGTTGAATAGAACTTTATTTGTATTTAAAATTCCTCCAACTGATATTGATTGGCTGATTAGAGATATAGCCTTAAAGAATGAATGTCTAACTAACATAATTGCACATTCTGATGTTACACGTGGACTGATAAAGTCACCTTTTCTACAACATACTATTACAACTCTTGCTCCAGCCTGAATAGACTTATCTATACCATCTGTTAAAGAAGTTGTTATAACTATATCACCTTTCTTTAAACTCTCTAATTCTGATGCTTCTTTTTAAATTTGAAGCAATTTCTCCTTCAGGATAGTTTCCACTTATAACTTCTCCTTCCAAAGCTTCTTTTCAAAGTTTTTCAAAAGGTAGTACTATATTTACTAAATAAATCTGAATAATCTATTTCCAAATAAGTATTTGCTATATCTGAAATGCTTAACATTGTTTTTAAAAATATCCTTCTGTGTCTATAACTGGTAAACTTGAGAAATTTTCTTTTGTCATTAAGTCTAATGCTTCTTTGATTGAATCTTCTGTAGATATTGTACTCTTTTTCAACATAATTTAAATCTGTTATTTGAGCACTTACAGTTTTTTAAAAGTTTAGGACTTTTCACTCCTAATTTATCTAAAACAAATTTTGTTTCTTTATTAATTTCACCAAGACGACAAGGAATAGCATTAAATCCTTGTTGCTTTCTTAAATTCGACATTGCTATACTTGAGCAGATACTATCTGTATCTGGATTTTTTTATGTCCAAAAGACTAAAAATTTCTTCCATTAATTTTTTTCCTCCATATTTTTTTATAAAATGTGTTAGAACACTCGTAGCTGTTAGCCGTGAGATGAATAACACCAACATTGAAAATGTTGCACTAAAATTTGCAATTTTACTAGTTTTTAGTGTATAATATATTTAGAACATTAGCAACTGAATATATGAGGTTAAGGCTAGTAAACAGTAGCCTTGTAAAATATTCACTGTTCTGTATAGTTGTTCTTTTTAAATATAATATACAGATAAAAGTAGCGGTGTAGACGCAAGTCTTATCCAGTAGTGGCTATTGTGGACTAGCCAAAAAGAATAAGGGTTTTAAAACCAAACTTCTTAGAAGATAACTTACTTTTTTTCAGTTATCTTATGAAGCTCTCGACTCTAGCACTCGTAGGGTGTTAGTCGTGAGTAGTTCACTATTCATTATAACATATTTTTTTAAACCTTTACTCAAAAAAATAAATTCTAATATAATATGGTATAAAAAAATAATTCGTCTTTCTATTCCTTGTTTTTGACAAAAAAATGTTGCTTCTTGTAAAATTAAAGATGCATATATAACTGTGGAATAAAAAAAACAAGTGGGTTACTTTATTTGTAACTCACTTATTTTTTTATCTTATTAATTATTAAAAATGGACCATATTGTATTTGTGTTGCTATAGCTAAGAATATAAATGAAACTAGCCACCAAAGTGCAAAAAAAGAGGTGCTAGATATTTCATCCATATCTTAAATGATATAGTTCCACACATAGCTAAAGCTACAAGAATTTCTCCTCCAGTTGGAGCCATAACATTTGTAAAGGCATCTTCTAATTGGAAAGCTAGAACAGCTGTTTGTCTTGTAATTCCTATCATATTTGCTAAAGGAGTCATTATTGGCATTGTTATAGCAGCTTGACCTGAACCCGATGGAACTACTACATTAAATTTAAAGGATCTACTTTAAAATTATGTTTACTTTTCTAATTCTTTTTTTCACAAACCATATCAATATGGCCTTGTAAAATTATTCCTTTAGAGTTCTCATAACCTTTTTGTTGCAGGTTTTTCTGATAATAACATTTAAATTCTCATCTTGATAAGCTTCTAAACCAAGTTTTTTTAGCTGTTTCAATAAGAAAAATCGCTAACAGCTTTTTTTCATTTCCTGATTCTCTAGGAATTTTAGAAAGTTCTTCAAAATAGTAAAAATACTCTTTCTGGTTTTTAAATTTTCTAATTTTTCTCATGGTTTCTCCTTCCATTCACTCTCTTTATGTAATTAGAAAATAAAGAGCTGCCAAGAAAAAAATTATTTTTTTACTAAAAAAATATTTGTTCTACTGAGAAACTATCTGAAATTCTTAAATAGAAATCTAAGACATCTCTTAAAGCATATATTGGAACTGGTCCTACCAATTCTGTGTCAACAACATTTACATTATATCTGTTAGCTTCAGATTTTTATAGTTTCAAAAAAACTCTATGTATAGGAGTTTTTTTCATAATTTATCATATTCATTGACACTTGAATTTGTTTCTTTTCTTCAAGTTCTAAAAGCTATTGCTCTGATACAAGAATATCCTCCAGTTGCTGACCTAATTGCTTTTTACAATTTTTTTCCCAATTTCAAGGTTATATGTATCTAAGTTAATATTAAAAAGCTATTAATGGAAATCTAGCACCTGTAACTGTTCCACCAGATTTTTGCATTAAATTCTTTTTGGTCCTTCATCTGGAGCCCATTTAGGATCTTTTCATTTTTTTCTTCTAAAGCTTCATATTGTCCCTTTCTAATACTAGGTAAAGTTTTTTTCTATATTCTCTTTCTTGTGCATCCTCATAGAAGTATACTGGGACACCTAGTTCTCCTAAATATTTTTCCAAACTCTTTAGCTATTTCAACAGCTTCTTCTGTTGTTATATTTTTTTAACTGGTATAAACGGAACAACATCTACAGCTCCCATTCTAGGATGAGATCCTTTATGAGTTCTCATATCTATTAATTCAACAGCACTCTTAGCTAATTTTTTTGTAGCATTTAAAAACTGCACTAGGTTCTCCTTTATAAGTAAAAAAACTGTTCTGTTATGATCAACATTAGAATCTATATCAACTATTTCTATATTTTTTTCATCTATAAAAGATTTTTTTCACTTTTTTTCAACTAATTCAAGATTTGTTCCTTCACTTATATTTACTTCAGCCATTAATACTTTATCCATTTTTTTACATCCTCTCTTTCTGTTCTTTTTTTATTTTTAATAAACCGATTATTTTTTTCAACATTAGCTAATAATATAGCACTCTTTACTATTTCAAATGATTTATCCATAAGTGGATAGAAAATAACATCATTTTTCCATAAAATCAACCTTTTTCTCTAAGAGTTCTATATGCTTCTTTAGTACCAAGTCCTAAATTCTTTGCATCCCAAAAAAATCAGCAGCTTGAGCTGCACATAAAAAGTTCAATACTTAGTACATGTTGAGCATGATCAACTATTGTTCTTGCTTTTTCTAGCTCCTATTGTCCCCATACTAACATGGTCTTCTTGATTTGCTGATGTTGGAATAGAGTCAACAGAAGCTGGGTGAGCTAAAACTTTATTTTCTGAAACTAAAGCAGCAGCAACATATTGTGGTATCATAAAACCATCATTTATTCCACCGTTTTTTTACTAAAAAAATGCAGGTAATCCATGTGACAAAGCAGGATTTACCATTTTTTTCAATTCTTCTTTCAGAAATGTTAGCAATTTCAGATACTAAAATTCCAAGTGTATCCATAGCTATTGCAATTGGTTGTCCATGGAAGTTTCCACCTGAAATACAAACACCATTTTCTCCAGGAAAAAAATTAGTGGGTTATCTGTAACTGAGTTTATTTCTGTTTCAACAGTTTGTTTAACATAGTCAAATGCTAATCTAGATGCTCCATGAACTTGTGGAGTACATCTTAAAGAATAAGCATCTTGCATTCTTTTTTCACCTTGTCTTGTTGTTCTCTTTGAGTCTTTTAATAATTTTCTAAGGTTTTCAGCTGAATCTATTTGTCCTTTATGAGGTCTTATTAAGTGTATTCTTTCATCAAAAGCATCTATTATTCCTCCTAAAGCATCTACGGTAAGAGAAGCTATAATATCAGCTTGTTTCAATAAATTTTCAGCATCATAAACAGCTAAAACAGCATTTCCCATCATTGCTTGAGTTCCATTTATAAGAGCTAGTCCTTCTTTAGCCTTTAATGTTATAGTAGAAATTCCAGCTCTTTTCATAGCTTCTTTTCCAGGAAGAATTTCTCCATTGTATTCTGCTTCACCTTCTCCCATCATTGGTAAAACCATATGAGCCAAAGGACATAAATCTCCAGATGAACCAACAGAACCTTTTGATCTAACTATTGGATGTACTCCTGCATTTAACATATTTAATAAGCATTCTATTGTTTCAATCATAACTCCTGAAAAAAACCTTTACTAATAGCATTGGCTCTAAGTAACATCATTGCTCTTACAACTTCTGTGTCAAATGCTTCTCCAACTCCACAAGCATCTGAATAAATTAAATTTTTTTGTAATAATTCTAACTCTTTTTTCAGAAATAGGAACATTTTCAAATTTTTCCAAAAACCTGTGTTAATTCCATAAATAGGTATTTTTATTTAAAAATAGCATCCTCAACATATTTTTCTTGATACTAAAATTGTATCTTTTTGTTTTTTTCATCTAGTTTTACTTTAGCTCCAAATCTTGCAACTGCAACCACATCTTCAATTGTTAAATTACTTCCATTTATTTCTACTATTTTTTTGCATAACTAACTCCTTTTTTTATAATTTATAAATTTTTTTATTTGTTCTTCAAATTCATTTACTATTTTTTTCATCTTTTATAAGAGGTAGGTTAGCTTTTCACATTAGATTTTTCCCATATTGATACCAATATAAGATAGATCTACACCAGCTTGTAAATCTGTTATACAAGCAGGATTTGATTTTTTTCTAATAATTTTTTTCCCAATTTCGTTTACTTTTTTTATTTAATAAAACATTTGAAAGAGGTACTTTTGCAGCTTCAATACCTGCATTTTTGAATAGCTTTTTTTCTAATTTCTTTTTTTCATCTTCAGTTGATTTTGGTAATTTATAAGCATTAACAATCAACATGTACGCTTTATTATCCTCAACTGCTCCTTGTAAAAAAATTTAACCTTTGCCTCATTTAATTCTTTTTATTATATCATCATATTCCTTGTCAGAATAGCCGTAGTCTTTCCCTTTAGAAAGATTAGCAACCATTCCCATTAATCCAGATGCCATAGCTCCAACTATAGCTGATGACGATCCTCCTCCAACTGTAAAATCATTTTTCATCTAATATTAAATCAAATATTTCTTTATAATTCATATTTTTCTCCTATCATTTAAAAAGATAATCTTTCCCTTTTTATAACATACTCCACTTCATTTACTCCAAACTTATAGACTACATTTTTTTATAACTATCAGAATTTCTAATTTGTATATCAGCAAATTTCCCCACTTCTAATGATCCATAATCCTTATCAATTCTTAATGCCTTAGCTCCTCCAAGCGTAGCAGCTCTGATGGCTTCATTTTCTGACATTTTATGATTTCTACAAGCTAATATCATTGAAATACTCATATCTTCTACCCAATTTCCAGGATTTAAATTAGTAGCAATTGCTACTGCCATTCCTTTCATCTAACATTGGTTTAGGATTAAAAGGTTTTTTTATGATTAACAGAAAAAAATCAGTACTTGGTATTAAAACACCAACAACATTTGCCTTTTTTTCAATAGCCTATATCTTCTGAAACTTAAATAATTTAAATGACCTACATTTGCTGCTTTTAATTCAGCAGCGACCTTAGCTCCTCCTATTGCTGAATAACATTCTGTATGTAATGTTGGTAACATATTATTTTCTAAACCTGCTGTTTAAAATTTTATAACAATCTTTCAGCAGTATAATAGCCTTCATCACACCAAACATCACAAAATTGAGCAAGATTTTTCTTTTTTTATTATTGGCATTACTTCTTTAATCATAAAAATCTATATATTTTCTCTTTTCCCATCTTAATATCAAAATAGTGTGCTCCTAAATATGTACTTAATATTGTTTGTGGAGTTTTTTTCCTTTTAAAATATTTATTAATTTTAAAAGTCTTAACTCTGTATCTTTATCAATCCCATATCCAGATTTTATTTCAACAGTAGTTGTTCCATGTTTTTAACATTCTATTTAACTTGATTAAAGAAGAGTTTATAAGTTCTTCATCAGTAGAATTTCTTGTTGAAAATATAGAAGCTTCTAATCCAGTTCTAGGAATTTTATTTTTTTAATTTCATCTTTATTCATAGTAAAAAGAAGCAACATACTCATCTACTCTACTTTCACCAAAAGATAAGATGTGTATGACAATCAACATATCCTGGCATAACAACTTTATTAGAGCAATCAATTTCTTGAAATGTACTTAATGAAAATTTCTTTCTTTAAATCTTCATAAGTGCCAATTTTTTTATTTTTTTCATTTTCAATTAGTAAAGGAAATATTTTTTTCTTTAAACCTATTAAATCTTTTTGCATTTTTCTTCAACAGTTAGTAATTCTCTACAATTTTTTAAAAGTATATAACTCATAAACTCACCCTAATTAGTTCATAAATAATGGACAAATAATTCCTACTACCATAAGTGGGATATCGTAACATATAAATTGAGGTACACAAGTATCCCAAATATGATCGTGTTGTCCATCAGCATTCAATCCTGCTGTAGGGACCCTAAAGTTGTATCAGAAGCTGGAGAACCTGCATCTCCTAGTGCTGCTGCAACTGCTATCATAAACACTATTGCAGCTGGAGAAAAAAACCAAGTTTTAGAGATAAAGGAACATAAATAGCAGCTATAACAGGTACTGTACCAAAAGATGTTCCAATTCCCATAGTTATAAGAAGTCCTAATAAAATCATTATAGTAGATCCTGCTAATTTTGAACCACCTAACATGTTAAATGCACTTTCAACTAACTGATCAACAGCTCCAGTTGCTCTAATAACAGTAGCATATCCAGAAGCTATAAGCATTACAAATGCAATAAATCCCATTAAATGAATTCCACCTTCTAAAACTTCTTGAATTTCTTTCCACTTAACAACTCTGGTAACTACCATAAATATCATAGCAGCTATTGCTCCAAGTGGTAATAAACCTGTTATTAATTGAACAACTAATGCTATAATTCCTGCTCCAAGAGTTAACCAGTGTTTAGCTTCAATGACTACTTTTTTTCATTGTTATTAGAAAGTTCTTCATAATGTTCATTTTCTATTTTATATTCTCTATTTTTTTGAATAGTATATTAAGCCACAAACTAAACCAAATAACATAGAAAGTCCTGCAATCCAAGTAGTTTTTCCAAACAAGATCTAAGCCTATATTTAATCCTGCATCATTAACAGAATCTCTAACTATTCCTTGAAATATAGCACCATAGGCTACAGGAATTGTTATATAAGGAGCTTTTAATCCAAAACCAAAAGCAAATTGCTAGCATTCTTCTATCCATTTTCATTTGATTCATCATTGCTAAAAAGTGGAGGAATTAATATAGGGATAAATGCAATATGTACTGGAATAATTGTTCCTGAAGCTATAGATACTAAAACAATTATTATAGCTAGAATAAATTTATTTCCCTTTACAAGTTGAGAAATTTTTCTTTGCTAAAATATCTGCTGCACCAGTTTTTACTTATAGTATATGCCAATGCTCCAAGTAAAAATATAACTAAGAGCTGTATTAGCATTTCCTCCCATTCCGCCGATGAATGTAGTCATAGTTTCTGTAAGGTCAAATCCTCCAGCCAATCCAGCAGTAAGAGCTGCTAATAAAAAGTGCCGCAAGAACTGGTAATTTAAATAAACATAGTACTGTTAAAACAAGAACTGATATTACGATTGGATTAAAAAGTAACATAAAAAAATCCTCCTTTTTCTTATATAAAAATAATTTTTACTATCTGTACTATATAAACATAATAATTTTTAATTTACTTACTACTTTTTCTATTTTGATATATTTATTTCAATTTTGTATATAGAAAAAAATGTGATGCAAAAATAGCCAAGCTAATCTTGCATCACATTGAACTATTTATTCATTTTTTTATCTGTATTTTTCCTTTTTGGTCCAAAAAGTTACTTTTTTTCAGCAGGTTGCCACCATAAAGGAACCATGATAGAATCTGTTGTAAATTTACCTTTTTCCATTTGCAACATCTTTAGCAGATTGATATCCAGCTTGTGCATGACGGATAACCCCTATTCCAGAGTCTGTTGTCAAGCAAGCAGCAAGTCTTCTATCTGCTTCTTCAGTTCCGTCAGCTATCATTGTAACACCTGTATGAACTGCTTCTCCCATTGAATAGTTTTGTTGAATTGCTATCAAATCACATCCAGCAGCACAATCTAAAAGTCCATTTAGATATGGCCAGTCTGAAATGTAATCTCCACCATCAGGCATGTTTTCAGATTCGAATGTAGGATTTACTATAGAACCAGAGTCAAGGTTATCTCTTGAGAATGCAACTGTTCCCTTAATTCTTCCATCTTTTTATAGCTTGGTTTATAGCAAGACCAAATTTCTTTCTTTCTCCAAATCCCATATAACAAACTCTTGCTGGCATTCCTTCAATTGGTAAATTCTTTCTAGCTAAATTTATCCATCTTTCAACAAGTTTATCACCTTTACAAATTTCTAAAGCTATGTCATCAGAAACTTTTTAAATCTTCAGGATCTCTTGATAAGCAAGTCCATCTGAATGGTCCTCTTCCTTCACAGAATAAAGGTCTTATGTATTCAGCAACGAATCCTTTAATTTTCATAGCTTCTTCTCTAGGGAAACCTGCATCCATACATTCCTTTTCTTATTGAAGTTCCATATTCAAAAACTTCAACTCCATCAGCTTTTAATGCAACCATAGCCGCAAGTTGTCTTTTTCATAGTTTCTCTAGCAAGGTGTAAAGTATTTATCTCTATCATTTATTCTTAATTCATCTGCTTCTTCTGCAGTGTAACCAGAAGGAAGATAAGAAATAGGGTCATGACATGGACACATTTCTGAGCAAATATCAGGTCTAAAATCACTAGCTAAAAACCTTTTTCATATACATCAGCAGCATTTCCAACTACTCCTATTGAGATAGGTTTTTTTAGCGGCAGCATTTTTCTTTTGCAAGTTTTGATTGCATCTTCAAGAGTAGGAGCAATTAAATCAAGATAATCTTTTTCGATTCTTTTTCTTTAATATTTTTTTCATTAACATCTACTACTATACAAACTCCACCATGCATTTTCATAGCCCAAGTTTGATTTGCTCCCATTCCTCCAGCACCAGCAGTTAAATATATTTTTCCAGTTAAATCATCATTAAATCTTTTCATTGCTATTGCCGAAAGAGTTTCAAATGTTCCTTCTATAACACCTTGAGTTCCTATATATTCCCCAAGGGGCAGCAGTATATTGTGCAAATATAGTAAGGTTCTTATCTTGTAAATCATAGAATCTTTCCCAAGTTGCTTGCATTATATTTGTAGTTGCCATAACAACAACAGGAGCTTCTTTATGAGTTTTAAAGATTGCTACTGGCATTCCTGATTGAACTACTAGAGTTTCATCATCTTCAAGATTTTTTTAAAGAATCTACGATTGCCCAGTATGATTCCCAGTTTCTAGCACATTTCCCATTTCCACCATAAATTACAAGTAATTCTGGAATTTCAGCATTTTCCATATTGAATTCTAACATTCTAAGGATAGTTTCTTGACGCCAACCTTTACATCTTAAAGTTTCTTTGTCTTTTAAACCTCCACCTTGTGCCTTTACTTCATAAAGAATTTCTGGATTTTTCTCTAAAATATAATCCTTTTTTTCTCCATTCATAGTACTTCACTCTCCTTCTAATTTAGACTTTTTAATTTCATGTGAACTAAGTTTTTTTATCTTATGAGTTAATTATATTTTATAATCGTTAATCTTCCGTTTTTTTATTTTTTTATATTTTTTTAAATTTTTTTATTTTTTTAAAATAAAACTAGCTATTTTAAACAATATATTCGTTTATCATAGCTAGTTGAATTAATTATTTATTATTTATTATTTTTTTATGTTTAAAAAAATTTTTTTAAATATTCTATTTCTGCTTTATCTCTTGTAGAATCTAAATATTTTATAGCTTTTATAATAATAGAAATTAGAATTTTCTATTAAAATTTTTCTTAATATCCTCATATTTCTCTATGTTCTTGTTTTCAATAGAGTATACTATAATAGCTTCCACAAAATAAACCATACCTATATCTCTTGGATTATTTATTATCTTTCCTTCTGATATTGCACATTTCAAATAATGAATTACCTTTTAAATTGTCATCTTCTAAAAATGCATCTAGAGCTAAAAAAGCATTTAAAACAGAATTTTTTCCAATATGAATCAAAAATTTTTTTATTATTTTTTTTCAGCTTTTTAAAAAGAAATTTTTTTCATATCTTGAAAAATTCCCAATTAAATAACTTGTTCTCCCCTGCATTTATAAAAAAAGTAGAAAGACAAGAAGCTTCGTAATTTTTGACATAAACTTATAGCTTTATCGAAAAGTTCCATAGCTTTTTCAAAATCACCTTCTGAATTCCTTATTTCACCAATGTAGTTGTAGTTAGCTGCTATACTTATAGAATTTTTTTATCTCCTACTCTTTGAAATTCTAAAAATAACTCAATAGATTTTTTAAATAGTGCTTCTGCTGTTTTTAAACTCATCTTTTATAAGATAGTAAACACCATATAGTCTATAGAATATTCCTATGTCGTTTGTTTGTTCCTTTTTTTGGCTATTTTAATTCCTTCAATTATATGTTTTAACATAATTTGAGAATTATTAATTTGAATTGCATAGATAGCCATTTGTTTATGAGCAGAAATTTCTACTTTTTTTCTTCTTTTTAGATCTTTTGCAACTCTAATGACCCTATTCATTAAATTCACACCATCAGTATAACTACCCTCTCTTATTAAGTATCTACCTTTACAATATATGAAAAATTAATTCTATTTTTTTATTTCTTCTATATCTGAAGAACTCATTTTAGATTTTTTTCACCAACATAAGTTCTTTTTCAATTTCATTCATCCATTTATTTGTTTTTATCATTTCCTATAAATAATTTAACCTGCTTGCTTAAATCAAAATCATCTAAGTTAGGAAATATTTCATGATTGAAAATTTAGATAATAATTTAAAAATAAAAAAACATCATATTTTAAAGTTTTTTTATATTTTCATTAGCCTTTTGATAGTGATACTTAAGTTTATTATAAATAGTTATATTATTTAAACTAGAAAGTTCTTCTTCTAAAGTTTTTGGCAATTTCCATATTAATAATTTGTTTTGAAGAATCATTCATCTCATTAAAAAAATATAATCTTTATATGCTGAGTATGTAAAAGTTATTATAACCTCATTATCTTTCTTCTTTTTCTTCTATTATATTTTTTTCTATCAGTAAATTTAAAAATTTTTAAAGTTTCAAAAGGTTTTTAAATTTATAAGTTTTAATAAAAGTATCTAAATTAACATCTCCATAAAAAAACTGAAATTATCTTTAATATATTCATTTCATCTTCAGTTAAGTTTAAAAAAATTTATCTTGTAGAACATTATATAACTTAGATGTAATTTCGTTATCCTTTTTTTATTTTTTAAAGAGTTCAATATACTCACTTAAAAAAAGAAAGGATTCCCTTTAGATTTTTTTCAAAAATTTCATTTATTTTCTTCATCATTAATCTTTTTTGAGAAACATTTTCTCTTAATAATAAGTTCAATTTCTCTTTTTGAAAAAGGATTTAAATCTATTGCAAGAATTTTATTTAAATCTTTTTAAAGTTAGAAATAATCTATCTGTTCCAGTATCTATACCATTAGTTTTTTTGTCAAAATAAATATAATATTTGAAATGAATATGTAAAATTAAATTTATCAACAATTTTTATACTTAATTGATCCGCCCATTGGATATCTTCAAAAAAACTATTATAATTTTTATTTTTACTTAATATATCTAAAGCACTATAAATCGAATTATAGATTAAATCTACATTAAAAATTTTCTTTATTTTTCAAGTATTTCACTAGAAGGTTGAATATTATTTACTCCATCAAAAAAATAGATTTTTTTAAAATTTTTATCCCATAAATTTGGTCTTGTTAAATTGGATTTTTAAAAGTTCATTTTCCATATCTTTTATAATATTCATCCAAGGTAAATATGAAAAAAATCTTTTTCCATACTGAAACAAAGCTCGTTTCAAAAATTTTTAAATTTTTCCTTTGTTTCTATTTAAAATTTCTTTTTTTAGAAAAAGTTTTTTTCCAATTCCAGATTCTCCAGTTATTAAAATGGATTTATTAGAATGTTCTTTTTTTCAAAAATTGTCTAAATTTAATTGCATACTATCTAATTCAAAAATCTCTACAATAAACCTCTATTTTATTTTTTTATTTAAAATTAGTTTCTTTAGTTTTTTTCAATAAAATTTTAAAAGCTTCTCTGTATATATTTTTTTATTTCATCAGGAGGCTCTATCCCAAGTTCATCCTCCATAAGTTTTTTTCTATATTTTTTTATATTCATTGATGATTTTTATCATAACGTCCCTTTTTGTTTATAAAATTTCATTAAATATAAATAGGCCTTGTCATTAAAAATTATCTGTTGCAAGAAGAGAAGTAATAGACGTTTCTAAACTTTCAAATCTATTTTTCTAAAAAAATCCTTTTCTATCTTCTCCTCAGCTGTTTTTTTATAAATAATTCTTTATAGAAAGTATTTATTTCTAGTACCCAATAATCAAAAATCTATAGATTCTTTAACATAAAAACCTTTTTAAAAAAATCTCCTGTGTATAACTCAAAAATTCTTTAAAGGATCTTCTTGAAATTTTTTTCAACATCAATTTCAATATCTAAATCTTTATTTAAAAGTTAAAATAGACTTATTTGGAGATAAAATAACATCTTCTCTAAAACTTTTTTTCTAATTTTTATGAAGAGCATTCCTTAAACTAATTTTTAGCATTTTTGCTCATTAGAAGAAGCCCAAAACATTCCAGCAACTTCATCTCTACTTACAACTTTTTTAATAATATATAATAAAAAAAATGCTGTTAGTTTCCCTGTAGGTAAAAAAAATCTCTTTTTCATCTTCATATATTTTAGGATATCCAAATAGTTTGCAAATAATTTTTGTCATAGATACTCCTCCTAAAGAAAATAATTTATTTTTAAATTCTAGGTACTATATTATAGGCATCTTTTCCTTGTAATAATAATGTTAGTTCAGGAGTTAAGGGAACTGGCTGAATTACTTTTATTTATAAAGAAGCATTTTTCCAGCTGTCTCTTTTTCCAACTTCTATTGATTTTTTTAATCCTTTTTGGAAAATCTTTTTACTTCTGTATCTAAAAATATCAATTAAAACTAGCATTACATCATCAATTTTTTTAATACTTTTTTTCTAATGTTAAATTATAATAATTTATTAAGAAATCATGGATTTTTTTGTAAGCATTCTTAAATATGCAATAGAAATCCAGTTTATCAAATAATCTTGATAGTTTTCTAATCCCTATTTTTTTCTAATTGTTCATCATCTATATAAATAGGTAAAGTATATCTATTATCTATATTTTTTTATCTTCTTCAATATAAGCATATTCTAATAAATCTTTTACTATTTTTAGATTTTTAATTCTTGTTTTTTTACAGATTCATAGTAGAAATAAAATCCTATTCCTTTATCTTCTATTTTCGTCATTAAGAATTTCATTTGTGTTTGATTGTTTTAGAATCTATTTTTTTAAATTTTTGCCCTAAATATTCCTCTGAGTTTATAAGAGATATTATGATATTACTTAATACATCGTCGGCATTTAACTCAGAAGATAATTTAAATTTCTCATTTTTTTATATTTTTTTATTAAAGTATAAAAAAATTCTATTTTTTTCAACTTCATATCTATCAATGATATAGTTACATATATTTTTTTAATAAGAATAAAATGAAAAATATAAAAAAATCTATTTTTTTAATTTCATCTTTATTTTTTTATATCATATTTTTTTCATGTATTATCTTAAAATACTCATATTTATCTGTTTCTAAATTTTTCCAATACATCATTGTATTCCTCCATGTTAAAAAAACTATTTCTGCCTTCTCTCCATTGCTAAAAAAACAATATTATTATTATTTTTTTAAAAAAATATACATATTTTTTTCATATATTCCCTCCTGTTCCGTTAATATTAAGTTAATTGTATAATCTTTTTCGTTAATAATTCGTTAATATTAAACGGAAGAAAGTTATATTACTGATTTTTATCAAAACAGTCTTAAATATTCAAGATAATACTTATTTTTTTACTTAAATCTAAAATAAAAAAAGAATCTTTTTAAGAGTTTCTTCTCAAAAAAATTCTCTCTTTATTTTCTATATTAAGGGATAATTTGAATTTTTTTAGTTTTTTTCTCAGTCTTTTTAGCTCTTGAAGTAAATAATATATCAGTTATAGCTCCTAATAAAATAAATGATACTCCTATATTAATAAATATCCATTTTTATTGATTATTGTTCTCGCAGTATTACTCTTTTTTCATTGTAACTCTACTTTCCTATATTAAGATATCTGAAAACACAATAATAAATATTTCCCCAGCTTACTAAGTTTTTTATTTCCCATTCTTTAATCATATATTTTTTAGTTTTTAAAACATATCTAAATAAAGTGATATTTTTTTAAATTCACTTTAAAAATTGATTTATTAAATAGGAGTTACTACAAATGTAATAACTCCTACTCAATTAGAAATAAGGAATATTTATAAAAAAATTGTTACTAATCAATATTAGTCATCCCAACATTCTGTATTTTTCTAAACCAGGTATATCTTTAGCTCTAAATACAGGGTTCTTTCCTTCTTTTCTTTGTTTGATATAGTCATTGATAATAGCAACAGCTTTTGGAGAAAGTATTGCGATAACAACTATATTCATTAATGCCATAATACCCATAGATACGTCAGCTATATCCCAAACAAGTCCTAAACTTGCAACTGATCCTAAGTATACACAAGCAACTGTTAAAACTCTAAATACTAACATAGAAGTTTTACTCTTAGTTAAGAATTCTAAGTTTGCTTCTCCATAGTAGTAGTTTCCTACTAATGAACTGAAAGCAAATAAGAAGATACATAGAGTTATGAATCCAGCTCCCCAAGCTCCAACTGAGTGAGATAGAGCAAGTTGAGTTAATTTAATTCCTTTTTCTCCTATAGTGTTGTATTCAGGGTATAGTAAAACGATGAAACCAGTTGCACTACAAATTAAGATAGTATCAACGAATACACCGAAAGCTTGTAATAAACCTTGTTTTACAGGGTGAGATACATTTGAAGTAGCCGCTGCATTTGGAGCACTTCCCATACCTGCTTCGTTAGAGTATAGTCCTCTCTTAATACCTTGTAACATAGCAACTCCAATTGCTCCACCGACAGCTTGTTTTTAGACCAAAAAGCTGCTTCAATGATGCTCATAAATAATCCTGGAATATGAACTGCATTAACGATTAAAACATATAAAGCAACTATAACATATCCAATAGCCATTATTGGAACCATGAAAGAAACAACATTAGCTATTCTGTTTAATCCTCCGAAGATGATTAAAGCTGTAAGAGCTGCTAAGATTACTCCTGCTACTGCAGAACTCATATTGAATGTAGTTTCAAAAGCTTGAGCTATAGTATTAGCTTGAACTGTATTGAATACAAATGCAAATGTTACTATAACTATAACAGAGAAGATATAACCTAAAGTTTTTTGACCTAAGGCTTTTTCCATGTAATAAGAAGGTCCTCCTCTGAATCCACCATTTGCTTCTTTCACTTTATAAGTTTGAGCTAAAGTGTTTTCTATCAAACTTGTTGCTCCTCCTAAAAGTGCGATAACCCACATCCAGAATAATGCTCCAGGTCCTCCAACTGCAACTGCTATTGCAACTCCAGCAAGGTTACCTGTTCCAACGTGAGAAGCAACTGCTATACAGAATGCTTGGAATCCAGTTACTTGACCTGCAACTTTCTTTTCACCATCTCTTAGAGAAGAAAGTTTTCCAGTTATTAGGGCAACCATGTCACCTAATAATCTTCCTTGAGCAAAACCTGTTCTTATTGTGTAGAATAGTCCCTGATAAAATTAAAAGTGCGATAAGAACATAAGACCATAGAACCGTGTTAATTTGTCCAACTATAGAATTTAATAACTCCATAATTCAACCCCCTTTATAAAAAAATAATTACTTCTAAACACTAAAAAAAATATTTAAAGAAAGTTCTTCAGATAAATCAGCTAGTAAATGTCCTCCAGCTAAAGAGTTTCCTTTTTTTATCTAAAGCAGGTCCATATACTCCTATTCCCATTTTACCTGGAACAACAGAACAAATTCCTCCACCTACTCCACTTTTTGAAGGTATTCCAACTCTTTACTGCAAACTCTCCTGAACTATCATACATTCCACAAGTTACCATTAATGTTTTAACTATTTTTTTGCCATTCTTGTTGTTATTATTCTTTCTCCATTTGAAAGAACTCCCATCATTTGCTAAAGAAATTTTCCTAATGTTGATATAGTTTTTAGCTGTTCCTTCAATTGAGCATTGTTTAAAATATACTGTTAGAGCTTCTTCAACATTTCCTTCAATTATTCCTTCACCTTTTAAGAAGTATGCCATAGAGAAATTTCTAAATCCTGTATCTGCTTCTCCACAATATATTTTTATAGTTTATATCTAAACTATCATCTTCTGTAATCAATTTTTGCAAAATCTAATAGTCTTGTAAATCTTTCTTTTTCATTTTTTCCTTTTTATCATAGATGCAACAGCTATTGCTCCTGCATTTATCATAGGATTATATGGTTTTCTTTTCTACTTGATGTTTCAAGCTTTTCTTATAGAGTTAAATGGATCTCCACTTGGTTCCATTCCAACTTTTGAGAAAACATATTCTTCACCATTATCTAATATTGCGAGCATCAAAGAAATTATTTTTTTGATATACTTTGTATAGTAAATTTTTGTATTATAATCTCCAGCGAAGAAATTCTTGACCATCTAAGGTTGTAACATAAATACCTAAAGCATTTTTTTATCTGCTTTTATCAAGCTCTGGAATATAATTAGCAACATTTCCATCTACAGCAAATTTTTCTATTTTTTTCAACAAGTTCCTTTAATAGCTCTTCCATATTTTTACCTCTCTTAAAAAAATGTTCTGTTTTTCTAAACGATAAATAAACATATTTTTTTCATTTAAAATACACTTACATTATTGATTATACAAAAAAATGAAAATTCTTGTCAAGTAAAGAATTTTTTTAAATATTAGTATAATATAATATTTGAAATTAAAGTAAAAAAATATATACAAAATATATTAAACTATCTATATTTTTAAATCCTAAAAAAAGATGTATAATATATAAAAAGATAGGAGGCGATTTTTTTATGGATAAAGAAAACGAAGGTTTTGATATAATGTCTTTTTCTATTTAATAATAAAAAAGTTTTATTGAAGCTTGATTGAAAAATTTAAAAAAAGAATTAATGGAAGTTATATTTTTCAGAAAATTTAAATATATTTAAAAAAATCTATATTCATACAAGGAGTATTTACTTATGCAAATCTAATATTAAGCAACAATGAGAGCCTAAGTAAAGAGGAAAAGACTAAAATCATGGAAGAAATTGTAGAAATAAGTAATTTACTAGCTGATGAAACACTTGAAGATATAAAAAAATATGCAAACTAAAAAAATTAGGGACTGTTTAAAACAGTCCCCTAATTCTATTTTTATATTATTTTTTTAAAGATTCAACTAAAACATCAACAAGTGCATCCATTTCATCTAGATTTACATTGTTAGCTGATGAAGTCAATCCTACTTTTTTTCATTTAAAACAGCTATATCTTTTTACTTGAGTTTCAAAGAATTCTTGTAATAAATCTCCTGATTTTTCTTGCCCAAGAACCATTTTTCAACTATTGCAACTGTTCTATTTTTGTAAGTTTAATGCTTTAATATCCATTACAAAGTTATGTATAACTGGATAAATTCCTAAGTTATATGTAGGAGAAGCTATAATTAAATGACTATATTTAAATAAAGTCTGAAATTAAATATGAAACATGAGTGTTAGAAACATCATACATTTTTATGTTTGTAACTCCCTTTTCAGCTAATTTTTTAGCTATAACTTCAACAGCATTTTCAGTATTTCCATACATTGAAGCATAAGCAATTAACACACCTTTTTCTTCAGGTTCATATCTGCTCCATTTATCATATTTATCTATTATATATCCAAAGTCATTTCTCCAAACTACACCATGTAAAGGACAAATAAATTTAATTTTATCTACAATTGGTCCTGCTTTTTTCAATAGATGTTGAATATGAGGTCCATATTTTCCAACGATATTTGTTAAATAACGACGTCCTTCATCTAACCAATCTCTATCCCAATTTACTTCATCATTAAATAGTCTTCCATCAAGTGATTTAAAAGAACCAAAAGCATCAGCTGAGAATAAAGCTCCATTTGTTGTATCAAAACTTACTAGAACTTCTGGCCAGTGAACCATAGGTGCTTCTAAAAAAATACTATTTCATGTTTACCAAATTTAAATTTATCTCCTTCTTTTTACTTCAATTAATTCATGTCCATTGATACTTTTGTATCCAAACTGTCTCATGAACATAAATCCTTTTTCAGATGATATAATTTTTAAATTTGGATAACGAAGAGCTAGTTCTTCAATTGAACCACAGTGATCTGGTTCCATATGATGTACTACTAAGTAGTCTAATTCTCTTCCATTTAATAAATATTCTATATTTTCAACATATTGTCTAGTCACAGACCAATCAACAGTATCAAAAACAACTGTTTTTTCATCTAGTAACATATATGAGTTATATGACACTCCTTCAGGGATAGGGTGTATATTTTTCAAAAAGTGCAAGACGACGATCGTTTGCTCCTATCCAATAAAGATTTTCAGTTATATTTCTAACGTTATGCATAAGATATCCTCCTTAATTATATTTTTTTATTTTTGCATCTATATATCCAGATTTTTGGATCTCCACAATCAGGACAAGTCCAATCTTCAGGTAAATCTTTAAATCTAGTTCCTGGTTTGATATCAGAATCTTCATCTCCTATTTCAGGATTGTATTCATGTCCACAACCACTACATACATACACATGAGGACTGTACATTACTTTAGGTAGAACTCTCTTCATTTTCTTCATAGGAGGAGCATCTTTTTTAGCTTCACCATTGTCTAATTCTTTAGTTAATAGTGGTAGTATTTCTGCTATATCTCCAACTATTCCATAGTCAGCATTTTTAAATATTGGTGCATTTGCATTTGTATTAATAGCAACTATTGTTGTTGCATCTTTAATTCCTTTTAAGTGTTGTAAAGCTCCAGAAATTCCACAAGCTATATATAGGTTTCCAACAAATTTTTGTCCTGACATTCCTACATAACGATCAAGTGGTAGGTATTGTAATGTTTCTGCAACTGGTCTAGAACATCCAACTGAAGCTCCTGCTTGAGTAGCTAATTTTTCAATTAACTTCATGTTCTTCTTATCTCCAATTCCTTTACCAGCACTTACAACTCTTTCAGATTTTCCTATTGGAGTATTAAGAGGAATTCCAACAGTGAAATCATATCCATCTGCTTTTAATGCTGCAACTAATGCTGCAACTTTTTTTCTTTAGCAGATCCATCTTTGAATATTATATTTTTTTCTAGGACCTGTAACTGGACCTTTTTTTCTTTTTTTAGCTACTGCTACTGCATCTGATTTAGGTGGTTTTTCCTATTAAGTGAGCAGCTATAACAACTCTTTGAATTTCGTTTGTTCCTTCATAGATAGTAGTAATTTTAGCATCTCTGTATGCTCTTTCAACTTCCATTCCTTTTTAGATATCCAGAACCACCGAATATTTGTAGAGCATCATTTACAACTTCTAAAGCTATATCTGAAGCATATTGTTTTTGCCATTGCAGATTCCATTCCATATGGTTCATGGTGTTCTTTTTAATTCAGCAGCACTGTATATTAAGAATCTAGCTGTTCTTAATTTTGTTGCCATATCTGCAAGTTTAAATGAAATTGCTTGTTGGAAAGCTATTGGTTTTCCCAAATTGTTCTCTTTCTTTTGCATATTCTAAAGCATGTTCTGAAAGCACCTTGTGCAATTCCTAATGCTTGAGCAGCTATACCTATACGTCCTCCATCAAGAGTAGACATAGCTATTTTTAAATCCATCTCCTTCTTTTTCCTAAAAAGGTTTTCTTTTAGGAACTTTTACATTATTGAAATAATAATTGACAAGTTGAAGATGAACGAATTCCTAATTTATCATAGTGATCTCCGAAATGTAAATCCTTCCCATCCTTTTTTTCAACTATAAAAGCACTTATACCTTTTTGTTCCAATATCAGGAGTAGTTACAGCGAAAAACTACATAAGTTTCAGCAACATCTGCATTTGTTATGAAGATTTTTTTCTCCATTTAATATATAGTAATCTCCTTCTTTAACAGCAGTTGTTTCAGTTCCTCCTGCATCTGATCCAGCATTAGGTTCAGTAAGTCCGAATGCTCCTAATTTTTTTCTCCCTTAGCTAAATGGAGTTAAGATATTTTTTTCTTTTTGTTCTTCTGTACCATAAAGCAAATATAGGATATGATCCTAAAGAAACGTGAGCAGATAATATAACCCCTGTTCCTCCATCAACTCTTGATAACTCTTCAACAGCTATAGCATAGCTAAGTATATCTTTACCAGCTCCACCATATTCTTTTTGGATATGGTAGACCCATAAATCCCATTTTTTTCCAAACTCTCTATCGCTTCATGCGGGAATTTATTTTTCTTTGTCTAACATTGCTGCAATAGGTTTAACCTCAGTTTCAACAAATTCTCTCACTTGCATACGAAGAGCTTCGTGTTCTTCAGTAGTTTTTAAAAAAAGCATACAAATTCCTCCTTAATTTAGTTTATCTGTAAAAAAATATTTTTGTACTATTTTTAAAAAAATTTTTGTAAAAAGCTAAGCAAATTTTTATTTTTAGCTTATAAGCTAATGATAGCACTTTTTAACAATTAAAGTCAACCTAATTAATTTAGTATTTTTATATCATTTTTTTAAATCTGAAATATTAGAAAAAAATTACGGAATATGTGATGTTTTTAGAATAATCTTTATATATTACTATATAAAATTTATATAAGAATATATATAGCATATATTATATCTATACTAATTTTAATTTTTGTAATTTTTATAAAAAAACTTTTAATTTTTATAAAAAGAAAAAAAGAAGGTTCTGTAAACCTTCTTTTTTTGGGAAATAATAATCTATATACACTAGTGTTAGTGGCTAATTATGAAACAAAAGTTTTTTTAAATCATTTCCTATTTTTTTCTATTATAACTACATTTATTTATCTTGTCAAGAATAATTATTAGTTTTTTTAAGAATAATTAATTTTATTTAAATAAAGTCCTTCAGCTTCAACAAGATTTTTTTATACTCTTTTTGAAAAAAATCATTTAACATAAGCTCTATATGCTTTTCAGGCAAGTTTTTTTATAGTAGACTTCGAGAGCTGTTCCAACCATAATTCTAACTTGAGATTTTTAAAAAGCACTACCTCTTATATATTTTTTTAATTTATTTTTCTGAAAAAAATACTTTACATCTATGCTATAAATTTCCCTTACAGTTACTTTTACTCACACAATCACTCAATCTAAAAATTTCTAAAATCATGTATACCTAAAAAAACTAGAGAATATTTTTTTCTAGTTTTTTTCTGCATCTATTTTATCTTTTTACAAATTTACAATATCTCGCTTCAAAGGGATTTTTTTCTCCCAAGATATAATATAGACATATTCTCTCATTTTAGCATCATGTCTAGCATTAAAATTTTTCATCTACCTCTTCAACTGATAGTATATCTATATCTTTTTGGCAAGGCTCTTGTCAAAAGATACTTGTATTTTTTTCAACAGGAATGGTTGATGAAGTATAGAAATTAGATACTTGGTGATTTGCATGAACTCCCCTATCTGTTCTCCCCTGCAGAAATTAGATTTGACATCTTCTTTTTGTTACTATTTTTTTAAGATCTTTTCTATTTCTCCCTTGAACAGTTTCTTTATTAGGTTGTCTTTGAAAACCATAGTATCTGCTTCCATCATATCTAAACTCAATCTTTATATTTTTTTCTTTCCATAGTATTTTTCTCTCACTATAAAATTCTTATTTTATCCATTGAATGTTCAAAAATTTCAAACATTTTTTTCTCTTCATTTCATCTTTTGTCACAAATTCTGCAGCCTGCAGCATGTTTGTGACCACCACCTGAATAACCTACTAGCATTCCTAATTTTTTTGTGCTATTTCACTTACATCTACATTGTCTTTACTTCTAAAAAGAAACAGTTCCATATACATTTAAAAAGCTACAGCATCATAATTTAGTTTCTTATCTACTAGAATTTTTATCTCCTATTATAGATTGATAATCTCCTTCTATACCATAGATAACTCCTAATTTATAACCTTTAAAAATCAAAAATCACTGATAACTCTTTTTAGCAAAAATCATATAAGTTATCTATTTTTTTAAACTATAAGCTTCATCTAATAAGAAAAAAAGTAATCAAAAAAACCTCTTCTGTATAATTTTTTTAGAATTTATTTTTTTAGTTATAAAAATTATAAAATGCTCCTGAACCTAAAATCTTTTTCAGCTGAATTTATTGATAAAGCTCTCTTTTTCAATAATGCCTCTTCTGGAGAATTCCCTAAATTTTTTTCCAAGTGAATATATCCCAATAAGAAGTAGCTATTGCAAGATCTTCTAATTTTTTTATATAAATTTTTATAACATTCTGCTTTCTCAACTAAAGGCTTGAACCATTCTAATGTTAAGTAAGCTGCACTCCATTTATCATTCCAATGAAAAAAATATTTTTCACAGCAACATTCATCTTTGTATAATGTAGGTTTGTTTGTTAAATGATGATCAATGTTGATTACATTAGTATAAGCTAAATATTTCATTTTTAGCCAATCTATACTTGGTATTGGTCTATCTAGGATGTAAACTCTATCTTGTGATCCTAAAGATGTGTATTTACAGATGTAGTCAAATGTTTTTGTCTGTCTGTTCTGATGTGACATCCATACTACTCATAATTAAGAAAGTTTTTTTCTCGTTCTCCATTTCTTCAAAAAGATTTTTACTATCATAGCTGAAACTAAACCATCTGCATCTCCATGTGTTAAAATAATTACTTTTGGAGCCTCCTCTGACTTTAACCTCGTATCGTATAAAAATATCTGCCATTTTTTTCATTTCCTTCCTCATAACTTAAACTAATAGATTATAACATAATATATTAGTTAATACTATAAAAAAAAGCTAAAAAGAATTTTTCTTTTAGCTTTTTAATAGAATATATTTTTCTTTATTTTTTTAGTCTTTTGGTTTTCTAAAAATTGAACTCCTAAGTCTGGGAAATCTGTAAATAGTCCAGTTGCTCCAGCTTTATTATATAGTGCATCATACATTTGATTAACATCTGTAAAAAATTCAGGAAGAGCATCCTTTCTTACAGTATACGGATGTAGTTCCATCTTAGTCGTTGCAATATCTTTTTACCATTGGAGTATAAACTATATTTCCAACTTTTTGAATTTTTATCATCAATCAACATATACCAACCTGGTCCAACACCATCAGCATATTTAGCAATTTCTTTCATTGCTCCTTCTTTAAACATCCAATCATAGTCATAATTTACCCATTTACCATTTTTATCTTTTTCTTCTGTTTCATGCCAATCATTATATGCTACAAGTTGTACTAATTTTAAGTCCATTCCCATTTGTGGCATAAGTTCTGTTTTTGATTCTCTTTTAATTCATTATAATCAAATGTTTGTAAGTAAACCATATCTGATTTTTTTAGTATATCCATATTTTTTTCAAAAACTTCAAGAGTTGCTTTTTGCGATATCTTTTCCATTTTGATGATGGAACCAAGGTGCTTTTATTTCTGGATAGATTCCAACTTTCTTACCTGTTGATTTTTTTCTAAACCTTGTATAAATTCAATTTCTTCTTCAAAAGTATGTAATCTGAAATCTGATTTCCAAAGAGGGAAACGATTTGGATAAACAGCTACTTGTTTACCATCCTTTGTAGTAAAATTTTTCAGTCATTTCTAGTGTTTGTAATTCTGGCCAAGTAAAATCAATTACATAGTATCTTCCATCTGCTCTTTTTCTATCTGGAAATTTTTTAGCAACATCTGTTAATCCATCTAGGAAATGGTCATGTATTACTATTAATTTTTCCATCTTTAGACATAGCTAAATCTTGTTCAAGATAATCTGCTTGTTGAGCAAATGCCAGTGCTTTTTGATTCCAGAGTATGTTCTGGTAGATAACCTGATGCTCCTCTATGGGCAATTACTATTTTTCCCATTGTGAGCTGCAAATAATGCTGTACTTGATAAAATTCCTAACAAAAACTAAACAATTCTTTAACTTCATGTATTACTACCTCCTTAAAAATATGTTAATTTCATTTTTATTTTTATTTCTTTTTCTTCTAAAGCCTTTACTCTTTTTAAAAGTTCAGGTAATTTTTTCATAGCAACTCTTATTTTCATATCTTCTCTATGATCAACAAGTGGATGTCCTGATAATATCTTATTAGCTTCAACATTTCCAGGAACTCCTGATTGTGCTCCTATCATAGTGTTATCACCTATTTCAAGGTGTCCTGCAACTCCAACTTGCCCAGCTAAAGTAACATTATTTCCTATTGTTGTACTTCCTGCTATTCCAACTTGAGATATTATTAGACAGTTTTCACCTATGATATCATTATGAGCTATTTGAACTAGGTTATCAATCTTTGTATATTTCTTTATGATTGTATCTCCAATAGCACCTCTATCAATAGTTGTATTTGCACCAATTTCTACTTCGTCTTCAACAATAACAGTTCCTATTTGGTCTATCTTAGTATTGTTTCCATTAACTTTTACAAATCCAAAACCATCAGAACCTATTACTGCTCCTGGTTGTATTACACAATTTTTACCAATTTCAACAAATTCTCTTATAGTTACATTAGAATAAATTACTGTTCCTTCTCCAATTTTTAACTCCCTCACCAATAGTTACATTAGGGAAAAATTTTTTACATTATTTCCAATAACTACATCATGACCTATATATACATTAGGAGCTATATCTACATTTTTCTCCAACTTTTAGCTGAATCTTCTCTCATTTTTTTCTATTTTTCTTTAAAGTTCTACTAAAAAGTGCAAAAAGCTTAGGCATTATTACTCTTGGACTATCTTTTTACCACTATATAGCCTTTTTCCTTCTATTAATGGTAATTCAATATCTGGAACTATAATTACCTTTTGCTTTTTGTTTGGGATAAATTTTTAAAAAAATTTTTTTCGTCTGCTGCAAAAGTTAAACTCTTCTCATCTGAATGAAAAAAAGGAGAAAGTTTAGAAACATTTTCTATAACCTCTCCTTTATATTCAGCATTAAGAAGAGTTATGATATCAGTTACTTTATATTCCATAACTCTTCCTCCTCATAATTTTTATTATTTTAATGCTTCCATTTGTTTTTAAAACTTTATCAGTTATGTCTTCTCCACCAACTCTTAATGCGTCAGCTTCAAATATATAATCATATTTTTCCTTCTGCTGCTACTTTTTTTAAGAGCTTTTTACGTACACATCTTCTATTCTTTTTTTAATTTAGCCATTTGTTCTTTATTTAATCTATCTGAAGCTGAATTTAAGAAAGATTGGAAAATCTTGTGATTTCTTTTTCAAACGCTTTCTTTTCTGCATCAGTTAATTTATCTCCTTTAGCTTGTAAAGAAACGAATTCTTTTTGTAGTGCTACTTCTTTTTGTCTAGCTTCATTTTCAACTTTCTTAGCTTGTCCTTCTAAAGCTTGTTGTGCTTTTTAGTTTCTGAGAATTGGAAGAAAGCTTTTTGACTATCTACAACTCCTATTTTTTTCTGCAAACGCTGTTGTTGCTAATAAAACACTTGCAATTAATAACATTTTTTTCATTGATTTACCTCCAAATTTGTATAACTAATATATAGATCATTAGAATGATTGTCCCATATTGAAATAGAACTTCATTCCATCATCATCCATTTTATTTCCTACTGGCCAACCAAAGTCAAATCTTAATGGTCCAATTGGTGTATTTAATCTTAATCCAACTCCAGCAGTTGTTCCTATATTACGTCCAAAATCTTTGTTATCTCTTGTATAACTAGGATCTCTTCCGTTTTGTTTCCAAGCTCTACCTACATCTGCAAACACAACAAAACCAACAATATCATTTAATTGAGTTCTGTTTTCTATAGTTGCAACTAGTTTTTTTGAGTTCCTTTAAAGAAACCTCCATCATATCCTCTTAGTGAATTTCCTCCACCTACCCAGAATTTTTGGCTTTCTTTTGTACCATCAGTCATAACTCCACCTACAACTTTGTAAGCAAAAAGTATTATTTTTTTAAATAGACCTTTATGATATTTTTCTTAATTCTAAAGTTACATTTCCAAAAGCTCCTGATTTGTATCCACCAGCATGTCCACCTTCTAACTTGTAACTTTCCATACATTCCTGATGTTGGATTTAAATAGTTATTTCTTGTATCATAACTGATATAAGGATAAATACTCCATAAAACATATTTATCATCTACACCTTTCTATTTCTCTCCAACGTCCAGCTACATCATCTCTGTAGTACCAATTTCCATTTGGAGCTTGTTGTAATCTTCCATCTTGATGTTTTTTTCTTTTATATATTCAACTTTAGCACCTATACTTAATCTAAAGTGCTTGCTGAATCCTTTTACCTATATTAACTTTAAAACCCTAAAGTATCTATATCATTAAATAATATACTATCACTATCTCCATAGCTTGTTTTATATGCTCCCCATCCCCAAGATACTCTATCTGTATTTCTAATCCAAGGATCGTAGAAATCTAATGAGAAAGATGTATAGTCTTTATTTGATTTTTCAAATGTAAATCCTAATTCTTGGTTCTTACCTCTCCAGTTACTGTCTTTTAAAGATAAAGTTCCCATAAGTCCTGTTTCAGAACCATAAGCAACCCCACCTTGTAATTCAGCAGTTCTATCTTCATCTATAAGAAGTATTAAATCTATTCCTTCAGGATCTCCTGGAATTGATCTTGCTTCATATTTAACGATTTTTAAATATTCCTAATCTCATTAGGTTATCAACTGTAGCATCATATTCTTTTACATTGAATATTTTACCAGGTTGAATTTCTATTTCTCTATCTATTACATAGTCTTGAGTTTTTTAAAACATCATCATTAGGTGTTCTTCTGTTACCTTTTTGTTTAGTAACCATTTTTCTTAACTTCAATTCTTCTTACAATTCCTTCCAACTATTGCAATATGTAGAGTACCATTTTTCATCAGTTGACATATCTGTAATATTAACTAAAGTATAACCTTGAGCTTGATATAGTCCTAATATTTTGTCTCTATCTTCTCTTAAATTATTGTAGTTTTTGAACAGCTCCTGTTTGAGTGCTTAATACTGACATGATAGCACTAGTTGGTACTGCTTTATTTCCAGTTATAACTACATTTCTTACTATAGAATTTTTCAACTACATCAAAAGATAATTCCATCTTTCCATTAGTTACTTTTTGCATCAGGTCTTACTTCTGCAAATTTTTCCTGTAGCTAATAAGTTTCTTTTGAGCTTCTTCTACTCTACTTCTTGAGAAATATTCTCCTGTTTTTTTAATTGAGTAATTTTTGAAGCTCTGCTGCTGAGTATTTTTTTGTTTCCATTAAACTTAATTGAAGAAATTACAACAGATTTATCTGTATCTTCTCTTACAGTGTTTACTGATACTCCTCTTTCCTTCCAATAAACTAGCAACATTTTTGTTTTTTTCAATAACATCTACAACTATTTTTTTACTCCACCATCATAAGAAATAGGTTGAAGCATTACATCTTCAAAGTAACCTGTTCCTTTTTAAAGCATTAAAATCTGCTACTAAAGCATCCGTTGAAAACTTAGATCCCTCTTTTTAGCTTTTAAAGTATTCTTTATTAAGCTAGCTGGAACTTGATTGTTGTTAACAACTTCGATACTTTTTTACTGATTGGTTAGTCATAGTTGAAAATGATACTAGGCTAATTACAAACATCAATGCAATTAATAGTCTTTTTCATCTCAAAGTCCTCCATTTAATTATTTATAGTATCTCTTTTATATATTACCATATTTATTTATATTTTTAAAAAGCTAAAATGAAAATATTTCTGAAAAAAATCTTTTATATCTTTTTTTCTAAACTTGTATTCTATGTAGTAATTAGGCTTCTTGTAATCTTTATTTTCATCTGTTCTATATTTATATGGAACAGTTCCAACTCCAATTCCAAGAGTTTTGATTATCATCAATCTTATATTCTAATCCCACATCATATTCTCTAATATTTTTGTGAACTTACTTTCATTGCTTTATTTCTAATAGTATCCTTTCCTGTACCTATAAGTCTTACACTTGCTTTCCAGAATAATTTTTCTTTGTAAATATTATCTTTTGCTTCCACCTTTATATTTACATTATAAATTTGTGGGCTCAAAGCTCTATTGTCAGTTATTCCATATCTATTTATGACACTGTCTTCTGAATTATATTTTTTTATTTCAGGTCTTATTACAAATCTAGTAAGTTTTCAGTTTTCTTTTTACATATCTTGCTGTTTTTACCAAAGACTATTTGCCCTATTTGACCTGCTATCAAGTTTTTTTCATAAAAACTATAAATATTTGACTTCCATCTCCATAAGAATATATATGTTCATTAGAATCAGGGTTTACGATTAAAGCTGATAAGTCTCCTCCCACCTTTGATGTTTTAGATGTGATTTCATATCTTAATTGGTTAAGTTTTTTCCCATAGTAGTGAAATAGTATTCTTCATCATCCATATCTATTGTACTTTCAAAGAAGATATTAGGGTTAATTTCAGGTAAAGGAGTATTGTCATTATATATTGCTAAAAGCTCTATCAACTTTAAATTCGTTTGTACCTATAACAAAAATATCCATCCTTTAACTCAGTTTCTCCTTCTAGATAATAATTGCCTTTTTTTACCATTGATATTTAAGTCTATATCTAATTTCCCATAAATTTCTGGAACTAAAACATTAAAATTATCCATGTCAATAAGTATAGGTTTCTCTGTCTTAATAACTAAATCTATAGGCATTAATTTATTTAAAAAGGCTCTCATTTTTTGCAGCTTTTTTTCTTGTGCTTCTCTAGAATTCTTATCTACCTTCTTTTTTTGGAGTAACGTCTGTTCTTCTTCTTCTAAGTTGTTCTTTTTATTAATGAGAAGAAATCTCTATAGTAATTATTAGGAATATCATTTATTGTTGCTTCTTTTTATAATTAAATTTCCATATAGTTCCTCATTAGTAAGAGTTATATCAGTTGAGGCTTTTAATTTTATAACTTCAGGATATACATAATTTAATTCTTTAGATTTTTATATGCAATTTATAAGGTAAACTTCTAATAATATCTTCCTTATCTATTTTTTTGCTATATCAACTAAATCTACAAATCCATCTATTGTAATAGGTGAATTATTTAATTTTGCATTTAACTCTCCTATTTCAATTCTTCTTCCACTCAAAGTGATAGGTCCTGAAAAAAATTAGAGAATTTCAATTTTAATTTTTGAAGATTCTAAATTTATATTTTCAAGACTTAAATAAGCCTTTTTCATCATTTTTGGTCTATTTGAATATTAAAACCTACCTTTCCACTAGGATTATTTATTCCATACGAATTAAAGAAAGATTGGAACTTAGAAAGGTCAATTTTTATTATTAGACTTCATGTTGACATTATAAGTTTTTATTTTTTTATATCATAGTTTCCAGATCCAACAATTAAATTCTTATAAACATCTAAACTTAGCTTATTTACATTAGCTTTTTTTCCTTGTCTCCTGTAATATTTAAAACAATGTCATTTATCTTAAAAATTCTTTATACTTACTTCAGATGACGACATGTTCAAGCTATAATTTGGATTGCTAAGTTGCCCATTAATAAGGATATCTGTATTTATAATTCCCTTTATACTAGGATTTTTTTAAGGATATTTTTGGAACTTAGTTAAATCTATCTTATCTTGTTTGTTTTTAATATTTAAGTTTTTTTCTCTTTTAAATCAACTATTCCTGTCAAACCAAGTATAGAACCATTATTTTTTTATCAATAATGTCCAAATCATTAATAGAAACAATACCATCAGAATAATTTTTCTGCATTATAGCTCATATCGTAAGTTAAATCAGGCAAAGAACTTTTTAAATTGATAGCTCTTCCTTTAAGTTTACCATCTAAATTACCTGCTACTCCTTTTTAATACTAAATCTCCATATAGCATATAACCCTAAGTTTTTTTACCGCCATGATACTTTTTCGAGATGATTTTTCACTTAAAGAAGCTTTTTATATCCAGTAATTTTTTTCCTTTTATATCATATTGTCCTGTGATAAGGTTATTATCTACATTGACTCCTTCTATAATAAGTTTATTTCCAACAAGATTCACTTTACCACTGATTTTTAGCTAAGTCTTTACTAGGTAAAGTTACTACTGTAGTTCCTAAATCTATCTTAGCTTTTAGGATTTTTTTATATCCCCATCAAGTTTTGCTTTTAAAGTTTTTCTAAAAACAAAGTTCACCTTATCTAAACCTATATCTTCGTCAGTCAATCTTTTTTTATATTTAAATCTCCATTTAGTTTCTTAGCTTCTGTGTTGTAGTCTGCTTTTAAAAGATAATAGATTATTACTAAAATCTCTAACTTTTTACTTCATTTCCAGAATAAGTTGCAAGAAGATTAAAAGTTTTTTCAAACTTGTATTTATCATATCCAATTGAAGCTATTTTTTTGTTTTTTTAAATTAGCTTCCATACCAGAATCAGACTTTTTAAAATCATAAGTTCCATTTATTTTTCTCAATTTTAGCCATATACTCAAGACTTAAATCATTGATTTGTCCTTGAGAACTTATGATATTATTTTTTTACTTTCTGCCTTTCCTTTGGCATCAAAAAGATAATATTATATTTTTTTATCTTTAAATTTTTCTTGAAACTGAATTTAACTTAGCATCATAGTCAATATTAAATTCCTTTTTATTAAGATCAGCATTTCCCTTTGCAATAAGAGTATTATTCTTATTTAACTTATCCATTAATTTAAGTTCTTTGATTTCGACTTGATTATCCTTTGCTTTTAAAATCTAAATAGTTATCTGTATCATAGATTTTTAAAGGCTATTTTTCCCATCTCCATCTGTTAAATTCTTTTTTTATTAACATCATAATTTATTTTTAAATTTTTTTCATCATAAATTTTAGCTAACTTTGCTTCTTTTTTTGATAATCCATATTAAAATTAACAATATTTGAAGTAATTTTAGCCTTTAAAATATCTTTTTTTGTTTTCTAAATTTGCCTTTTAAATTTATATCTGGGATTATACTATCTTTTTTCTTGAGACTTTAAAGCTACAATAATATCTGTATTTTTCAGCTTTATTTTTCAAGATTTACTGTTAAATTTTTCAGCCATACCTTTTTATTTTTAGCTGAAATCTTCTGCATTAGCTCTCTTCTTACCATCTTTTTGAATCTGCATATAAATTAAAGTCATTTAGCTCTATTCCTTTAAATTCAGAATTATTTGGTTTTCATTGTTGTCTTCAGAATCAAACCTCTTTCATCTGAATAATGAACTATAGTTTTTTTATATCTTCTATATTTATATTTTTTTCAAATCTAATTTTTTTATCTTTTTATAGGTTTTTATTTTTATTTAATATGTTTTTCATCAATTTTTATCTATATTTATCACTGAATTTAGTTCTTCATCTTGATAAGTCACAGCTATATTTCTATCTTTATCAAATACATTTAAGTTTAAATTGGCATTACCGTCTCTACCATTAAATATACCTGATAATTTAATATTTTTTTAACATCACTTTCTACATCAGCATGTCTAAATAGAGGTGATTCCACATCTAAATTTTCCAACTATATTTGTATTTTTTTAACTGTTCTATCTGTCTTTATAAGTAAATCAGAACTTATATTAACATCTGAAAAATTCTAATTTTTTTCATTATTTTTTTAGCCAAACTTTTTTTAACAGATCTTTATCCAATAGAAATTTATCTATTTTTTTAATTTCATCTCTAAAGAAGGAACTAATAAAGAACTTTCATCTTTAAAAAAAGTTTTTTTAATTTTATATTTTTCATCATCTATACTAATATCTGCATTTTTTTAACTAATTTTTTTCTTTGTCTGCTATAACAGTAGCATTTATATTTTTCTATCTTTTTTTCTAATTTATTTGGAAAAACTATAATCCTCATAGTTTATATTAGCTGAAGTTACTACTAATTTATCAATTGGATTACTAGGTTTCTTATCACTTTTTTTCTTGGATAATTTAGTGAAATTTATAACACCATCTTTGTCTCTTACTACATTAACTGAGGCTGAGTCTACATTTAATTCATCTATTCTCCCATCTAATAAATTTTTTTAAAACTTATCTTAGCCACAACTTTACCTGAATTAAACATCACATTATTTTTCATTATCATATAGTGTGATATCTTTTTATAACAGGCTCTGACAATGATAAATCTATATCTTCAATATGTACTCTACCATTGATAAATCTACTACTTACTTTTTTTCTACTATTTTTTTCTAAATTAGATAAAAACAACAGTAGTTGTTAATCCTAATACTGTTGTTGCTATCAAAGGTATAGATACTTTTTTTGGAATTTTACTTAACCTAAAATTTTTTTAAACATTAAAGCTTGCCTCTTTCTTAGATATCATTTTAATACAATTATATTTTCAAGTATATTTTTTTGTCAAGTTTCTATATTTAATAATAATTTAATTTTTAAATATGGTATGTTCTTTTTCTAATCTGAACCTCCCTACGACTGATACCCCTACGAGTGCTAGAGCAACGAGTGTGTGACCATATTTTTTTAATCAAAAAAACTTTTTATTTACAAGATAAAAACATGTTATAATATATCACAATTTAATTAAAAAAAGTATTTAGGGGGTTTAAAATGAAACAAAGAAGTATACTTTTAGGTATTATTCTTACAATTTTAACTTGTGGTATTTATTCAATTGTTTGGCTATGGATGTTAAACAATGAAGTAAGAGTTGCTAATGATAGAAATCCAAACTCTGGAGTAAATTTCTTATTAAGTATTGTTACTTGTGGTATCTTCTACTTAGTTTGGAACTATAAATTAGGACAAGAAATAGAAGATGCTGGTGGTAAAGACAGAAGGAGTTATATATCTTCTATTAACGTTTTTTTGGTTTAGGAATAGTTAGTATAGCTCTAGCTCAAAGTCAGGTAAATAGAATATGCGAAAGAAATGGGATCTCTTAATAATTTTTTTATAGTAATAGCTGTCATTAGTATTTTTTTGTTGACAGATATTTTTGATGGAAGAAGTATTTGCTTGTTTTTATAATACATTTGGAGTTGCTTTGTCCAAGTTGTGGAATGACAAGGTCATATATAGCCTTATTGCATAGAGATATCCATAAAGCTATTTATTTTTCATCCATTATTTTTGGGCTGTCCCTCTACTATTGATTTTTTTATAAAAAAAGAAGAATTTTTTTATTCTATAGCTTTACTTTTTCATAGTTGTTTGGATTATTAGACTATTTTTTTGTATTTTTCCTACAAGAGAACCTTTTAACTTTTAATGAAAAATGCAGTCTTCCTGAAACTTTACAGAACTATAAAAAAATAAATTTTTAGAGGATGCAATTTAAACTGCATCCTCTTTTTTTACTTAAAGTCTCTGAATATGTTAATGATTAGAAAGGTGATTCAATGATTAGTAATAAACCAATCTTAAAAAAACAATATTCAAATATGCTATACCTAATGTTATTTCAATGTGGATATTTACTCTCTACACTATGGTTGATGGTATATTTATAAGTAGATTTGTAGGCTCAACTGCTCTAGCTGGAGTAAACTTAGTTCTGCCACTTATAAATTTTTATCTTCTCAATTTCTATAATGATAGGAGTTGGGAGTTCAACATTAATTGCAATAAAATTTGGTGAAAATAAATATGATGAAGGAAATAAAAATCTTTACTCTTGCTACCTTATTAAACTTATTTTTCAGCTATATTTATATCTCTTTTAGTACTTTTTAAATCTTGAAAGGGTAATAAATATTTTTAGGTGCTAATAAAAGTCAAGAAGTCTATCAGTATGTAAAAAGACTATCTTTCAGTTATAGTTTTTTTCAGTCTCTTCTATATGTCAGGTTATGCCTTTGAAATATATAAAAAAATTGATGGAAAACCTAATTATCCAACTATCTGTGTTTTTAGTTGGAGGTGTAACAAATTTAATTTTAGACTATCTCTTTGTAGTTATTTTTTTCATTATGGTGTAACAGGTGCTGCAATAGCAACAGGTATTTCACAAGTTACATGTTGTTCCATGCTTTTTATTCTATATCATTTTTAAAGCCCAAAAAAATAAAATTTAAAAAAATCCTTTTCGATTTGATTTTTGATAGGATAATTAAAATTTTTTTAAAACAGGTTTTTTCTGAATTTTTTTAACAGAGATATCTTCAGGTATCTTAATACTTATTTATAATCTTGTTATTTTTAAAAAGAATTGGAGTTACAGGAGTTTCAATTTTTGGAACTATCTCTTATATAAGCTCATTTATTACTATGACTATGATAGGTTTTTAGTCAAGGTATACAGCCTATTATAAGTTATAATTTAGGTAAGAAACATTATAAAAAAATTTAAAAGATATTCTAAAAAAATATCTATCACTTCTTTAGGAATACTTGGAATTGTATGTTTTTATATTTATCACCTCTTTCTCTGAATATATTGGTAAAATATTTTTTTAAAGAGAAAGATATGATTTTTAAGAGTCAAAGATGTTTTTAAGAGTATACAGTCTTTCTTATCTATTAATAGGTATAAATATTTTTTTATTTCTGCCTATTTTTACAGCTTTAAAAAGAGTTACTTATTCAGCATTTATAACTTTCCCTAGAGGTATATTATTCAATAGCATTTTACTTTTTGATCTTACCAACTATCTTTGGAAATAGATCTATATGGTTTGTAACTTTTTTTAAGTGAGGCTCTATCTGTGTTTATTTGTTTATTTTTTTATTAAAAAAATTAAAAAGAGAAGGAATTTTGAGTTAATTATGAAGAAAAAGAAATTTAAAAAGGAAGTGTAGTTTTTAAATCCAGTACCAGCTGTACTAGTGACTTGTAAAAAAATTCAGAGGGTAAAGATAATGTCTTTACTGTTGCTTGGGTAGGGAACTATCTGTTCAAGACCACCAATGTTATCAATTTCTATAAGACCTGAAAGGTTATCTTATGACTATATAAAAGAAACTATGGAATTCACTATAAATCTACCCAGCAAAAAAACAAACTAAAGTTGTAGATTTTTTTGTGGAGTTCGTTCAGGTAGACAAATTAATAAAAATAAAGGAGTGTGCTTTTTACTTTGCATGAAGGGTTAAAAGTAAAATCTTCATACATAGAAGAATGTCCTATAAATATAGAATGTAAAGTTAAGGATATTATTAAATTGGGTAGCCATGATATGTTTATTGCAGATGTTTTAACTTCTCATATCAATGAAGATTTATTTGATGAAAAAGATAAAATACATTTTGAAAAAAAGCAGATTTAATTTCTTACTCACATGGAGAGTATTTTTGCTTTTATCTAAAGATGCAATTGGAAAAATTTGGATATTCAGTTGCCAAGAAAAAGAAAAAAATAAATAAAAAAAGTAAAAAAATAAGTGAATTACCAATGGGGTTCAAAGTTAAAGTTTTCAATCTAAAAGTAAAAAAATAAATGAGTTACGAATGGAAATTTTTAGATAAAAAAAATCAAATAGAATGAGCCGAGTAATTGTCGGAGTGTCTGAAGCCAACTTGTTGGTAAGTTTCCGAAATTACAGCGAATTCTTGATTTTTTTATCGTTAAGAAATTTACTCAGTAACGAATTATTTTTTTACTTTTTTTATTAATTTTCTAAAAATCTACTCAGTAATAAACTATTTTTTTACTTTTTTTCCACAAAAAGAGATTATAAATATCTTAAGTACATATATACAGTTGCAGCTATCAGATTTAAAATTGCAATTTTACTTCCAAATTTAAAGAATTTCATAAAATCAATTTTACAACCTGCCTTTGCTGAAGCTGAAACAGCCACAACATTTGTTGCTGAACCTATCATTGTAATACTTCCACCTAAACATGAACCAAAAAGACAAAGCCCACCAAAAATACTTTTTGTATCTGCCACAGTTTGAAAAATCAGGAATAACTGTCTTAATAATTTTTGAGAAGGTTGCAGCATTAGCAACATTTCCAAAGATAGAAGTAAATATTGAAGATAACCACATTATTGAAATTGAGGCTACCTTAAAGTTTCCAGTTGACAATTCAATTATTTTTGTCACCTATATATTTGATTATTCCTAGATTTTCTATTCCTCTAATCATCACAAAAAGACCGATAAAGAAGAATAGAGTATCCCATTCAACAGCCGCAAAAAAATCTTTTTTAGGCTCTCTTTCTGTTAAGAAAGCTAATAATATTCCACCACTTAAAGAAATTACTGCTAAACCTTTATTTACAAAGTTATTTAATACAAAGCCTATTATCACTGCTGTAAGTATTATTATAGATTGCTTTTAATAATTTTTTTATTTGTAAGTATTCTGTCAGATTCCAATTCCATAATCTGTGCTCTCAATGTATTTGGAACCTGCATCTTCCTTATATTTGTAAAATAGACAACTGTCAATAATATTGCAAGTGCTATTATGGTCATAGGAGCAGTATTAAATAAAAAAATTCATTGAATGATATTTTTCCCTTCACTTCCTATGATAAGTTGAGTTGGGTCCCCAATTAAAGTTGCCATCCCACCAATATCAGAAGATAAAACTTCTGTCATAACAAAAGGAAAAGGATCTAATTTTAATTGTTTAGCCAACAATATTGACACAGGTGCCATAAGTAATATTGTTGTAACATTATCTAAAAAAATGCTGAACATGTAGCTGTTACAATTGAAAGTAATATCAATAGTTTTAAAGGGTCTCCTCTTACTATCTTAACTACTTTTTATTGCAAAACCATTGAAACACTCCTGTTTCAGATATTAAAGAAACTATTATCATCATACCAATTAACAGAAGTAATATTTCTAATCTACTATGTATTGTTTCTAAAATTTCTTCTTCATTAACTATTCCTAAAAAGCCATTGCCAATGCTCCTAACATAGTTGCATAGGCTGAAGCCACTTTTTTTCTGTAATTATACAGTAAAAACACTATAACAAAAAAATAAGTATTCCTAAACTTAGTAACATTTTCTCACACTATACCTTCCTACCCTTTATTTTTATAATGTAAATAAAAAAATAAGTGAGTTACATTCTAGATTTTTAGAATAAAAATTAAATAGAATGAGCCGAGCAAATCTCACTGTGTCTGAGTGAAACGAGTTTAGTGAATTTGCAGCGAATTCTTAATTTTTTTATTCGTTAAAAATCTAGCTAGTAACGAACTATTTTTTTATAAATATCTAAAAATAAACATATATTGAAGCTATTATCAAATTTTCTATAGCAATAATTCCACCGAACTTTAAAAAAATTGTACAAATTTAATTTTTACAACCTGCTTTTATCAGCAGCACCAACTGCCACAACATTTGTTGCAGAACCAAGTAAACTTAAATTTCCACCTAAACAAGAACCAAATGATAAAGCCCACCAAAATGCTTTTTATCCCACCTACTCCTGCAAAAACTTGGAGTCATAATATTAATAATCTTTGAGAATGTTGCTGCATTGGCAACGTTTCCAATTACTGAAGTGAAAAGAGCTGATATCCACATTGTTGATAAAACTGCTCCTCCAAAATGACCTTCAGTTATTGCTATCATTTTATCTCCTATAAATTTAATGATATCAAGATTTTTCTATACCTTTAATCATCATAAATAAACCTATGAAGAAGAATAAAGTTTCCCACTCCACTCCTTCTGAACATCTCTTTAGGACTTTTTCTTTTGCAAGTAATGATAAACACACTGCTCCTGATAATGCTATCATAGCAAGTCCTTTGTCCACAAAGTTATTCAAAATAAATCCTATAATTACTAAAGAAAATATAACTATAGATTGTTTTTAAAAAGTTTCATATCTTTTTAACGATCTACTTGAATCCAATTCCATAATCTTAGCTTTTAGTTCATTTGATACCTTCATATTTTTAGCATACATAAAATAAACTGTTGCCAATAAAGCTATCATAGAAAGTATAGCAACAGGTGCTGTGTTAGCTAAGAATTCATTAAATGTCAATTTTCCTTCCGCTCCTATGATAAGTTGAGTTGGATCCCCTATCAATGTTGCAAGTCCACCTATATTGGCTGACATAACTTCTGTTATTACAAATGGGAAAGGATCTAATTTTAATTGCTTTGCCAATAATATTGATACTGGTGCCATAAGCAATATTGTTGTAACATTATCTAAAAATGCAGAACAAAGTGCTGTTACACAAGCTAATAAAACTATCAACTTAAATGGCTCCCCTCTTACTAATTGTGCAACTTTAATTGCAAAACCACTGGAATACTCCTGTTTCCGATATAAGAAGAACTATCATCATCATTCCTACAAGTAAAAAGTATCTCTAATCTATTATAGACTGTTTCAAGAACTTCTTCTTGATTGATTATACCAATTAGAGTCATCAATAGCCCTCCGGCCATTGTTGCCCAAGCACTTGGTATTTTTCTCTGTTATTATACAGTAAAAACACTGCTATGAATATCAAAAATTCCAACATATAACATTTTTATAACCTTCCTTATTATCCTTTTAACTACTCTACAATTATATATGTAATACTTTCTTAATAATGTCTGATCTATTTATAATTCCAAGATATTTATTATTCTTTGGATTTACAACATATAGTCTGTGCATTCCTTTATAAACCATTTTAAAGCAAATTTCCATTATAGGAGTATCTTTATCTATCATTAAATGCTTTATATCTTTTCTGTATATATCCTTAATAGTCATTGTACTTTCATTAAGTAAGTATTCTTCAAAAGGTTCTCCAACTGTCAAGAAATTTAAATCACTCATAAGTGATAAATGTTCTGGCATACCAAAACCTATCAATTCTCTTTCTGTAATTTCTCCTAAAAAGGATATTATCTTCTGATAATACAGGTAAGGCTGATTTTTTTGTTCTAATATTAATCTCTTAGCTATTTCTGCCAAAGTATCATTTTTCTCTTGCAGTTCTTATTTCTGGACTTAAAACATCTTCTGCTATGATTTTATGCTCTAACTCTATATCATTAGCTGCTAAAAGTTCATATATTTCTTTAGGACTATTTGATTTTTTTAATTTTTTTCTATTACTTCAGGTTGTTTTTAATCCTATCTTTGAAATCACACTCATAGCTTTCAAAAAGATTTTTTTATTCTTTAAAACATCTGAAACTATTAAAAATACAACTTTTTATTTCATCAGTTTCATTTGTTCCACCAATGTCAGATACTATTTTATCTTTAACTGTTGCAACCGCTATGATAAAGTCTGAAAAAAATCTATCATTCTTGTATGTGGCAAGAAAAATTCCTCCACCTATACAAGTTGAAATTTCTTCTTCTCTTTTTAAAATATTTTTTTATGATTTCATCTTTTTTTGTTCCCCAACTACTCTATCATCTTCTGCAACTTTACTAACAATTTTTTTCTAATTATTTCTTCCTTAGAACTTGCTTCTAAATTAGGAAATATATAATCTGTGTTTAAATAACTTGAAAATTTCATAATGTCCCCCTTAGTTTTTTTCATAATATAGTATTATACAACTAAAAAAAGGCTATTGCAAATAAACTAAGTTAAGTTTATATTAATAGCCTTTTTTTATTTTTTTCGTTTATGTTCTTTATTTTTTTAGCCTTACCTGCAGATAGAATATTTTTCCACATCAAAGGCATGACAAGGTGTAACTGCATATATCATACTACAATGAGGACATTCATATTCAAAAGTAGTCATAGTTATTTCTTCTCCACATTCTTTACAAGTAAATGTCATAGGAAAAGGCATATCTTGTTTACTGAATCCCATCATTCTTAATTTTGCTAATACTTGCATACCATCATCAAATTTTTCCTGAACAACCGTCGTGCATTTTTTTCCTCCTAACTATTAAAATAAATTAAGTTATTTTTAACATATTTTTTATATCTTTTTATATTAACTTTAATTTTTTTATTTCGGTAACATTTGTTACCGAAATAAAATTAAATATAGCTTATCATATTGTTAAGAAATATTAAACTATATTTTTAGTAATTAAGGAGGAGTAAAAAAAATGGATAAAATGTTTTGTTACCAATGTCAAGAAACTGCTAAAGGGACTGGGTGTACAACTATAGGAGTTTGTGGAAAGGATGCAGAAACATCTGGATTACAAGATTTATTAATACATATAGATAAAGGTGTTGCAGCATACAGCTCAGTACTTAGAAAAAAATGGAAAAGCAAAAAGAATTAATAGAAGGAAAAGTAAATAGATACCTTATTAATTCATTGTTCATTACAATAACTAATGCTAACTTTGATGATGATGCAATCTTAGATGAAATAAAAAGCAGGATTAAAAATTAAGAGAAGAATTAAAAAGCCTTAGCAACTGATGAAGAAAAGAAAGAAGCTGAAAAAAATATGGAGCTGATTTAGTAAATTGGTATTATGAATCAGATGAAGATTTAATAAAATTCTCTGAAAATCAATCTGTTGTTGGAGTATTAAGAACAGAAAATGAAGATGTTAGATCTTTAAGAGAATTAATAGTTTATGGATTAAAAGGACTAGCAGCTTATGCTGAACATGCTTTTAACTTAGGAAAAACTAGTGAAGAAATATTTGCTTTTGTTGAAGAAGCTCTTTTAGGAACTATGGATGATAGCTTAACTGCTGAACAATTAGTTGCTTTAACAATGAAAACTGGAGAATATGGAGTAAAAGTAATGGCTTTACTAGATGAAGCTAATACATCAGTTTTAGGAACTCCTGAAATCACTAAAGTTAAAATTGGAGCAGGAAAAAGACCAGGAATCTTAATCAGTGGACATGATTTATGGGATTTAAAACAATTACTAGAACAAAGTAAAGATTCAGGAGTAGATATTTATACTCACTCAGAAATGTTACCAGGACATGGATATCCTGAATTAAAGAAATATTCTCATTTCTATGGAAACTATGGAAATGCTTGGTGGGATCAAAGAAAAGACTTTACAAACTTTAATGGACCTATCGTATTCACAACTAACTGTATAGTTCCACCTGTAAAGAATGCAACATATAAAGATAGAGTATTCACAACTAATGCTGCTGGATATCCAGGATGGAAGAGAATAAAAGTTAATGCAGATGGAACAAAAGATTTCTCTGAAATTATAGAACTTGCAAAAACTTGTCAACCACCAGTAGAAGTTGAAAGTGGAGAAATAACTGTTGGTTTTGCACATAACCAAGTTTTAAGTTTAGCTGATAAAGTTGTAGAAAATATTAAATCAGGAGCAATTAAAAGATTTGTTGTAATGAGTGGTTGTGATGGAAGAATGTCACAAAGACATTACTATACAGAATTTGCTGAAAACTTACCAAAAGATACAATCATTTTAACTTCTGGTTGTGCTAAGTTCAAATATAATAAATTAAACTTAGGAGATATAAATGGTATTCCAAGAGTATTAGATGCAGGACAATGTAATGACTCTTATTCTTGGGCAGTAGTAGCTCTTAAATTAAAAAGAAGTATTTGGTTTAAATGATATCAATGAATTACCATTAGTATTTAACATTGCTTGGTATGAACAAAAAGCTGTAATCGTTTTACTAGCTCTATTATACTTAGGAGTTAAAAAAATATCCATGTTGGACCAACTCTACCAGGATTCTTATCTCCAAATGTAGCAAAAAGTTTTAGTTGAAAAACTTTGGTATAGCTGGAATCACTACAGTAGAAGAAGACTTAAAGAAATTTGGACTATATGAAGGTTCAGCTTTAGCTAACCAATTGCCAAGGATAACTAAAAGGCTGTTAGTAAATTAAATAGTTGAGGTCCTTGAAAAGAAAAATATTAAAAACATTTTTTGTAGTTTAGCATCTTTTAATTTAAAGATATTACATAAATTTTTTAGAAATTTCTTTTCTTTCAAAAATTTAATATAATATACTTAAGGGAGAAACCAATTATTAAATAACAAATTTTTTACTTTTTTCTTAAGATAAAACTTTTTACATCAATAAAGATATTGATAAAGATGATCCTGTTAGATCAGCTTTAGCGCCATTCTGGAGTGAAAGTTTTGACTTTTTCTAATTTAATGCAAGTATTTCTCCTGAACAAACCAAGGTACACATCCTGTTAATATGTTTGCCGTAATTATTCATGCTTATTCAAGAGGAATATATTCTACTAGAGTGGTATTGAGTATATCTTGTAAAGATAGTCAAAGAGCCTGTCATTTATTAAATCTCACCTAACATACCTGATTATTCAACTATTGGTACGCTTTCAAAAAAAGCTACTGATTGTTATCCATGAGTTGTTCAATTAATTTGTATATTAAACTTTTAAATTAAAATGAAATCTTCACTGAACTATTTACATTGATGGTACTAAATAGCGCAGGCACAATGAAGAACCATTTAAATATAAAGAAAGACTTGAAGAGAATATATTAGAGCACTGATGAATTAACAGATACGAATAAAGATGACACATGGATATGAGCGAAAATCGGGCCCGCGCATACGGTCAAACAGACAACACCACGAAACGCAACCGCATCCGTCCGCCGGCACCCACACCGAAATTAGATAGAGTATATAAAAAGATTTAAATAGAGTAGAGTACTCTAGAATATAATGAAGAAGAAAATAGACTGTTTAGGAAAGATGGATTAGAACTAGAATCTCTTAGATATGGGAAAAGATAAAACAATATATTTTAGAAAACCCAGAAACAGAAAAAAGAAAAGTCAGATATAATTATACTTAGAAAATTATCAAAAGAATCCGAAAATGATAATATAGAAAGTGAATTTGAAAGTTAATTAAGAATGAATAGAAGTATTCAAGAGAAGCGAGAGCTTTGGTAGTATTAAAAAGAAGATAAGAAATTACGAAATTAAAAGTTGGGAAGTGAAAAGAGAGTTAAGTAAAGAGGAGAAATAGACTATTTTGTATAGCACATATAATCTTAACAGATATCTGCAAAATTGTTGGAAAAGCAAGGGAGAATATTGGTATCCATGTATCAGCTTAAAAAAATGAAAACAATAATAGATTTGTGTTAAGTTCGGCCCAAAAATCGTACACAAACTTGGAATAGTGGGATAGAATTTTCTAAAAGATTTTATTTTTTATTATGAGTAGCTGTCACAAATTAATGATAAAAATCATCAATTTAAGGGCCGTGCCCCTTTATTTGCCTAAAATGTAAAATAATAAAAATAAATAAAATATATTGCAGAAATATACTGGATATGTAAATGTTGAGTTCATCGGATTATCTTCTTATTTTACAAATGAATAGAAATGTAATATAATAATGAAATAAAAGAAAATAAAAAAAAATAGAAAATTGTCATAAGTACAAATTTATAACTGATAATATTACTGTAAAAACAAAAGGTAAGCAAATACAATAGAGTTACTTTATCAGAAGAAATTTTTAATTTCTTCTAGCATAATAGTTTCTTCATTTTCAAATTTTTCTAATATGTCTTTTGATAAAAATTTTTATTTTTTCAAAGATTTTTTTATCAAAACAAATTTTTCTGATATTTTTGAAAAAATTTAACATATTAAAGCAGATATAAAAATTATATAATTAGTATTTATATAATCCCAAGGCTTATAAAAAGAAAACTCAAAATAGAAACTATTGAATCTGTAAAAGAAAAATACTATATTGGCATCAATTTCTCAGTCTATTTTCAACTTATTTTTCTTCAATAAATATGGATATGAACAAAAATTAGTATTAGAATAACTAAAATAATATTTTGTAAATAATATTGTATAATTCAGTTCTCTTTTTCAAAAATTTTTCATCATTTACATTTTCTTTTATAGAAAGGTAAAATTAGTTTTTTTACACTTCTTATAGTTACTAGGTAATTTTTGATAAAAATCTGAGAAAATAGGTTTTTTTCTCCATATTTTTTTCATATAACTTTCAACACTTCTAATTTTTAAATCATTAGTATCCAATTTTTGTTTAACTCTTGCTCAGTCAAAGAATAAAAATTCTTTATTTGCATCTATTATAAAATATCCACTTTTCTTTATCATATTTTTTTCTTTACTGAGTCTTTCCTCATTTATTAGCCATCTAAAAGAAAGACTTGTCTTTTTAACTCATCATAAGAATATGTTTTCCCTATCCAAATCTCATTTATATTTGATATTTCTTTTTACATATATATACCTTTTTGATCATAAAAATATATCTATTTCTCATCTTTTTCAAAAGCCTCTTCTCTTTCTATTTTTATATCATTTCTTAAAATTAGCACTGTATTTTTATAACCTGGAATATTTTTTATAATATAAACTATTGTTAATGCTAAGATTATTTCAATGATGATTATCTTTTTCATTTTAATACTTATCTCCTTAGACTTTGAAATAATTTTTTAAACTTATCATGTTTAAAGATAATAAATAAAAGAGAATTTTTAAATTTTTTATTCTCAAAAATTCTCTTAATTATGTCAGGTAATAGTCTAAACTTTTTTATCAACACTATTTGACTATTTGACAAATATCCTTTTTATTTTATTTATTCTCCAAAAATAAATTTTTAAAAGTAATCTTACATATTCTTCATCAGTTAATTTATTTGGATTGTATTGTGTACAAATATCCTTTTTAATATCTTCCAACATACTAGGTATTTCTCTTTTAAAATGTTTCAAAATCAACTCCATAATCTTTTTAAAGATTTTTTTCAACAGCTAATTTTTTTCTTTTAAAAATTTCTTTACAAAAGCTTAGAAGAGAATACTTTCCTTCTTCTATTGTATCAGAAGGTAATCCTAGCTCTCTTGAAATTTCAAAATATTTTCTATTTGCTTCTGTATTAACTTCAATTACATAAGGCATAATAATAGCATTTGCTCTTCCATGTGCTATATGGAATTTTGCTCCAACTGTATGTGCAATACTGTGGTTGATTCCAAGTGAAGAATTATCAAAAGCTATTCCTGCTAAGCAAGAAGCAAATTGAACATTTTCTTTAGGTCCTTGTATTTTTCTATCATTGTAGTGAGCAACTAAATTTTCAAATATTAACTTAATAGACTTCATTGCAAATGAACTTGAAAAACGGGTTAGCATTAGTTGATACATAAGCTTCAATAGAATGAGTTAAAACGTCCATTCCTGTATCTGCAACAACTTTTGCTGGCAGTCCATTTAAAAATACTGTATTCAACAGTGCTACATCTGGTAACATTTTTTCATCTGCTAAGGCTATCTTATGTTCACCCTTAGTTACAACACTGTATGATGTTACTTCAGAACCTGTTCCACTTGTAGTAGGAACTGCAATAAAAAAATACTTTTTTTATTTACTTTTAATTTTTTTGTATAACTCGTAAGCAAAATACAATATTGCCTTTACAAGCATCTATTGGAGAACCTCCACCTAATGCAATTACACATTGTGGTTCAAAGTCAATGAAATCTTTTTAAACCATTTTTCTATTGTTTGCATACTTGGATTAGGCTCAACTTTATTGAAAAATTTTTACCTCAGTTGATGAAGACAGATTATTTAGTAATAAAAATCAGTTAATTTTTAACTGTGTCATAACTTCATCAGTTACTATCATAACTTTTTTTATATTCTAAAGTCTTTTAAGTAATCTAAGGAATCTTCTCCAAATAATATTTTAGGTTGTAGTCTAAATTCTTTTCATTTTTTTCCCCTGAATTCTACTAATTCTTTTGGATCTAACAAACCTGTTTGGGCATTTCTTTTTTGGATTAATGCTCTACCATCTTTTTGCTACATCATCCAATTTTTCCTTCTCTTTTCATAAGTAATAATACTTTTGTATCCTTATATTCTGTTAACATGTTAGCATCTCCTGAACTGTCTCCAGCAACAAGAATAGGTGCTTTTCCACCATGTTTAGGTTTTTAAGTAAGTTTCTATTATTTCTACTTTTACCTTTTGTTTGTGTTTGTGGATATCCTGCTTTATATTCAGCACGGTATTTGTCACCATTCATTTCTAATCTCATTCCATAAACACTTCCATCTTCTAGATTATATCCATAAGATTTATCAGTTGCAAAAACTTCAACTATGTCTTGTAAAGATGCAGAAATGATATATACTTTTATTCCATTAGCTTGTAGTTCACGGAATAAGTTAGCTGTTTCTGGTTGAGTTCTTAGACCACTTTTATATTTGTGGCTAACTTTTCCTGCTTTTTCCTGTTAAAACATCACTAGATTCTATTACATAGCTATCTAATTTATTTCCTATTCCAAAGTCATTAGCTTCTTTTGCTAATGCTTTTACTTCATTTACTGTCATTCCTTCAAATAAATAAAGTACCCAAGGATAAGAAATATCATGAGAAAAACTTCCACCTATTGCTTCATATAGGAAAGCTAACTTTCCTCTGAAATCTTTTAAATTGTTCAGTTTTCTTTATTTTTATCTAAAGACATTTTTTTATCTTTTTATATAGTTTTTATAAAGAAAAGCATAGTCTTTGTCTCAGGTCAGAAGCAATTTTTTTCAATATTGATTGCTTGTCCCTTTTACGTTTTTTTATAGTCATCTGAAAAATTATCTAAAAGGAATATCTTTTCTGATAGCTTTTTGAAAAATTGTTCAGGTGTCATTGCAAAATCTTAAATTATCAATTTGGTATCTGAATAAATTTTTCTTGTGTATCTTGATATATTGATGTATAGTCCCAATCAAATACTGCATAATTTCCTTGATTTTTTACTTTCAGAAATAACTTTATCTAAAAACTTCTATTTTTTTAGGAACCCATCTTCCTTCATCAAGATTAGCCATTGTCTCCAACTGAAATAGCTAAAAACAATGACACTCTTGCCATATTTTTAAAAATAGAATTCATAGAACCTCCTAGATTTTTTTAATTTTTTTGGGATCTAGTAAACCAGTTTGAAGATTTCTATGTTGAATCAATGCTCTCTCATCATTTACTAGATTATCTAATTTCCTTCTCTTTTCATTATCAACAAAAACTTCTGTGTCTTTGAATTTTGTCAACATGCTTTTCATCACCAAGGGCATCTCCACTCAACAAGTATAGGCTCTTTACTTTCATATTTATCTTTGATAAATCTTTCTATTGTTTCAGACTTACCTTCTTTTTTGTGTAAAAAGCATAATCTTCATTAAATTCATCCAACAATACATCATCTACTGTTCTTCTTAATCTCATTGCATAGATTTTTTTCTTCATCTAAATTATATCCATAAGACTTGTCTGTAGCAAAGACCTCTATCAATTCTTGCATTGAAGCTGAAATCACATAAACATCTATACCATTTCTTTTAAGCTCATGGTAAAGATTAGCCATTTCTGATCTAACTCTCAAGCCATTATCATAGATTCCTCTAACTATTCCTGCTTCTCCTCTTAAAACTCTACTTGATTCTACAATGACATCTCCTAAGCTCTCACCAAGTTTAGCATCATTTGATTCTTTTGCTAAATTTTTTACCTCAGTTCTTGTCATTCCACTTAATAAGTAAAATTCCCAAAGACAAGCAATTTTAGATGAAAAGTTACTTGGAAGTGCATTATGTAAATAATGCATCTTTGCTCTAAAAATCTTTAAATTCTTCTGTTTTTTTCTTATTTCTTCTAAAGATATTTTTTTAGTAGAAATATAGTTTTTCATAAAGAAAGATATAGCTCTTATATATATCATTTGCTAATTTTGTTAGATTTAAAAACTTGTCCCTTCCAGAATTTTTTTAAATCTTTCATCAAAATCTGTAGTAGGTACATTTTTTTCTAATAACTTCATTAAATTTTTTTCTGGACTTAACTTATATTTTTAAATTCTCAATTTGATATATAAATAAATTTTGTTGAGTATCCCTTGAATAGATGTATTATCCCAGTCAAAAACTGCATAGCTATTAGTATTTCTATATTTTTTTCTATCAACTTTTCTAACACTTCTCATTTTTTTAGGATTCCATCTTCCTTCATCTAATCTTACACAAGAATTTTTTTAATAGACATAAATAATCACACCTTTTTATATTATAGTTCAGACCAGTTTGCAGGGTATACAAAATACATAAATTTTTGCATAGTTAGGTGCACTAAATTCTATTTTTAGAGTTTTTTAGGTATTAAGATAACATCTCCTGCTTCTCCTACTACTTTTTCTTCCATCTATTAGAATTTCTAGTCTTCCTCTGATTATATAGTCTATTTCATCATAAGTCAATGTCCAAGGGAATGTAGTTTCTTTCATTTCCATTAAACCTGCTCCTAGTCTAGGGCTTTCTTGTAAAGTGAATAAATCAGTTGTTGAAACTTGATCTTTTGGATTTCCTGTATCCATTTTCACTCTTTTTTTCTCATTTTTGTTTAATTTAACTACTCCAACACCACTTTTTGTCCATTTCCTTATATTCAGATTCTGGTTGTTCAGCTTTTTCCTAATTCTTCTTGTATTACTTTTTCTGATTAGTTCTTCTAATAATTCTTTATTCATTTTCTACCTCTTATTTTGCTTTCTTAGTAGTAAATAGTACTTTAGCTATTATTATTGCTAAGATTCCTCCAGCAAGTTTTCCAGCTATCATTGAGCTATCATAGCTTTGTCTACTCCACCTGTAAATCCTAAGTGATCTCCAAACACGAAAGCAGCACATACTGCAAATGCCACGTTCATAACTTTTCCGTTAGGATCCATATCTTTCATCATACCAAACATTGGAATGTTGTTAGCAAGTGAAGCAACTAATCCTGCTGCTCCTATTTCATTCATTCCTAATTTTTCTCCAATTTTTTCTAAAGGTTTTTTGAATACTTTTGTTATGAAATGTACTAGTGGGAAAGCTCCTGCAAGTACTATAGCTATTGACCAAATAATTCCCATACCTCTATCAATAGGTGCCATTCCAGGAATTACAACAAATCCTGTTAAGTTTTCAATGATTGCTGCAGCAAGTCCTATTGTGATAACTACTACAACTCCTGTTCCAAAGTATGTAAATCCTGTTGTCATTTTTTCAGGTATTAACCATAATCCAATTATAATTAAAACTGCGAATATGATAATAGGTACTAAGTTTTTTAAAACAGTTGCTAGTGGGAAACCTGCAACTAATCCACCAACAAGACAACCAAAAGGTATTGCAACCATACCTGCAAGAACTCCTTTTGCTAAATATGGTCTATCTTCTTTTTCTATAATTCCTAAAGCAACTGGTATTGTGAAAACTACTGTTGCTCCCATCATTGAACCTAATATTAATCCTGCAAATTTTCCAACCATTGGATCTTGTGCAAGACTCATTGCAAGAGGATATCCTCCCATGTCATTTGCTAGTAATGTAGTAGCGAACATTGCAGGGTCTGCTCCTAATGCAGAGTACACTGGTCCAACTATTGGTTTTAAGATATTTGCTAGAACTGGTGCAAGAGAAACTATTCCAACCATAGATAGAGCTAAAGCTCCCATAGCCATAATTCCTTCTTCAAATTTTTCACCATAACCAAATTTGTTTCCTATACATTTATCGATGGCACCAACTGCCATAAAAAATACCATTACATAGATAATAATCTCATTTATTCCCATTATTTAAGTACCTCTCTTATTATTTTTTTATAACTTGCATTATTTTTTTGCTTCATCTTGTATACCATAATCATTTTTTTAGAATTTTTTTACAATTAATTTAGCAACTTCTGTAAAATCTTCTACTTTTGACGATGTTGTTGCATTTACTTCTTCTTTTAAACAAGCACAGTCTGCAACTGATGGTTTTTACACTACAAGTTTCTCCTCCATATACAACTTCAATATTATGTTCTCTTATATAGTCTTGTAAAGAAGAGGCTAAAATTGCTTTTTTTCATCTAAGTAAATTTTTTTCCATTACTAATTTGTTGTTCTACATCTTTTAAAGTTATAAATTTCTTTGCCATACACTCACCTTATTATTCTTCCATTCCATCAATTATTCCAATGATAGCTGCGTCAACAGGTATATCTTTCATGTTATGCATTTCTTGCTGAACTTCCAGTAGAAATTATTACTTTTTTTCTCCTATCCCTGCTCTCACTGAATCAAATGCTACCATTCTCTTATTATCTTCAGTCTTTACAATTAAAAAAATTTTAATCCATCTAAGCCATCATATTTTTTAGTTGCCCAAACATTTCCAATAACTTCACCTATAAGCATATTATCTCCTCTTTATAATCTCAATATTCTTGTCTTTTTGCATATTCTTGTGCTGAACTTGTTACTATTGAATTTTTCTATTACTAATCTTTTTGATTCCTTTGATTTCTAGTTCTCTTAAACTATTTAAATCTAGCAATTTTTTTGCTATATACTTCTTCTTTTTTTCTCTAAAGAGTTAATATAGAAATCTTTACTTTCTATTTTTTTATTCCATAAGTTTTTATTTTTTTCAATATATTCCTCATATCTTTTTAGAACTGCAACAGGAATATTTTTCATATTTAGAGTATTCTATTCCTCTTTAATAATTATTATTTCTTTATTTTCTAAAAGGAATTTTTATAATTTTTTTCTTCATAATCATTTTTCATAGATTGCATTAGATATATTGTACAAATTTTTTAGACTTAACTTAGAAACAACTAGTGTTCCTGCATTTTCAGAAATTTCAAATTTTTTTGGCTTAGTTTTTTTCCTCTATGTCTTTATCATCTCCAAGAAAAAGAAATTTGTTTTTCATTTCTATTCCTTGTTCAGTTAAATACTTACTTAATTCTTTTTTTACTAATTCTATTATATTTTTTTCATCGAAGTTATTATTCATTATCTATAATCTCCATTATCGTACTTTTAGAATGATTATATAGATGACATCACTTAAAACATTGAATGCCTCTAATAAATCTTTTTCTATTTACTTTGTAATCTTCAACAAAAATAATCTATAGCTTGAATTTCTAATTCTCTTGCTAAAAAAATCTAAGCCTGTTTAACTTATGAATAGTTAAATCACTATTTAGTGATACTTCCAATAGATGCCCCTTTTTAAAGTATTCTTTTGGATTATCTATTATTTCTTTAATGTCTTTTATTGTTTTTTTAAGTCTAATAAAATTTGATTTTTCTAAAAATCTTATCTAATTTTTTTCTGCAACTATTATATTTTTGTATGAATTTTATAACAGTTTCAATATCTTTTTATAAGTTTATTATTAGAAGATTGCTCTATTTCTTTTGCATTTAATAATAATTCAGCTAAAAAAATGTATCTATTTTTCCTCTTAAACTAATAAGTTTACTATTCTTAGAAATTAGTACATTTCCATCAACCACTGTCATATATTCAGGTTTTTTTCGAAATAGCATTCTCCATTTTTTTCCAACATATTTTTGGCTTTTCATAGATGATTTTTTTCTTCTGTTTCTCCTTCCAAATTCATTTTGTTTAGTTGAAACAGGAGCTTCTTCACCTTTTATGACTAATTTTATTCCTTTTTCATTTAAAAACTGTTTAGCTGATGGTGTTAAAAGAGTTCCTTTTTCGATTTCAAAAACATCGAAGCGCTTCTTTTTCTATATTTAATTTTTAAAATATCTTCTGATAGAACCATTACTCTTCCTCCATCTTACCTTACTTTTTTAGTAGAAAAACTTACAAAAATAAGTGAGTTACCTTATAATTTTATTTCTAAAATTTTCTTTTGAAGCAAACTATTATATATTTTTTTAAATAAGATTATTGTGACGTCCTATAATGTTGAAAGAGCCTTTGTGGAGCTCTAGAAACATTATAGGCTGGCAAGTAATCTTTATATTTAATTAGAATTTTTTTATAATTTCTCAAAGAAAAATTTTTTTAAAAAAATCTATTTAGTAACGAACTATTTTTTTAAGTTTTATCTTCTGTATTCTGCTATGATTCTTCTAATCATATCTTCTACTTCAGAATTTACTGTTGTTCCTGAGCAACAATTTGAATTGTCACTACCTTTTTTGAAGTCTGATAATTCTCTAACTCCAATAGCTACTCTTCTGATGTTTATTAAGTTCATAGGACTTATTGTTATCTGAAGTTGAACTTCCTCCAACTGCTCCACATCCTAGTGTGAATGCTGGTGCTAGGTTAGTTGTTGCTCCAACTCCTCCAAGTGATCCTCCCTACATTAACAAGCATTCTTGAAACAGGTTTTTTTAGAGCAAATTCTCTTATAATATCTTTATTTTTCAGAGTGGATTATAAGAGTATGTCCTTCTCCTTCATTTTCAAGTAACTCTATAGCTCTTTTCATAGCTTTTTTTCTGCATTTTCTTCAACATAAAAATGCTAATATTGTTGTTAATTTTTTTCTTGAATATGGGTTTGTTTTTAGAAACTGTATTTTTGTTCAGATAACAACACTTTAACATTAGAAGGTATATTTAATCCTGCTAATTTAGCTAAAGTTTGTGCATCTTTACCAACTATTTGAGGATTCATAGTTCCATTTGGTCTTAAAATAAATTTACCAAGTTTGTCACTTTCTTCTTTAGATAAGAAAAATCCTCCTTGTCTTCTAAATTCATCCATTACTGCTTCTTTGTTGCTAGGTTCAACAATTACTGATTGTTCAGAAGCACAGATTACTCCATTATCAAAAAGTTTTACTTTCAATTATTTTTTTCTTACTGCTTCTTTAACATTCGCTGTTTTTTCTATGAAAGCTGGTCCATTTCCTGGTCCAACTCCAATAGCTGGTCTTCCTGAGCTGTATGCTGCTCTTACCATTGCTTCTCCACCTGTTGCAAGAATTATTGAAGTGTCTTTTAGATCTCATTAATTCATTAGTTCCTTCTAATGTAGGGATTTCTATTACTCCTATTAATCCTTCTTGGTGCTCCTGCAGCTATTGCGGCTTTTTGCATTAATTTAACTGTGTCAACAACACAATTTTTTTGCATTTGGGTGTGGACTTACTATAACAGCATTTCCTGCTTTTAATGAAATTAAAGTTTTATAAATTGCTGTTGAAGTTGGGTTTGTAGAAGCGTGTTAATGCTGCTACAATTCTCATAGGTACTCCCTACTCTGTTACAGTATCTGTTTCACTTAAGATACCCACAGTTTTCATATCTTTTATATAGTCATAAACAAATTCATTTGCGAATTTATTTTTTAATTACTTTATCTTCCCATTTTCCAAAAGCCTGTTTCTTCATTGGCTTTTTTAGCTAGGTCTACATAGTGATTTTTCATTTCTTGTACTATTGCATAAACCACTCTATCTATTTGATCTTGTGTAAAAGTTGAATAAAGTTTTTGTGCTACTTTTGCTGCCTTTATTAAATCTCTTACTTGTTGGATTGATAGTAAATCTTTATCCATTTTAATCCTCCATTCTATCTACTACTCCAAATGAGTATTCAAAATAAGGGTGACTACTGTCACCCCTTTATGAAATTTTAGTTGTTGCTTTTTGGTAATATTAATTCAACTTCTGAGTGAGGTCTTGGAATTACATGTACAGATATTAATTCTCCAACTCTATCAGCTGCTGCAGCTCCTGCATCTGTTGCAGCTTTAACTGCTCCAACGTCTCCTCTTACCATAACAGTTACTAATCCTCCACCAACAAGTTCTTTACCTACTAGTGTTACGTTTGCTGCCTTTACCATAGCGTCTGCTGCTTCTACTGCTGCTACTAATCCTTTAGTTTCTATCATTCCTAATGCGTTTAATGTTGACATAATATTCATCTCCTTCTTTATTTTTTTATGTTTTGTTTTTATTTTTGCTAACTTTTTAAGATTTCATTGATTTCTTCAATTTCTTCTTCAATATTTTTCATTTCTGAGTTTTCTGAAACTCTTCTTCAACTTCAGTTTCTTTTAGGTTCTTCTTTCACTTCTTCTTTTGTTTCTTCAACAACTTCTTCTTTTTGTTCAGAAGTTCCTAATTTTCTTTTGATAATCTTTTCAACAGAATCATCAGGTCTTGGTATTACATGGCTACCTACGTAAACTCCCATGTCTTTTATTGCCATAACAGCTGCTTCTACTGAAGCTTTTACTGCTGCAACATCTCCTTCAAACTCAATACATACAAGTCCACCTTTTGTGTGTTCTCTGTTTATTAGTTCAACTTGTGCAGTTTTTAAAGCTATATCTGCTGCTACAATGGCTCCAACCATTCCCCTTGTCTCTATTAGTCCAAGTGCTTTCATATTTTACTCCTTAGATTTTTTTAGGGTTTTGTGCAACAAACTTAACTGCTTCTGCAAAAGCATCACAAGCAGATTTACAAGCTGATTGACTTCCTGTTAATAATCCTCCACCAAAGTTTGTTTCTGAAGGTGGTCCGAAGAAAGCTGCTAATCTTACATCTGCTGCTTTTAATGCTGCATCTAATGCATACATTGCTTCTAAAGGAGGTGCTATTAAATATGCTAATGCTTCTCCTTCTTCTATTCCAGCTGTTTTAGATAAATAGCTTCCTGTTCTTGATACACAGTGTGCATAGTAAGGAACTGTATCATCTTCGTTTGCACTATAGAAACAAGCTCCATTTTCAATAAAGTCCACAGCTGCATTTAATCCACTTTTAACTTCAGCAGGATTTGGTCCAGCCATTATTCCTATTACTTCTCCTGCTAATTTTGTATTAGCATTTGCTGCTCCTCCATAGAATGATTTAGCATATACAATTACTACTTCTGCCATTTTTGTAGCTTCATCTAAAGCTGTATAAGTAACATCGTCACTGTCAGCTGTAATAATTCCAATACTTCTATAACCATTTGGAAGATTTAATTCTTCTGCCATTTTAGCATCTACATTTGGTATTAGCTTTACAGATAATACACTAGCTCTTAAAGCATCATTTATCATTTTAACCTCCAATATAATTGTAAAAATTTCTCATTGCTAGCTAGATTTCTTAACAAATAAAAATCTAGAATGCAATTCGCCTATTTTTACTATATGATATATTTATTACAATTTTAAATCTTGTCCACTTGCCTTAGCATCTAAAACTTTTTTAATGATGTGAGCAATGTGTGCTCCAGCTTCTGCTGCTGGTGTACCTTTTATATGAATGTTAGATACAACAGTTCTCTTAGCTTCTGGCATACCTACATATGCTTTATACATAATGTAAGCACTCATACTTTCAGCTGTTGCTAGTCCTGGTCTTTCTCCAATTAGTACACAAGTAACTTCTGCTCCTAAAACTTCTGAAACATCATCAGCAAGTCCAACTCTTGCAAATTTTGCAAAGAATGGAGTTCCTACTGAAATTCCATAAGATTTTAAACCATTTAAAAAGTGCTGGTAAACAGTCTTCAATATTTGCTTCAATAGCAGTTGAACTTAATCCATCTGCAACAAATACTTGAACTGTTGGATTTTGTACACATTTTTTCTTTTTAATATTTTTAACTGATTCTTCATCAAGTCTTCTACCTAAATCAGGTCTTGTGATATATTGATCTTTATCTTCACATCTTGATTTAACAGTAAATAAGTTATTAGCTTTTAAGAAATCTTCACTTACACTACTTAAAACAGCATCTTGTGCTGCAGCATGGTCTGCTCTTAATCTTAACATTGTATGTGTAGTATATCTTGAACCTGCTCTTGATATTCCTAATCTTGCAGGAGTTTTTTTCTTTTATATTTTAAAAAAATTCTTCTCTATTAGCAGGGTTCTTTAATTCTATAATTTCTCTTAAATCTTCTTTTTGTGATATCATCTATAATTCCATTTTCTATAACACTTGTAGATGTAGCGTTTTTACTTCATTATTTACTGAAGTTCCTTCCAACAGCCATTTCTTTTTAAAACTTTTCCTATAATTTCTTTTTAGCTCTAATTCAGAAACCATTTATATCCTCCTTATTTAAGAAATACTGAAAGGATCTCCAGCCTCTCTCTGTTAATTTTCCATCTTCTGTCATAAATCCATATTTTTACTAACCATTCTTTAAATTCTTTAATTGGTTGTTTACCAAATAATTTCTCTTAAACTTTGGTTATCATGGTATCCAGTAGTTTGATAGTTAAGCATTATGTCGTCTCCAGCTGGAATACCCATGAAGTAGTTACATCCAGCAGCTGTTAATAATGTAGCTAGAACTTCAACATCACTTTGGTCAGCTTTCATATGGTTTGTATAACATACGTCAACTCCCATTGGTAATCCATGTAGTTTACCCATGAAGTGATCTTCAAGACCAGCTCTTATAACTTGTTTACTATCATATAGGTATTCAGGTCCTATAAATCCAACAACTGTATTTACTAGGAAAGGTTGGAATCTTTTTGCAAATCCATAACATCTAGCTTCCATTGTAACTTGGTCTGCACCATTGTGTGCATCTGATGATAATTCAGAACCTTGTCCTGTTTCAAAGTACATTACATTTGGTCCTGCAGCTGTTCCATGTTTTAAAGCAAGTTGTCTTGCTTCTTCTATCATAGTTCCTGTTATTCCAAATGCTTCATTTCCTTTTTCAGAACCAGCTATACTTTGGAATATCAAGTCTACTTTTGCTCCTCTTCTGATAGCTTCCATTTGTGTAGTAACGTGTGCTAATACACAAGTTTGAGTAGGAATGTCATATTCAGTTTTGATTTTATGGAATCTTTCCATAACTGCCATAACACTGTCAACACTGTCATCAACTGGGTTTAATCCTATAACAGCATCCCCTATTCCATAAGATAACCTTTCTAAAGTAGAAATCATTATTCCATCAGGATCGTCTGTTGTATGGTTAGGTTGTAATCTAACTGCAAGAGTACCATATCCTCCAATTGTTGTATTACAATGTGCACGAACTTCAATCTTTTTAGCTGCAACTATTAAGTCCATATTAGACATTAATTTAGTAACAGCAGCTATCATTTCAGATGTAAGTCCTCTTCTAATCCAGTTAATTTTAGCTGGAGTTGCTTCATCACTTAAAAGCCATTCTCTTAAATCAGAAACTGTCCAATCCTTTATTTCATCATAAACTTGAAGATTTAAATCGTCTATGATGATTCTTGTAACTTCGTCTTCCTCGTAAGGAACTGCAGGATTTTCTTTTAAATCCTTTAAGGTAATTTTTGATAAAACAACCTTAGCTGCCACTCTTTCCTTTGATGAACTTGCTGCAATACCTGCAAGTGTATCTCCAGATTTTTCTTTCATTAGCTTTTTGCCATAACTTCTTTTTAAAGAAGAAAAATTGTAAACATGGTCAAATAGCTTAACACTTAATATCATACCTTCACCTCTTTTTATTAATCAAAATTATCTATAATTTTTTAATACCAATGTTTTTACAACCACTGGTAGCACACTACCCATACCTAAAGGTTTTTCCAATATCAATATAGTCTCCATCATTAACTTTTATACTATCAACACAGATTATTTGAACTTTTTCCACCCTGTATTTAGCATCAAACATTGACCTAAAACTTTACCAATATCGCTTTTCAACAACCACAATAATTCTACTTACACTCTTAAAGACTTGTGATATAGATTCTGCTATTCCAACAATTTTTCTTATACTTCATATTGTTTTTCTCCAACAACACCTATAGCAAACATCTTGTCTTCCTTCATTATTTCTAAAACCAATCTAGTCTTTGTTCTAATCTTTCTTTAAATTCAAATAGATTTTTCTTCATCTTCTTTATTCATCTTTATAACAGGAATATTTTTTTATAGGTAAGATGTCTTCATCTGTGTAGTTATTGTACTTCCACTGATTTCAGTTGTGTAGTTTCCTGCTCCAACAACAGTAGCTCCTATTGTTTCTCCAACTTTAACATACTTTACACCTGCTGCATCGAAGCTTTTTTTAATTTCTTTTACCTAAGACTATTCCTATATCACCATATTTGAATTCATCGCCATTGTAGTCATCATAAATTAAATCTGCTACTCCACCTGAGAAACTTACATATTCCAATTTGTTATCCTTGTTATGGAAAATCTTTTATATGTTATTAGTAACTCATAGTTAGAGTTTTAGCTTTTAAAGTAAACTGATTGCAATAAGATATCTGCAACCTCTTTACATAATTTAACTATTTCTGATTTTTTTCTACTTTTAGAACCTACTCTAATATTCAAACCTAGATTTGCTATAAGCTTTTGTAAACTTATCACTTATATAGTCAACTACCATCGTTGCTGTATTTATCTTTATAAGTCTTCCACCTATATCTAGACAAGTGGTATCCATTACTTTTCCCTTATCGAAATAAGAAATATTTGTCGTTCCTCCACCTATATCTAAGTTAAATATCTGTGTATTTCTCTTTTCAGAGAAGTTCATAGCTCCCGAACCTTTTCCAGCTATAATACTTTCTAAATCTGGTCCTGCTGTTGCAACAACAAAGTCTCCTGCCATTCCACTAAGTGCATTTAAAACTTCATTGGCATTTGATTTTCTTGCAGTTTCTCCTGTTATTATAACTGCTCCTGTAGATATAGAGGCTGGTGACATTCCTGCTTTTCTATACTCTTCTTCCACAATCTTTTTTACAGCTTGTGCATCTATTTCTGTTTGACTTACAAGAGGAGTGAAATAGATTTGACTTCTATATACCACATCTTTAGAAACTATTTTTATTTGTGGTACTCTTGCCCCAGAAGACATATTTTCTAAGACTATTTTACTAAAAACAACCTGTGTTGTAGATGTACCTATATCTATTCCAACACTATTAATCTCTTCTCTCATAGAAAACTCCTTTTTTGATAATAAAAAAAGCTGTGAACAGAACTATCCTGTCCATCAGCTTCATTGCTTTTTATTTTTAACGACACACCTCATTGTGTATCTCTATTTAATTTTTTTAAAATCAAACTCTATTGTAGTTCCTTTTATCTTTTTTTACTTCTTATTTCAAGATTGCCCTTTTAATTTATCTTTCACTAGAGAACTGATTATTAAAAGTCCCATACTATCACTTTCTTTTTACTTCCATTCCGACGCCATTATCAGAAATTATTATTTTAGAAAAAGTTTCGCCTTTTAATATTTTTTTATATCTACATTACCACTATCCTTTGTGGTAAACGCATAGTCTCTGTAGCATTCTGTACAATCTCATTCACAACTAAGGCTACTGATGTTGCCTTATCAGAACTTATAGAGAATTCACCACCCTACTATATTAAACTCTATTTTTGATTTGTCAATATTATTTTTAAAATAATTTTGACATAAAATTTCTAAAATATGTTTTTATAGAAATAGTATCTATCCCCGTAGTCGATAAAATTTCATGTGTAATAGCTATACTTAAAATTCTATTTATAGTTTCATCTAAGATCTTTTTCATCTCTAAATTCTTTACACGTCTTTTTGTATTCTAAGTAGACTTGCTATGGTTTGTAAATTATTCTTTACTCTGTGATGAATTTCTTTAATAAATACTGTTTTTTTAATTTTTAATTCTTCTTCATACTTCTTTTCTTCAGTTATATCTTTTATGATTAAGGTTACTCTTTTAATATTATCATTTATCTTACTAACAAGACATTGAACATTTAAAAATAAAATCTAAAATTCTTACTTCTTTTTGTTTATACTTTTCTGGATCTTCAATGATATCATTGTGATTTAGCTCTTTCAAAATAGAGATTTTCAAAACTTTCTCCCACTATTGAAGGAACACCTAACTTTTTTCATACAAAAATCTTGGCAACTTTATTTGCATAGGTAGCGTGACCATTTCTATTGAAAATAATAATTCCATCATTTATATATTCAGTAACCCCTATCTTTTAAGCTATCTATTTGACCTATTAAAAATTCCAGTAGATTTTTTTATTGTATTCTTTTTCAAAAAAAATTCTCTGTTGTTCATTGTACTCTATAATTACGGTACAGATAACTTCATCTAGGGAATTAAATATCGGAAGTATATTTTGCAAAACATTAGCTTTTTCTTGAGTAACTGCCTTATAGTTTCTAGAAGGGTAAGCCAGTTTCAAAAGTTCTAAATACTGCAGGTTCATCTATTCTATAGGCTATTTCTCCAGCAATATTTTTTGTATAAAGACTATTTTTTTCAGGTCTTGCATGAAACACTACCATAGCCTCATCTTCTTTTTTAGTAGGACAGTCTAAAAAAACGTCCATATCTAGTATATTACCCAATATTGTCGCCACATTTGACATCTGCTCAACAATTTCTATATCAGCTGGACTTAAAGTTGCACAAATTTTACATAATAATTTTAGCATTACTCTAAGCCTCCTGTCATAATGATTATCTCTGCCAATTTGAACATAGATATTCTTTTTTGCATACTCAAGTCACGCATCTTTTTATAGGCTTCTTCTTCAGATAGAGTATACTTTACCATAACTATTCCTTTGGCTCTTTCTATAACTTTTCTTTCTTCAAGTTTCTTCTTAGTTTCTTCAACTTCTTTCTTTAAATCGTCATATAATTTATAGTTCTTATAAATTAATTTTAATCTTTCAAGAAAGATAGATTCATCTATAGGTTTTTAAAATATAACCCATAACTATTGTATTTGAAGCCTCTTGGATATACTCAGCAATATTATAGGCTGTTAAAAATTATGACACAACCTTTAAAAACCATCTTCTTTCAAAATATTTGCAACTTTTTAAGCCTGAAATATATGGTATTTTTATGTCTAAAAGAACTATGTCAGGTTGTAATTTTTACAAATTTCAACTGCTTCTATTCCATCTGTAGCTTCCCACTACATCATAGCCATTCTCTTTTAATATTTCTATTAAATCAATTCTTGTAAGTGTTTCATCTTCCACTACAACAACTCTAAGACTCATCTGCTACCAACCTTTTTCTAATTTTTTCTAAGCCCTCACTATCATCAAGTCCTATTGTAAATACTTCTGTTACTCCTGCATCTATTAAAAATTTTCTACTTCTTTCAATATTAGCATTTTCTAAATCTGTCTTAGTTATAACCCCAATAACTTCTTTTCTAGGAAACATTGTTGAAAATTTTGGTGGAAATAATGTTGCTCCATCTATTGCTGATTGTACTAAAACTATTAGCTTAGCATCTGCTGATAAAACTAATAATGATTTATAGTACATCTTATTTTTCAACATATTCACCTGGAGTGTCTATAATTTTACTTTTTATATGTTACTGATTGTGTTTTTTTGTATTTAACTTCTTCGTCCAATAATTTTTTTGAGTTAAAGTAGTCTTTCCACAACCTGTTCTACCTATTAACATAGTCTTTTTCATAATTAAGACCTCGTAATATCACAAACATAAAACTTTAAAGTTTCTTGTAAAAATGCTAGAACAGCTTTTAAGTGAAGATTCTACACTTGCAAAATCTCCTGTTAATAAAAAGTGTTCCACTAAATCTATCTAAAAATCCCAATTCTATACTACCAGATTTAATTGCTATGTCTGCACTTATTATTGCAGCCTCTCCTGGTGTTATTGTCAATATACCAATAGCATTTGTTTTTCTCTTCATCAAGTCCTAATTTTACACACATATCTCTGTCAGGATTTGCTATTAAATGTGCAAGTGTCACTTGTTTCCCAGGTACATATTCTTGAATTGTTCTTTGTTTTTCCATTTTATCCTCTCTTTCTATATATCCCATCTGCAACTAAAGAGGCTCTTTTTGTTCTCTAGAACATTGTGAACTCTCACAATATCTACTCCTTTTTGTATTCCTATTACTGTAGTTGCAACTGTACCTCTCAACTCTTTCGTCAAAAGGTAAATCATTAAGAAGCTTTACCTATAAATCTCTTTTTGAAGCACCTAATAAAAATAGGTCCCATATCATTTAATTCATCTAATCTTGATAAAACTTCTATATTTTGTTCACTATTTTTTTCCAAAAACCTAGTCCTGGATCTAAAATTATTTTTATTTCTATCAATTCCATATTCATCTGCTATTTTTATATGTTTTTCAAAAAAACTCTTAAAACTAGCATTATATCTTTATTGTATACTTGTCATTTTGATTGTGCATTGCAATAAGTGGAAGATTACATTCTTTTTACAAATTTAGCCATTTCCCTTTGTCATATTGCAAGCCCCAAATATCATTTATTATATCTGCTCCAGCTTTCACTGCTTCTTTTTGCTACTTCATATTTATATGTATCTATAGAAATTATAGTATTTAATTCTTTAGAAATCTTTTTCTACTATAGGTACTACTCTTGAAATTTCTTCTTCTACCGCTATTTGAGTATGCCCTGGTCTTGTAGACTCTCCACCTATATCTATGATGTCTGCCCTCAGCAATAAGCTTTTTCTGCTTGTTTCATTGCAGCATCTAGGTTATTATATTTTCCTCCATCCGAAAAGGAATCAGGAGTTACATTTAATATTCCCATTATTAAAGTTCTTTCACCTAAAAATAATTTCTTTTTCCACAACTAATTTTTCATTTTTCAAGCTCCTTTCTAAGTGCAGTAATTCTCTTTGAAAGTAAAGGATGAACAAAATTAGGTATTATTTCTTCTAAAGGCTTTTAAAACAAAATCTCTATATTCCATATATGGATGAGGCACTATTAAATCATCTTCTTCTATAACTTCCTTATTATAGAAAAATTATATCCAAATCTATAATTCTTGGTCCCCATTTAATTTTTCTTTTCTCTTCCCATTCTTATTTCAATGGCAAGTAATTCTGTTAAAAACTTCTCTTGCTGTTAATAAAGTCTTTATTCCTATACAAGAATTTAAGAAATCATCTTGTTCTTTATAGCCAAAAGGTTCTTGTTTCTATAATTTTACTTTTCTTTTTTATAATAAAAGTATCCCTTATTTTTTTGACACTTCTTTTTATGGCTTTTTTTCTAAGTTTTTCTTTCTTATTCCCCATATTTGAACCTAGTGAAAGATATACTTCATTCCATTTTCTTGTAATTTCAACAGCAACATCTTTAAGTGGTAGTCCAACTGGTGCCCAAGGTTTTTTTAATCTCTAATTTTTACTTTTTTATTAAAGGAAAAGACAATAACACTTCTCTTGCTATATCCTCTGCTAAAGTTTCTATTAAATCATATTTCTTTTGAAAAAAAGACTTTCTTTACTGTTTCAGCGACTTCACCATAATGAGTTGTCTTTGTTATATCATCATTAGCTTCTCTCAAATCTGTGCTAAGTTCTAGACTTAGGTAAAAATTTTTGTCCTAATTTTTTTCTTCTTCAAAAACTCCATGATAACCTATAAATTCCAAATCTCTTTATATAAATTTTTATCCATTCCTCTTCCTCACATCCCTATATTTAAATTCAAATAAAACAAACGAATCTGTGAATGACGAATTTTGCCGTTAAATGCTATGTTAATGAGCGTTAAAAAAAGCAGATGTTTGAACGAAGTGAGTTCTTGCTTTTTAGCGAATGATTAGCATTTTAGGCTTAAAATTCAGTCTCAACAGGAGTTGTTTTTATTTGCTATTTCAATAGTGCTAGAACTTCTAATTTTTTTATTAATATCAGTTTCAAATATACCTTTTTGCAGAAGTTGTCAAAATTTTTAGTATTTTTCTTTCTTTTTGTCCTCTCATAGTCATGCATAGATGCTTAGCTTCTACAACTACATAGACACCTTTGACAGTCTAATAACTCATAGATATATCTTGCTATTTCTTCTGTAAGTCTTTCTTGTAACTGAGGTCTTCTGGATAAAATTTCTATAAGTTTCAATATATCACCAAAACCAAAAATCTTTTTTATTTGGTACATAGGCTATACAAATAGTCCCAAAAAGGTAGAAAATGATGTTCACACATAGAATAGAAGTCTATATTTTTTTCTCCATAATAAGTTCGTTATTATTGATGTCAAAAGTTCTTGTTAAAACTTCTTTTTGGGTCAATACCTATCCCATAGAAAATTTCCTTATAACTATCTGCTATTCTTTTGGGCGTATCTTTTTAGCTCATCCTTATATTCAACATCTCCCAATGCTTCAACAACTTCTAAAAAAAGCATTTTTCTATCCTTTTTTTGAGTCCATTTTTTTCCTCCATTAGTCTATCTTATTTAAATAAGCTATTCTATCAAATAAATTTTTTTAATATAAGTTAATTGATTTATTCTATTTTTCTCTATATTTTTTTATCTTCATCCATTACTATAACAGCTTCAAAGTATTTATCTATAGTTGGAACTAAAGAGATTATCTTTTCAAAGTAATCTGCATATTCATTTTCTTTAATAGATTTTTTTCTGCTTCTTCTCCAATTCTCTTTGCTTCTGCAAATAATGTTTTTTTCTATTTCATCTTTTAAATAGTTTTTTTCTTTTACTGTAACATTATTATTACCTTTTGTTATGATATTAGTAACTCTTTTTTGCAACTTGTAAAAGAGCTTCAAGTTTATTTAAAGCTAGTTTTTTTCACTAATTACTTTTTACTATTTCTAAAGCATTTGTGATATTGTCTGCATCTCTATCTAACACAGCTAGAACTATATCTTTTCTATATTTCATATCTGTGAATACATTTATCATTCTTTGTTTTAAGAATTCTAAAACATCTGCTTCAACTTTTTGATCTATCAGCTTTTAACACTTGATCAGCTTGTAAAGCATCTAGTGAAACGTTTACTAATTCTTTTTAATGATATGTTTATATTTGCATTTATTATGATGTTAACTATTCCTAAAGCTGTTCTTCTTAAAGCAAATGGGTCTTTTGAACCAGTAGGAATTAATCCTACACCAAAACAACCAACTAGAGTATCTATTCTGTCAGATAATCCTGTGATTATTCCTTCTATTCCACTAGGTAATAAATCTCCTTGGAATCTAGGATAGTAGTGTTCTTTTATTCCTATAGCTACTCCAATTTCTTCTCCACGTTCCATAGCATATTTAGATCCCATAAGTCCTTGAAGTTTTGTAAAATTCTTTTTCACCTATCATATTAGAAACTAAGTCTGCCTTTAGCTAATTTTACAGTTCTTAGAAATATCAGCTTTCATGTAGTTATATTTTAATTTTTCCTATTAAGAACTCAGCTATTTTTCAGTTCTCTTAACTTTATTGAAACATTGTTCCTAAATCTTTTTGGAAAAACTACTGTTTTTTTAATTTTTTTCTACATTTTTGATCTAAAGGAATTTTTTAAGTCTTCTTGATAGAAGAATCTAGCATCTGCAAGTCTTGCAGATAAAAACTTTTTCATTTCCTTCTTTTTACATTTTGAGAAAAATCTATACCATTTCTTATAACTATAAATTTAGGGAAGTAATTTTTCCTTTTTTTATCTAAGATAGGGAAATATCTTTGATGAACTTTCATAGATATTATTAAAAACTTCTTGTGGAACTTCTAAGAAATCTTCTGAGAAATTTACCAACAATTGCATAAATGGATGTTCTACTAAGTTTGTAACTTCATCTAATAAACCTTCATCAATATCTGCTTTTTTCATCTTCTAATAATGCTTTATTGATCATTTCTTCAATCATTTTTTTCTTTCTTTTCAGAAATATCAATAATTACATTATTTTCTCTTATCTTCTTTTAAATAATCTTCAACTGAAGAAACTTCAAATTCTTTTTCCAAAGAATCTATGTCCTTTTGATTTATTTGAACTCTTTTATACCTTCAATTTCAAATTCTACTACATTATTTCCATATAGTGCTAAAAAAACCATTCTATAGGTCTTGCGAAATCTGATAGTTTTATCAGACCATTTCATTGATTTAGGGAATGTTTCTTCTAAAAACTAATTCCTTTAAAATTTCAGGAAGTAATTTTTTTCAGTAGGTTCTCCTTTTGCAAATCTTTTAAAAGCTATGTATTCACCTTTTATCATTTTTTTACTATTTCAATTTGACTTTCATCAATTTTTATATGCATTTAAGAATCCTTTCACCAGCTTTTAGAAAGTTCTCCGTCTTTATATGCTCTTTTCTCTAGATGGCCCTATATTTAATTCATTTAAATCCTCTTGCATTTCTGCAACTTCATCAACAACTAGAACAAGTCTTCTAGGTGTTCCATAAGTTTTGATTCCTTCATATTTTTATTCTATTATTCTTTAATTTCTTTTTCAAAAATTAGTTTTTAAATCAGTTAATGCTTGACTCAAAAATCTTGCAGGTATTTCTTCCATTCCAATTTCAAATAATAATTTCACTTTATATTCCTCCTCTTTTTTTATCTTTTTAATAAAAATAATAATATACTAGTTTTCGTTACTGAGTAAATCTTTTAGACTATAAAAATAAGCGAGTTACAAATACGAATCTTTGTTATATACTAATCATTATTGCGACGTCCATTAGTGTTTGCAAGGAGCCTCTGTGAGCTCCTGAAACACTAATGGCAGTGCAAGTAACTGAAAAACTATAATTATTTACTCAAAAAAAAATTTCTACTATAGTAACGTAACTCACTTATTTTTATCTAGTTTATTTTTATCAAAGTGTATTTATTTTTTTATTTAAAAGAGGGTAGCCTAAGGCTTTTTCTATTTTCTACAAATACTTCAGCACATCTTCTAGCTAAATTTCTAACTCTTAGAATATATCCCATTCTTTCAGTAGTTGAAATAGCTCCTCTTGAATCTAAAACATTAAATGTATGAGAACATTTTTAAAACATAGTCATAAGCTGGTAAAACAAGTCCTTGATCTAAAACTTTTTTTAGCTTCGTCTTCATATTCATCAAACCATTTAAAATGTTTATCTAGGCTTGCAAGTTCAAAAGAGTATTTAGAATTTTTCAAATTCAAATTGATATCTCATATCACCATATTTTTACTCCCTTAGTCCATTCTAAGTCGTAAACATTTTTCTTTTGTTTTTGAATATATAGTGCAAGTCTTTCTAAACCATAAGTTATTTCAACTGGAACTATATCTAATTCTAATCCTCCAACTTGTTGGAAATAAGTGAATTGAGTTATTTCCATTCCATCTAGCCATACTTCCCAACCAAGTCCCCAAGCTCCAAGAGTAGGTGATTCCCAGTCATCTTCAACAAATCTTATATCGTGTTTTTTTCAGGTTCTATTCCTAAAACTCTTAAACTTTCAAGATATAATTCTTGTATATTAGTTGGTGACGGTTTCATAATAACTTGAAATTGATGATGTTGATAAACTCTATTAGGGTTATCTCCATATCTTCCATCTTTTGGTCTTCTTGAAGGCTCTACATAAGCCACGTTCCAAGGTTCTGGTCCTAATGCCATTAAGAAAGTATTAGGGTTAAATGTCCCAGCTCCCTTTTCTATATCATAAGGGTTTCCAATTATACAACCCTTAGAGCTCCAATATTGTTGTAAAGAAAAAAATTATTTCTTGAAATGTCATTTTATTTCACCCTCTTTTTTTCTATTAAAAAAATTAAATGTTCTATTATTATCAAAATTACACCTATATTTATCCATACATCTGCAAAGTTAAAGATAAAAGACCAAATACCTCTAAAGTCTAGCATATCTACTACAAAGCCTCTGAACAGTCTATCTATCATATTTCCAACTGCTCCTGAAAATATCATAGTATAAGCTATTCTTTCTAAGAAACTTATCTTTTTAAAAATTCTTTGCAGAAATAGAATAAGATTAAGCCTATTGCTATAAGTGCTAAAAATACTTACTATATCTATTTTCCCTTGAAAAAGCCCAAAGGCAACTCCTCTATTTTTGAACATATGTCAAATTAAAGAAGTTATCTATTATTGGAATTGTATCCCCAACATACAGAGTACTGTGAACTATAAATTTTGAATACTGGTCTATTATAAGTAATATTAAGAACAAAAAAATATAAATCATACTTTCTCCTATTTCAATACTCCTGTACATCTTGGACATAGTGTTGGATGTTCTGGATCAGTTCCTAAATCGTCATATTTCCAACATCTTTCACATTTTTCTCCATCTGCATGAGTAATTTTTTTATTTTTTTAAGTTTTTCTATTTCTTCAGTAGCAGTAAAGTTGTCATCACTAGAGTCTGCTACTTCTATATCAGAAACGATAAATACTGTTTCTAATAATTCTAGATTTTCTTTTTATAAATTCTTTTTAAAAGCATTGTCTTCAGTGTATAGGCTAACTTTAGCATCTAAAGAGTTTCCTATTATTTTTATTTTTCACCTTTGTCTTGCTTTTTTTCTAATTTTTTTATTTACTTCTTTTTCTTAGTTTTATTATTTGTTGCCATTTTTTTCATCTAATTCAGGATTTAGATATTCATCGTTATTTACATACCAATCAGCTAAGAATACAGATTCTGCTTCTCTTGCTTCTGCTGGTAAGTTTTTCCCAAATTTCTTCAGCTGTAAATGAAAGTATAGGTGCAACCATTTTTTTGTTAAAGTCATTAAGATTTCATACATAACTGTTTGCGCTGCTCTTCTTGCAACAGAGTCTTTCTTTTTCAGTATAAAGTCTATCTTTTATTATATCCAAGTAGAAAGCTGACATATCTATTGCTGCAAAGTAATGTATTCCTTGGAATAGATTATAGAATTCATATTTATCATAACTTTCAGTTACATTTCTCTTCAATACTTCTAATTTATTTAAAGCCCATTTATCTATTTCTAACATATCTTTATATGCTACTTTATCAGTTTTTGGGTTGAAGTCATAGCTATTTCCAAGTATATATCTTGCCGTATTTCTTATTCTTCTATATGCTTCTGACATTTGTTTGATTATATTATCAGATATTCTTACGTCATCTCTATAGTCAACAGAACCACACCAAAGTCTTAATATATCTGCTCCATAAACTTTTATTACATCACTAGGTGCAACTGTGTTTCCTAATGATTTAGACATTTTCTTTCCTTCACCATCATTAACAAATCCGTGAGTTAATACGCTCTTATAAGGTGAATCTCCAGTTGATGCAACTGATGTTAAAAGTGAAGTATGGAACCATCCTCTATGTTGGTCTGAACCTTCAAGATATAGGTCACATGGTCTATGTAATCCTTCCCAAACTTCTAAAAACTCCTCTATGGCTACTTCCTGAATCGAAACCAAACGTCCATTATGTTTGTTTCTTTTTCTTAATTTTTAATCCTTTTTAGATTATATTTAACTAATAATTCTTCTCCGATTAATTCTTCTGGAGTTTTTTTCAACCCATATATTAGAACCATGTTCTCTTACTAAACCACATATTCTATCTAATATTTCTTTTATGGAATATTTCTTCATTTGTTTCATCATTATAGAATATTGGAATAGGAACTCCCCATACTCTTTGTCTTGATATACACCAGTCAGGTCTTGTTTCCATCATAGAACCTATTCTGTTTTTTTACCCCAAGCTGGTATAAAGTTTATTTCATCTATAACTTTTAGAGTTTTTTCTCTTAAATCTCCACCTTCCATTCTTATGAACCATTGTTCAGTAGCTCTGAATATAACAGGAGTTTTAGATCTCCAGTCATGTGGATATGAGTGATTTATTTCTTGCATTTTTAAGATATGACCTGTTTCAGTTAAATGTTTTATTATAGCTTTGTTAGCTTCTGAATAAACAAGTCCTTTAAATAAGTCTCCAGCTTCTTCTGTTAAGCACCCTCTATGGTCGATTGGAGATACAACTGGTAATTTATAGTTAAGTCCTACAACATAGTCATCTTGTCCATGTCCTGGTGCAGTATGAACTGCTCCTGTACCTGCATCAGCAGTAACGTGGTCTCCTAAGATTACAAGTCCTGTTCTTTCTAAGAAAGGATGTTGATAAGTTGCGTATTCTAAATCCTTTCCTTTGAATTCTTTTAAAAGTTCAGCATTTTCTATTCCTATATCTTTGAATGCACTTTCTGCTAATTCTTTAGCAAGTATTAAGTTCCCTTTTTCTGTTTTATATAGTCCATAGTCAAAGTTTTCATTTAAACATATAGCTACGTTTGCTGGTAATGTCCAAGGTGTAGTTGTCCATATTAAAACAAAGGCATCCTCATTAAATTCTATTTTATCCAATAAATCTTTATTAGCTTGCATTCTTACATAGATAGATGGTGATGTATGGTCATAGTATTCTATTTCAGCTTCAGCAAGTGCTGTTTCTGTTGCTGGTGACCAATAAACAGGTTTTAAACCTTTAAATATATATCCTTTTTCATATATTTCACCAAATAACTCTAATTGTTTAGCTTCAAATTTAGGGATCAAGAGTTAGATAAGGATTATCCCAATCTCCTAAAAACTCCTAATCTTATGAATTGTTCTTTTTGGATTCCTACCCATTTTCTAGCATATTCTTCACAACGTTTTTCTTATTTCTAGTGGAGACATTTCTCTTGCTTTTTGCAAGTCCAACTTCTTTAACCACTTGTAATTCTATTGGTAATCCATGTGTATCCCAACCAGGAACATAAGGTGATCTGAATCCTCTAAAAGTTTTATATTTTATGATTATATCTTTTAATATTTTTATTTAAAGCATGCCCTATATGAGTGTTACCATTTGCATAAGGTGGCCCATCATGTAATATAAAAGCTTTCCCCATTTTTTTATTTTTTTCTCTAAACCTTTTTTTCATAAATCTTTTTCCTCAGTCCATTTTTGTTATGTACTTTTGGTTCTTTGTTAGGCAGATTAGCTTTCATTTGAAAAATCTGTCTTTTGGTAAATGTAGTGTACTTGTGTACTCTTTTTTTCATTCATTGATTTGTTTCCTCCCTGTATTCATTAAAAATTATTCTTATCTTTGTTCCAACATCTAATTCAGAAGATATAGACATAAATCCATTATGTTCTTTAACTATCTTGTATATTGTTATAAGACCTGTTCCCATAATACTATTTCCTGTGACTTCCGAATAAGGTTTCATAACAGCTTTGACTTCTTCTGGAGTCATTCCAACCCCGTTATCAATTATCTCTAAAATAATACGATTATTTTTTTGTCACCTACAACAACTATATTGATTTTTTTATCCAACTTATTTCTAGTTAAAATAGCATTTATGGAGTTTCTCAGAATTTGTATGAACATTTGATATATCCTTTTTTATCTCCATACATATTTCCTGAAAAAAATCTATAAATAATGAAATATTTATTCCATATTTTTCTTAAAAATTTTTTTCACTATTATTCACTATTTTTCTCTATCAATTTTTTTCAAAGTTAAATACTTTTAAAATGACTCTTACTATTATCCAAAGAATCTTTTTATAACAATATTCTTTTTTTCTTTTCATCTTTTAGATATCTTTTTATCTTCTCTATATCTTTACTATTATATCTATTATTCTCCAATTTTTCAATAAAACTTTCTACATTGTGAATTAATCTTTTTATTATCTTTTATGAATTTATCAGATACTTTAGACATTGTTAAGTATCTTTCTTTCATAAGTTTACTTTCTCCTAGAATAATATTTTTTTATTCTTGTCAATAAGTTCATCAATAATAGACTATTCACTTCAACTTCTTCTTCAGAAATCAGATTGTTTTTTTACCAAAATAATCTACCAAGATACAACCTATCTTAATATCTTCATCTGCAATAGGCAGTATCATAAAGTTATTAAGTCCTAATGTTCTAAATAATTTATTTCCATAAGTATATTTAAAACCTTTGTCATTATGATAAATTATTTTTGCTGTTTTTCCATACTTTCCCAAAAACATTCCACCTGGCTCATATTCAACATTTAAAAGAGGCATTAATTCTTTTATACTATTTACCTGAAATTTGAAAACCATTTATTCCCTCAGTATACTTTTTTTCATATTCATTTCAATATGAGGGTTTATAGCATATTTTGTTACAGAAAGTTCTTCCTTATCTTCATCATATCCCTAAATACAAGGCTCTACTATATCCTAGCCCTTCTTCAGACGTCAAGGTTCTTAAAACTTCATCTAATCCTTCTGAAAAAAATTATCTCTTAAACTTATACTTGTTAACAACTTTTCGACTGCTATAAGTCTATTTAAGTTTGTATTTAATTTATTATTTTTTTGTATCAATAAATTTTTCATTTTTCTTCTATTCTTTCAGCCATAAACTTTAATGAGTTTGAAATAGATCTTATTTCAAAAAAATATTTTTCTTCACCAAAGTCTATTCCACCTTTATCTTTCTTGCTGTCTATTCCTATTTTTTTCTGTCTTACCTGCAAGAGCATTTAATGGTGCTAAAAAGTTTAGCAAAAATTCTAGCACATAAAGCTGTACTTAAAACAACAGCCAGTAAGCAGACAACAAGTATTATAGTAGCTAACATATATTTTAACCACTACAAATTCATTCTTCGATATAGCAACTCCTATATCTCCTATATAATCATCACTTTTATTATTTTTGTAATGCTAGCATTCCCAAATAATAATAGTCATTATCTATTTTCTTTTCAGAAAAAAATAATATTTATTATCTGATAATTCCCTGCCTACCTTATTAAATTTAAAAATTTTTTTAAAGAAATCATCTGATTTCTCTAAACTTATTTCACCAAAGGCAAAACCATCTTTAGATAGTATAAAAAAATTTTTATCTTCAGCCGATAAATAGGCATAGTCTTTTTATCTCTGTCAAACTGTAGTTTGTTATAGGAAAAAGTCAATATAATATAGTTTCTTTCAGTAGAATTATATAAACGATATGGCTGGACTAATCTGATGTACAACGCATCTTTAGTACTTACATATTCAAATTTTTTTGTGTCTCTAAAAAAATTCTTTAGAGGGTATAATATTACTATTTTTTTATAAATCATACTTAATATCCCTATCTCCACTTTCTCCAAGTACTATTCTTTGTGGTGAAAGTATTTGTATAAAAGATTTTCCATATAAGCTATAAGACTCTATCCCCAGTTGATTTTTTACAGCTGAGGCAAGTCTATTTTGAATCAACTTATCATTGCTATCCACCAAAATTAAATTAACTGCGTCATTTGAAGCATCATATAAATGCTCCCTACTTTTATCTATGTAATACAAATAGGCTTTGTTCACTAATAAGGTTCTTTCACGAGACTTATCTAAGAGTCTCATATTTAGCTCATTGAAAATCATAATTCCAAAAAGGGTTGCCATAATAGAGGCAACTATAATTATTGCAATTCCGTTATATGATATTATTCTTAATAGTAGAGAATCCTTCTTTATAAACATAGCTCACTTCTGCTCCCCATTAATTTTGTTCCTTCTTTGTTAAGCCAACTCTTCCTCTGTCTTTATCAACATCTTTTATTCTCACTTTAATAATTTGTCCAACTGCTAAAACTTTGCTTGGATCATCTATGTATTTATTTGAAATTTCTGAAATATGTAAAAGTGCATCATTTTTTTAGTCCTATATCTACAAAGGCTCCAAATTTAACAACATTTCTAACTGTTCCTTCAAGTTCCATTCCAACTTCTAAGTTATCAATATTTAAAATATCTGATTTTAAAAGTGGTTTTTCAAAGTCATCTCTTGGGTCTCTTCTATCTTTCAATAGTGCTTCATAGACGTCTTTTACAGTTTCTGCTCCAAAAATTATTTTTCCTCAGCAAACTTCTTATAATCAAAAGATTTTTAATCTTTCTCTTGCTTCATTTAGTTCATTATTGTATTTTTTTCTAAGCTAAATCCTATTTTTTTCTAATAAGGCTTCGGCTATGGCATAAGACTCAGGGTGGATAACTGTGTTATCTAAAAATATTTTTCACCTTCTGGTATAACTAAGAAACCAGCCATTTGTTCATATGCTTTTAGGTCCCTACACCTTTAACTTTTTAAGATTTCTTTTTCTATTTTTTTAAAGTTACCATTTTTCTTTTCTGTACTCAACTATATTCTTGGCAACGGTTTTTCTTAATTCCTGAAATATGTGAAAGTAATGCCCAAGAAGCTGTGTTAATATTAGCTCCAACATTATTAACAACATGGCTTATTACATTGTCTAGAGATTCATCTAATTTAGATTGGTTTACATCATGTTGATACATTCCAACCCCTATAGACTTAGGATCTATTTTTTTACAAGTTCTGCCAAAGGATCTTGTATTCTTCTTCCTATTGAAATAGCTCCTCTAACTGTTACGTCTAAATCAGGGAATTCTTCAGCTGCTATCTTAGAGGCCGAGTAAACTGATGCTCCTGCTTCGTTTACTATCAAGTATTTTAAATTTAATTTATTTTCTTTTTATTATATTGGCAACAAAAGTTTCTGTTTCTCTTGAAGCAGTTCCATTTCCTATGCTGACAATATCTATTTCATATTTCTTAACCAAAGCTAAGAATTTCTTTTTAGCATCTTCAATTTGTTTTGGATTGTGCATAGCTTCAACTAAGAAAAAAATACTGTATTTTCTCTGTAAAAACCATATTTATCTATAACAGCTACTTTACAACCTGTTCTGTATCCTGGGTCAAGTGCTAGGACATTTTTTTCTTTTTAAAGGTGCTTGTAAAAAGTAAATTTTTTTCAAGTTATCTTTAAATACTGCTATTGACTCAATTTCAGCTCTTTCAGTTAAAAGCATTTCTAACTTCTCTTTCAATAGATGGAATTATTAATCTATCTAAAGAATCTTTTTATGATTTCTTTGTAAGTTGCAACTAAATCATTTTTTTAGGAAATTCTTTAAGAATCATATTTTTCAATTTTTTTCTCTATCACTATCTTCTAGTCTTAGATGAACTGTTAATATATCTTCTTTTTTTCTCCTCTATTTACTGCTAGTATTCTATGAGAAGCCATTTTTTTCAATTTTTTTCACTATACTCATAGTAGTCATTGTAAACTTTCTTTTCATCTAATTCTGCTGCTTTTTTTACTAGCCTTTTGCTTCTATGATAGAAGATTTTTAAATATATTTCTCTTATTCTTTCTCTATATTCAGCTTTTTTTCAGAAATATTTTTGTGCTATTATAAGCATAGCTCCTTCTATAGCATCTTCAACTGTAGGAACTTCTTCTGTTATAAAGTCTTTTGCTAGATTTTTGAATTTCTTCTAAATTATTAGTTGTATAAAAATTTTTTTCAGCTAGTGGTTCTAAACCTCTTTCCTTAGCAATATCAGCCTTTTGTTTTCTTTTTTTCTTTCTATAAGGAAAAATAAATATCTTCAACTTCTTGTAGAATTTTTTTGCCTCTATTATGCTGTTTCTTAATTCATCTGTTAATTTTTCCTTGTTCTTCAATAAGTCTTATAACTTCTTCTTTTTCTTTTCTTCTAAATTTCTTAAGTATTCAACCTTTTGTAGAATATCTCCTATTTGTACTTCGTCTAAATTTCCTGTTATTTCTTTTTCTATATCTTGCAACAAAAGGTATAGTAGCTCCATCATCTAAAAAGTTTTTATTGTGTTTTTCAACTTTATCAACTGGAATTTTTAATTCTTCAGCTACAATTTTATAAATTTTTTTCCATTGCATACCCCTTACATTTTTTTATTTATAATCATTGAACTTGTATTCTATATTGTATCATATTTTTTTAAGTTATTTATAGACTAATCATATTGGAAAATAAAAATCAGATAGACTACTGCAATAATCTATCTGCTAAAAAAACTTAACTACTAATTAGAAATTAATAGTTATATAGATGTTTTTTACATAGCAACATTATAATAACTATTGCTATGACAATATAAAGATGTAATCTTTTCACTTTTTTTCACCTCCTTATCAAAGGTTAGAAAAAGAAAAAAAGGAAGACAATTTATTATACCATTTTTTTATTTGACATCTTATACTAAAAAAATATTATAATATACTTACAATATAAGATGTAATTCAAAGGAATGACTAAAATAGCACTTACTGCAATAAGTGCTATTTTTTTATTCCGTATATTATTTTTAAAATCTATCTAATATTATATTTAGTTGTTTAACTATCTCAGAAACAGTGTGATATTCTTCATCATACCAATCATATCTATGAAAAATTTTTTGTTTTGTAATGAATATAGTAATATCTTGTAGAATTAGGTATTCTAAGTGATAATGTTGCAACTTTTTTTCTCCTTTTTTTCTAAGTTAATAATATAGCTACTTTCCTTATCTTCTATTACTTCTAACTTTTATATTATTTTTTTCTTTCAAATTTTTTTCTTTTTTTGCTTTGAAAGTATTTTTTAAAAAGCTCTTTTTTTATTTCTAAATATTTTTTTCTTTTTCATCTATTACTATTTTTTTCTTTTTTCATTATTTTTTTAAATTCTATCATTATAAAATCTTCAAAATAGCCCTTTTTCAAAAAAATGTATAACCTATTCCTCTTTTTTGCTCTTGTAAAAATATTTTTAGAAAAATAATCTATTCCAAGTTCTTCTTGTAAATCATTTTAGTTCACAAATAAAAGTTATAAATTTGTTCATCTAAATAATATTCAAACCTTTTTTTACATTTTTTTAAACTTTTAAAACTTTTTCTGTGATAAACATTATAATCATATTTGTTATAATAATCGCTTCCTAATACTTTATAAAATGTCTTACAATATAAATATAATATTGAATCTTTATATTCCATTCTTTCTACTAAGATACTTCTAAAATCAACCATAACTTATCTCCATTTTTTTATCAAAAAAATAATTTCTACTCTTACTCCCTCTTTTGATATAACTAAATTTTCTAGTATCTTCACTTTTCTTTTGAACAAAAAAATCATACTTTAAAAGTAGTTATAGTAAATTTTTTTGTTTTTTTAAATATATTCCCTTATCTTCTTCATCAATTTCAACAGTATAATAGATAGCATTTCTTCTTCTTTCAATTTTTATTTTTATTATCTTCTGTATATTCATATTTAAAGTTATATTTTTTTCTAAGATTTCTTTTTCTTCTTCTGTTATATGAGAAAAAAATAAGTTCTATTTTTTTCTCATAGGAGCATCAAAGTCATCTTCATTCTCATTTTCATCTTCTAAATAAAACATCATATCTAACTTCCATATTTTACCTCATCTCTAGTTTTTTTAAGAATTTATGAAAATAATCTAATGATTTTTTTCTAAATTTTTTTAATATATCTGTAACAGTGCTATTTTTCTTCATCAAGCCACCAATAAGCTTCATCATCATTTAACCACAATATATTGAAACAAGCATAATAATAAGGTGCAAAAATGAGGTGTTGTTATTTCTAATCGTGCGGCTCCTTTATCACTTTCAAAATCTAAAAATATAATAATTTTTCTTCATCATTTATTATATCTGATATTATATCTATTTTTTTATATTATTTTTCTTTAAGTTTTTTTCTTTTTTTGTTTTCAATCATTTTTTTGTAACTTCTTTTTTTATTTCCAAAAATTTTTTTCTTGCTCTTTTTAACTCCATATTTCACCTCATCTTAAAAAAATAGTTTTTGATTTCTTCACTAAATTCTTAACTTTTTTTCTTCATCTTTATCTAAAAAAACGTTATAAAATAGTAATAATCTGTCAAAAGAAGTTATTAAAAATTTTTAAGATTTGAAAAAAATAAATTTTATAACCTTTTTGGAAACCAAAAAAACATCTCTAAAACTCATTTTTAAAAAAATCATTTCTAAAAATATTTTTATCTTTGTTTAAAAAAATTTCTTTTTACCTAAAGCCTTTCTTCTAAGTTTTTTTGATAGAATTTTTTTATAGTGGAGTTTTTTTCTGAATTACTAAAAAAATCAAAACACCATTTTTTTCAAAAACCTAAATTTATAAACTACATTCTTGTCCATTTTATATAATCTAAGTAAAAAAATTTTTAAATATCTATTTTTCATTTACTATATAAAGGGATTTTCTCTCTTATTCATCTCAATAAAGGCTTTACAATAATATTGATTAGCTTGTTCTTCATTTAAGATATTTTTCTAATACGTCTAAAACATACGTTTTTCATTATTACTCCTTATCTTTTTTTCTTTTTATAGCCTTTTTCCATCTATATATAATATCTCTTTTTTTAAACTTCCATCTTCATTGTAAACATAAGTCCATCCATCTGGTTCTCCATTTTTTTGAAGTCCCTCTACTTCAAGTTTCCCACTTTTTATAATAATCTTTCCTAATTCCTTCTAGCTTTCCATTTTTTTATAAAAAAAGCTTCTATTTCTAATACTCCATTTTCATAATATTGTTTTAAAAGCTCCATTCTCTATCCCATTTTTTTAACTCTAAACTATACTTTAAATTTCCATTTTTTTGTAAAAACTTTTCTTAGTCCCTGTCTTCTATCCCATTCTTAAATGAAATTTCATTCTCTATTTTTTTCCACTTTTTATAGTAATCTCTCTTAACTCCTTCCAACTTATCATTTTTTTATAAAAAGCTTCTATTTCTAATACTCCATTTTCATAATATTGCTTAAAAAGCCCTTTCTTTTTATTCCATTTTTTTATTTCTACACTATATTTTTAAATTTCCATTTTTTTATAAAAGGTTTTTTTAGTCCCATCTTCTATTCCATTCTTAAATGAAGTTTCATTCTCTATTTTTTTCCATCTTTGGAATAATCTTTCCAAATCCTTCTAGTTTACCATTTTTTTATAAAAGGTTTCTATCTCTAGTACTCCATTCTCATAATATTGCTTAAAAGCCCCATCTTCTATTCCATTTTTTTAAAACTAATTTCAACAATTATTTTTTTCCATTCTTAGAATATTGTTTTTTTCTATCCCATCTCTTATTTCATCTTTATATGGAACCTCTGCCACTAACTTTCCATCAAGAGAATACATCTTCTCTATACCAGTCTTTTTTATTATTTTTTAAAAATTGAATCTGATTTTTAAAGTTCCATCTTCATAATATGATTTAGCTACTCCATTTTTGAGCTCCATTTACAATAGTCCATTCTATTTTCACATTTCCATTTTTTTGTAATAATCTTTTATTAAGCCATTATATGGTGTTTTTTTCATTTTTAGAATATATTATTCCATTTCTTATCTCAGAATCAACATATTTAATTTCTCTCTCTGCCTTTGCTATTAAAGTAATAAACAAAAAAATATTAAAGTAAATAAAATACAAAATCTAAATTTTTTTCTCATAATCTCTCTCCATAATTTTTATAATTTTTTTCACTGCCAATAACTGAATTTCATCAAAGTATATTTCAGAATTTTTTTGTAAAAAAATTCCCATATTTATCAATTTCTTTTCATCTTTATTTTTATTATCCTCTAAGTTAGTAATAACCCCATCCTTTGTTTCAAAAAAATCTGCATTATCTATAAAAAAACAAGAAATTTATTTTTCTAAGCATTTTTCTTAAAATTTCTATAATTTCTAAAATCTTTTTCAAAAATCAATTAAGTCATTGAAATTTTTCTTTTTGTAGTATCTAATTTAACTTCTATTTCAGAAATATTTTTCTATCATATTTTTTTAGGAATAATATTTATTTTACCTATATCATAAAATTCTTCCTTTTCTGAAAAAAATTAGATAATCTTCATTATAGGATAAATCATAAGCTATATATTCATCATCATTTTTTTGTAGTGATAACTTTTGAAAATTCTTGTATTCTTCTCTTTCAATATAATTAGATATTTTTTTATTCTTTTTTTAAATAATCTTTTGTTATAATTTCTTCTGATGTAATATTCTCATTATCATTCAATATTTTGAAAGCTAAAATAGTCCTCGCCTTTTTTTCAATTAAATAAACTTCTTCAACACTTCCATCAGCTAATTCAACAGAAACTTTTTATCCTATTTTTTTATTAATTCTTGAAATATATCTTTATTTTCTCTATTAAATCTAACAATTTTTCTTTTGATTTTTTTCAAGACTTCTTATATAATCTGATTTTTAATATTATTCTTTTTATTGAATTTATTAAAAATATTTTTATTCCATCTTCTTTAAAGTTCACATCATAAGAAAATAAATATAGATATTTTTGAATCTATCTTTAAAAATTTTTTTCCAACTGTAAAAGCAGGAATCTTCAAAATGATATATTCCTATTATTTGTCCTAATTTTCATATCTTTTTAATATTTCTTTCATTTTCATTCACCTTCTTATTTTTTTATTTATATCATTCTATTATTTGAAATATAATAAGTCAAATAAAAAAACAGATAGACTAATCTAATAATCTATCTGTTTTTAAACTTATTTTACATATTTTTTTAAATTCTCCATAGCCTTCTTCATCCATTTTTATCATAAGGAATGAATCTCAATGAAGCTCCATTGATACAGTATCTAAGTCCACCTTCAGCTCTTGGACCATCTTCAAAAACATGTCCTAAATGTGCTTTTTCCAGCTCTACTTTACTTCAACTCTACTCATACCATGAGAATTATCTTGTTTGTAATTTACTACTTCTGTTGCAATAGGTTTAGTGAAACTTGGCCAACCACAACCTGCATCATATTTATCCTTTGAACTAAATAATGGCTCTCCTGTTGTTATATCCACATAGATACCATCTTCTTGATTCTTATCGTATTCATGAGTAAAAGCTCTTTCTGTTGCTGCATTTTGTGTAACTTGATATTCTAAATCAGTCAATTTCTCTTTTAAAACTTCATCACTTGGCTTTTTGATACTTTTTTCATCTATTATTGCCTCATTTGCCTTATTTAAATTAATATGGCAATATCCATTAGGATTTTTTTCTTTAAGTAATCTTGATGTTCCTCTTCGGCCTTATCGAATCTTTTTTTAACTTTTTCAACTTCAATTACAATAGGTCTAGAATATTTCTTTTTGTTCTTCTTTTTATAGCATTTATAGCGATTTGTTTATCTTCATCATTTTGATAATAGATACCTGTTCTGTATTGAATTCCTCTATCATTTCCTTGTTTATTTACAGAAGTTGGATCTATTATTCTAAAATAATATTTTTAATAAAGTATCTAAAGATACTTTTTGAAGAATCATAAGTTATATGTACTGTCTCAGCATGTCCTGAGTTATTGCAAACATTTTTCATATGTTGGGTTGTCAAAAGAACCATTTGCATAACCAGAAACTGAGTCTATAACTCCATCTATTCTAGCAAAAATATTCTTCCACTCCCCAGAAGCAACCACCAGCTAAATATATTTCTTTTTATATTTTCTTTATTAACATTATTTACAGTAGTATTTTTTTGCTTTCTTCCATAACTTCATTTTTCTCCTTTCCCTTCGTAATAGTCCTTGATTTGTCCATTACTTATATGACCAACAATTACATTATCTATTTTTTTAAATCTTTATATATAATTGCTGATGTTGGTAAAGCTCTTATTTTTAAATATTTGTAATAATTTTCCATCTATATCATATAGTACTTTAATATTTTTTTGTAACCTAAACTATCATACCATTCTTTGAATTTAGCAGGATTTTTTCTCCATTTATTCCTGGAAAAAAACAACAGTTATTACTTCAAAATTACTATTATTTTTCACCTGCTAATCTGTCTAATTCTTCTAGACCTGCTAAACAAGTTGGACACCATGAAGCCCAAAATTTAATATAGATATTTTTTTCCTCTTGAAAATGTATAATCATTTCCATTCATATCTACTAATTGTATACTTTCTAACAAGTCTTTCTCAGCCTCCGTTTCCTTACTTACATTACGACTAAGCATTTTTAGCAAAAACAAATGTTCCGATCAAAAAAATATAAAAATTAAAAGGTAAAATAAATTTTTTTCATTTTTGACTTCCTTTCAACATTCCGTTAAACAGTTAAAAAAATATTAAGCTTGTCAAAAATTAAAAGAAATCCCATTACTATAATTAAGAAACCACCTATTTTTTTAATAAGAGGTAAATGTTTTTTTGATAAAAAGACATTTTTCTTAAATAATGTTTTTTTGAAGCTAATGAGAATATTACAAATGGTGTTGCCATTCCCAATAGATATAGAACCATTAACATTACACTATTTGCTGTATCTCCTGATGAACCAGCTAAGATTAATATTGAAGCTAGTATCGGTCCAACACAAGGAGTCCAACCAAGACTAAAAGTTAAACCTAAAAAGGAAAGTTGAGAATAAACTTTTGTTCTTCTCCTTCATAATTCATAACTTTTGTTTTTTTCCAAAAATTTTTAATTTTTAAAACATCCATTTGGAAAAGTCCTAAAATTACAACTAAAATCCCTCCAATAACTCTTACCTTGCTATTAAGAAATAATTCTCCAATGAACCCTGCTCCAAAACCTAAAACTATATAGGTAACTGAAAGTCCTAAAACAAATGCTAGAGTCTTACTTACTGACTTCTTCTCACCATTACTTAGAATTGAAATGTATACTGGAATAATCGGAAATATACATGGTGAAAAAAATGAAGCAATCCCAGCTAAATATGCTGTGCTATATGCAACTTCTGTGTAAACCTGAACCTCCCACGACTGGGCATTATCTCTCCTTAACAAGTTAAGGAGCTTAGCCAAGTGTCGCAGGGTTCCAAAATCTTTAAAAATCTTTAAAAATTTTCTAAGAAGTTTGATAGCTTTACACTACCCTTATTCTTTTAGGTGTGTTCAGCTCACCTCTATTGTATAGGACACTTAAGTCCACAACTTTACTTTTTTTCTTAGAATATTTAATGCTCCATTACAATCTGCATTTATGAGTTTACCTGCGCTTGTTTGATATAGTCCTCTTTTTATTCTTTTTCCACTGAATATATATTCTTGTAGATTTTCTTTATCATATATTGAATTTCATCTCCATCAAAAGAAACTTGCTTTTTGATGTATAACTCTCTTCTTGTAGTTTAAATTCTATTTCATATAGTTTACATAGATATATTAATTTATCTCTTAATTTTCCATATGGTATATTTACAAAAGTTCTGATTATTTATACTTCCAATATTTGAATTTCTTTGAAAATCTTCATTATATCCTAGAACTAATTTTTCCTATATCATTATTAAGACAATAATTTACAATTGTTCTTGCTGCTTTTTGAAAGATAATCATTTATACGATTATTTCTCTTTCTAGTTATTCTCTTTTTGTCTTAATGTTGTGCGCTCAATCTTTTTGCTTATCTTTTTATACTTTGTAATTTTGCATTTATCTTATTATAGTATTGATTAATAGATTTTTAATTTTCTACCATCTATTATGAATGAAGCTCCAGTATTTGTAACACAAGTACATAGATTGTCTATACCTAAATCAATTCCTAGTACATTTTTCTTTATTTAATTCCCTTTGAACTTCTTCTACCTCATAAATGTATTGAATTTCAAAGTACCTAGAATGTTGTTTTGGTATTATTCTAATCTCTTTTATCTTCTTGTCTTTTTAATACTGATGGTAACTTAACTTTAACTTTCCTGATGAGTTTTTCTTAAAAGAATTTGAATAAGGAACTATCAGCATATCATCTTTTAATCTAACAAAACCTATAACAAGAGTTGTAAAACCATCTTTATCAAGATAATTAGGTAATTTTTATTTTACCATTATATTGACCATTCTTAGCAAGTTTTTAAAAAGTGCAAAGAATGATTTGAAAAGCTTTCATCTACTTCTTTCAAAAATTTGTTGAGCCATATTAGAATTTAACTTCTTATAGTTCTCACTATTTTTAAGCATTTTATAGTTTTCATCATAGCTAAAAATACTTTTTTTATTTTTTTAAAAATAGTGTTGTCTAACATTATATATAGCTTGATTCTTTAAATTCTTAGCTATATGGCACAAATATTTTAAATTTCTAAACTCTTTTTTTGCTAAGATATTTTTACTTGTTGTTTTAATGTTAAATACATATATAATCACCTCCTTTTTCATCAGAGATATTATACCATATATTCTACATTTTATCTACTAAAAAAAGTAATGTTTTTTTATTTATTTTTTTAAACATTTTTTTAAAGTTTTTTTAAAACCCCACAACAGTGGGAAGCGTCGTTCACATAAGTGCGCTACTACTTATGCAGTTCTCTTATGAACTTCTTGTTATCTCTAACAAGCACAGACTATATCTTATCCATAGTGTATCTCAACACCTTAGGCGAAACCACTTCCAATACCAATCGCTTGTATTGTACTCCCCTCACGAGGGATAGTCGTTGAACTTTCCTTTTCAGGCTTAGCTGCTGATTGTCTATTATCATAATGTTTAGGATTTAACCTTGCACCATCTAGTATATTTTTTCTGCTTTCGCCACCATCACATTTATACCGTATTCTCATTTAGGTATTATGTTGTGGTTATACTAGCTTTAAGAGTTCCCAGCAATTCAGTTTCTTTGTTGCACGGTCTTGCTCCGTGTCTACATACAAGTTTCCCTATATGCTTACTAAAATTTTCGTGCAATTCATACCCTACGAGTACATGTCTCATGACTAACACCCTACGAGTGCTAGAGTCACGAGTGTTCTTGCACTATTTAATAAATTCCCCTTTCTAAAAATTTTTATTAAATATTTTTACTACATTCTTATTATATACCTTTTTTTATTTAAAAAGTATACTAGAAAAAGTTTAGTTAAAAAAATAAAAAAATTATTTTTTTAAATAAAAGAAACTATTGTAAATCAGTGATAAAAATCATCAATTTACAATAGTTCTTTTTAGGGAAATAATAATCTATATACACTAGGGTTAGTGCTAAATTAATTTTTTTGTAAGATTAGAATATAACTCTAAGTCCTACTCCAGCTCTTACATTATGTCCTTTAGTATCATAACCTACATTAGCAGTTACTCCGACTCTTTGGTTATCCCAACCGATATTAAGATCAGTTTTAACATTTCCAGTTCTATCTTCTTTTTTTCTCCTCTTAGATCATACCAATCAGCGTTTGTTCCAGCTACTTTTTACCTTATTTTTTTACCATTAGCTACTCTTCCTAGTTCATTTTCATAAGCTACTGATACTCCTACTTTCATTGTATTAGCTCCAAAGTAATGTTTATAAGTAAGTTCTGTTCCTATTTCAGGTTTTATTGAGAAATAGTCATTTGATTTTACATCTAACTTAATTTCTCCTGATTTTTTTCACTTATTTTTGATACTCTTCCATATTCTAAGCCTAGAGCTGCATATGGTTTGAATGTAAATGATTCGCTCAATCTAAATTCTTTAGATATTTCATTCTTTAGACCTAGTCCATAAGTATGATATCTACCTTTTTGCACCAAATACTTCATCAACTACCAAGAATTTTTCTATTCATCTTATTATAACCAGCAAAGATATCTCCAGATATTGTCCAATTTAAGCTATTATTATGATCAAATGGAACTGACTTAAAGATTCCAAGTTTAGCTTGTAATTGTTCCTCTTTAGATTTTTCCAATATCCTTGAAGTCAAATGTGTTGTGAACTATACCTGCATACCAACCTACAGATTCTCCAAGTCTTACAGTTTCATCTTCATGTACATAAGCTACTCCATATGCATGGTTCTTGTAATCTTTTTATACCAGCTGTGTCTGTACTGTATTCTCCTCTAGTTCCAAATGTTTTTATCTTATTTGAATCTTTACTTGGATTGTTCCACTCACTTCTTAAGTAATTAAATTCTTTATCTAAGATATTTCCTGTTGCTACTATTCTTTGTTGAGTATTAGCATATTGGTGTCCTAACATCTCATCAAATGCTTGAGATAATAGGATGGGTTCATTCTTACCTATTGAATTTAACTTATTGAATAGTTTCTTTTCTTTTGAATCAAGTGCATTCTTATCATATCTTTGTTCTAATCCATCTAGGAAATTATATGGTGTAGTACTATCTTTTAGCATATTCTTTATAGTCTACCTTAGTCATTAGAACACCTTGAATTTCTCCATTTCTACTTAATCTTAAAGGTACTGCTGCCCAAGTTAGAGAACCTGATAAAATATCCCATTTATCTACTCCACTGTTAAGTAATGCTGTGTTATATCTTTTTAAGATATTTGTTCCAACAGTTAAAGTTTTTAGCATTTGTATATTCAGCTGCTTCTGCTCCTATTATTAAGTCTGCCTTTTCTCAATCCAGTTAAATTATTTAGTCCTTCTATTGGATTAGTAAAGTTTACTCCTGATGTATCAACATACATACCTATCTTTGATATTGAACCAAAATCTTGATGTTCTTTTAAAATATCTCTATTGTAAGTTGCCTTAGCAATAGGATCATTAGAAACTTGAATTTTAGCTGTATTAGTAGCAGCTGTAGTATCTATTACAGTTGGTGTTATGATATTTCCAGTAGAGTCCTTAACTTTACTATCTGTTAATCCTCCTCTTGGAACACTTAGAGTCTTATCTCCAAATTTCTTATCTCCACCAGCAGTTCCTTCTATTTTTCTTAGTTGCTTCTGCTGAACTATCTTGAACATCTATTATTCCACCAGTTTCATTAGTTCCTTGAGCATTGTTAGCAGTTACAATACCTTTTTGAATCTGGAGCTTTTTAATCTAATAGTTCCATAGTTTTTTTAAATACAGTAGTACCTCCTGTTGAATAAACAGCTATTGCATTTTTGTGCACTAGGATCTATTTCAATTAAACCACCTGCTCTATTGTAACCTGTTGCTCCATTTTTCTAGGGTACATTCCTATACCTTTTTTTAGCTGTAACATGAATAGTTCCATAGTTTTTCAGCTGTTGAACCTGCTCCTGATGCATACATACCTATTGAATTTTTCATTTCCAACAGTTATAATGCTACCTGCCATATTTACAATATGTCCAACTTTATTTTTCACTTGGTCTATTATTATTAGTATACCCTGCTGCCATACCTATACTATATAGTTCATTTTTCTAAATTTGTTTTTTCCTACTTTAATATTAGCATAGTTTCTAGCAACTCCATTTCCTGTTCCTGCTCCATATGCACTATATATTCCAACATTTCCGTTTCCAGAAGATAAGTCCATAGTACCATAATTTGATAGGTTACCAGCTACATAATATCCATAGTTTCCATTTCCTGTAGATGTAATTGCAGTATTTCCTATAACATTTGAACTAGTATTAGAAGTATAAGTATATATTGAATCTCCTTTTTAAAGCTACTGTTGCTGAATTATTATTAATTGTTGTAGCTCCAGTTCCAGCATCAGCAATACCTATAGATCCTTTTTCCTATATCAAAAGATGTTAGGTTGTTATTTGATTGTTCCAGCATTTCCAACATAATAAACTCCAACAGCTTCTTTATTTGTTCCTAAAGTTTCTCCTATTTTTCATTTTAGAACCAGCATTTAAATTAACATTTCCAGATTTTTGCGTAGATAGCTACAGCTCCATCTCCAACTTCAACTTTAGCATTATTATCAACAGTTGTTGATACAGTGCTTCCGTAAATACCTATTGAGCCATTTCCAGCTTTTTACGGAAGTATTAGCAAGTACATTAACTTCTCCTCCATCTTTCAAATGTATTGCAACACTTTGAGATGTACCTGTAGTATTTCCAACTTCAACATCAGCCCCACTGTTAATATTATGTGCTGCTCCTTCAGCATGTATACCTACCGAAGAAGTTCCTGTTAATTTTATTTTTCCAGTATTTGTATAAGTTCCTGCTGTAGTTCTATTTATAACTAACCCTTTTTGCTCCTTCCAGCTGTAGAAACTATTTCTCCAGTATTAGTAAGAGCTGTTCCATCTTTCATGAACATACCAACAGAGTTTTTTTACCTATTGTTAATTTTCCAGTATTTTTTAAGCTTCCAGTTGCACCAGTTGAGTAAAGAGCCGCTCCATCAGAACCTACTACTATATCAGAGTCATTTTCAATTCTTGCTCCATTTACTCCATAAGCTCCAACAGACTTATTACCTAAAATAATAGTTTTTCCAGCAGCTGTTTTTTTAATTCAAGTGCAGCACCTGCTTTTTCTTCCATTCAAATAGAAAGTAACATTTTTCTTGACCATTTAATGTTACATTTGATCTCCAATCAACTGTTGAATTCTTAGCACTTACTAGTGTAATCTTATCTCCAGCAAATGTTTTATCCTTATCATAAACTAAAGAAGAATTATCCATTGAGAAAATATGCAAAGCTCTTTCCATTTGGTACTATATTTACATTTTCAGTTAAACTCGCACCAACTGAACTAAATGCCATATCTTTTAGATTAAAGATAGAGTTTCCATCACCATTTAGAGTTACCTTAGATGAGAAATTTAATGTTCTTCCTGTAAAAGTTCCGCCTAAGTTAAATGCAATCCCATTTCCAGCTAAAACTATATCTCCAGTAGAATTAATATCAGAATTTTTTTAGAATTTATTGCAACTCCTTTTTAATCCCATTTTTTTATATTACCTGTATTTGATACAGTAGAATTTATTGAATGGATTCCTATACTTTCTTGAGAAGAAGAAAAAAATCTATTATTCCACTATTTGTTAAATTAGAATCAGTTACTGTTGATGAAGTGTTTTTCAGCAAATATACCAAAAGCTTTAGTTTTTTTCCATTTACTCCTTGGATATCCCCAGCATTTGTTACAGAAATAGTTCCATCTCCTAATGTTGAACTATTTAATTTATTTGCACCATATAGGGCAACTCCTTCTTGTCCAACAGTAAGGCTTGCTCCTGTATTATTTAATATCTTAGAGCCTCCAGCTCCATAGATACCTATTCCATTATCTCCTGTAACTTCCATTGTTTTATTATTTGTTAAAGTAATAAAGTCCCCTGCCATAGCGGTAGTAGTTTTTTTCTACTAGCAACTGGTCCAGTTGTTATACTGTTTCCTGTTAATTTAATAGTACCATTATTAACAATAGATACATCTCCAACCATTCCAACATCTCCTCCAACACCTTCATTGAAGTTACCTTGGAATAAAGCGACTTGTCCTTGTTTTTGTTCCTGAAACAGTTTTTCCCAGCTTCAACTAACATATTTGAAGAACGGAAATCAACTTTGTAAAAAGCATCTGGTGTTGCAGTTGATTCATCATTATCTAAATTAACATCTTGGTTAATTTCAAGTTTACCTCTATATACAGAATATACCTTATATGATCCTGTTGTAGGAGCTTCTAATTCTACTTTTTGAACCTAGTGCACTGTTAATAGCTGCTAAATTACTAACACTGCTTAACTTCATGCTTCCACCAGTAGGTTTATGTAAAACCATAAATGTTCCACCAGATTGCATTTTTACTTTTTAACTTATTAGCTGTAATATTAAACATTGCATCTAAGAAAGCTGGAACTCCTTGTACTTGACCACTTACATTATTTATAGTTGCATTTTTTAAGATAGAAACCATATCCTCCAGATTCTATGTCAGCAACTACAGGTCCATTTATTGTAAATTGTCCAGCATAGTCATTAGGATTAGAGGATTTATAGTTATAGAATAATAATCCTCCATTTCCAGCAACTAATTTTAAGTTCCCAGAAGTATTATCTAGTGTTATATCAGCTTGATCTGAATATAGAGCAACTGCTCCATCTTCTGATTTAACTGTTCCTTTTTTTAATTCAGTTTTAGTATGAGTTGGATCAGTTTCTTTTTGCATACAGAGCAATAGATTGACTACCTTTTACATTAATTTTAGCATTTATATTATCCATTAAGAAATGCCCAGTATTATATACACCAGTAGCCTCCGCTCCATTAACACTAATAGTTCCTTCATTTTTTTAGCAGTAGAATGTGTTGCTCCATCTTTTAAAGCTGCCATTCCTACAGAACCTGTTGAAGCTCCAATATTAATAGTTCCTTTGTTTATAACTTCAGCTTGATTTGTTGCTAACATTCCAAAAGTTATCTTTAGATTCACTTGTACCTTCTTTATCTATATCTATTGTTGCACCAGCATTATTAGTTGCAATTGCATGTTTAGTATTAGTACCTGATGTTGAACTTCCATTTGCTATCATACCTATAGCACCTTGTCCAGTAAGTTTAATACTATTTTTTTATTTATAACTTCTGTATCTTTAGTATTAGTACCTTCATAAGCTATATCAGCTTGGTCAGCTCTCATAGCAACATTGAATTGATACTTATTAGATAGTTTTTGGAGCAATTGCTGAAACTTTTATTGTACCTTCATTTGCCATATCAGAATTAATATTAACAAACATTCCTAAAGCATTAGAAACATTATCTTCTAAGTTAATATTTCCTTTATTTATTGCCTTACCTCTTGTTAGAGTCACTTTTGTTGTTACAGAGTTATCCCTCATTAAAGCCATAGCTGCTGCATTATCTGCTTTGTCATTTCCATTAGGATTTTTTTCTTAAAGTGATAGTACCTGTTGTATCATTTACAAAAGTAACTGTTCCTGCAGACTCAGTAGCAGCATATTTCATACCATAGCTTTCAGCACCTGATAAAAGGATATTTCCTTTATTTGTCATAGGTCTTTTTGAATAAACATTACCTGTAGTTGGATTTGGTAAGTAAGTATATAGTCCTATTGATCTTTCACCTCTAAAAATCGATTACACCAGTAGTGTCATTTATAATATCTCCACCTTGAACAGCATCTTCTTGAATTAGAGCTATAGCGACTTTATATCCAACATAACCATCGACACTTCTTTTTTTATATGATATTCTTCAGTAGGACCTTTTATTGTTAAATATTTCCCTGCTCCCGAACCAGCAGTATCATAAGGCATATTTTTTTATCCAATTATCATCTTTTTTTCTTCTCTGTCTGTTACAGTACCAGCATTTAATTGTGTTGTTTTTATGCCCTTGTGAGACTAAACCTAGAGTAAAAATTCCTCCTAAATTGATTGTATATCCATTTGGTATTGTTAATGTATTTCCTGCAGTTCCTACATCATCTGATTCAATAAATCTTGATCCACCAACAAAGAAATATTGATTATTTTTTTATTTGGATTAGCTCCATTAGCTGAACTTGCTACAGGATTTGCATATTCATCACCAAAAATTATATGAATTGAAATATATATTATTAGGAGCTGCTGTTGTTGCTCCCCAATTACTATGTCCTTTTGGTGTATCTGTTCCTACAGTGAAATCTTTTTTTGTATCTGCATACATCTTAAATGCTAAAGATGCTCTTTTCTCCTGGTAATCTATATCCTCCACTTCCTTCAGGCCACGTATAATGTAATATGCTTTTGAATATTTCCAACTGCTCTGTTAGCTAAATTAAATGTAGTTTTTCGTATTTTTGTCTTGGCGTACTACCACTACTGTGACATCCAACATTACAATCAGCACCCAATACTATTGCAAAAAGTAGGAGGTGTTGGTAAAGCGGGAGCCTCTACTTTTGGAGCAACTGGTGAAAATGAAGGAATATTGATATTTGGTGCAGCTGGAGTGTTAGTTATTCCTAATGTTACACTTGGAGTTGGTTGAATAATATTAACTGGTGGTACACTTAATGTTATTGCACCTTTTTTGAATATGTTTAGGTCTAATTCCTGCACTTACTTCTATTGAAATTGGATCTTCATTTATTTGAGCTCTTCTTATTAATCCATAACTTAAACCTGTATCATTGGGAGTGAAACCTCCACTTGTTGCTATTATAGAACCCTAATATTGCCTTTTTGGTCAGCTGTTCTTGCCGATGTAGATCTACCAAAAAAACATTCGAACTTCTTGTAAATACTCCTTCAAAAGGATATTTTTTTCTGTCTTATCTCCACTTCCTTTATATGATCCATTCCAATCATCATACATGTAATTAGCTCCAAATTGCCATGATGACCAAGGTGATTTTAACTACCTGATTCCCTTGTTCCATAAGTTGAACTAATTCTAACTTTAGACCTTGTATTTCTTTAGAATTTTTCTTTTCTTGCTATATCTATTTTTTTCTTGTAAATTTCCTATTGAGTTTCTTAAATTTTCCTTTGCTTGTATTTATTTCTTCAGTTGTAGGTGTTGAAGTTTTTTTCTATATCTGATGAAAGTTTTAGCGAACATAGGCAAACTTGCACTATTGTCTGCACTAGCTACTAAAACAGTCTTTTTCATTTTTTTACAATTGTAGTTTTTCTCTATATCAGTTTTTTTGGTGTAGCAAAAAAATTTCTATACAAATCATTAGCTCCAAATTGCATACTTGTCCAAGAAGCTTTTAAGTTTTTTTGTGTTTTTTTGTGTTATTGTCTTTTTTTCTTTAAGTTGAGATTTTTCCTTTTTTTACATCTATTAAAAATATCCTTTTGTTTTTTTCTGTTTCTTGTATCATATTGTCATCAGAAAACGCACTTGTCCCTTCATTAAAAAAAGTACTGCAAGTCCAACTGAATATTTTACATTTTCATATCTTTTAGCAATTGATCGTAAATTTTTTTCTACATTATATAAATTGTTGTTCATATAATCTGCCCCCAATTTTTCTTTTTATATTTTATATATTTATATCTAATTTTATCATTTTTTTATTAATTTTTGTCAATGATATTTAAAGAAAAATAAAAACGACTCTATCCTGGTCCACTGCAATTAAATTGCTCGTGCGATAGAGTCTTTATCACAAAATTTTATTTTTCTTTTTAAAATTAATATTTTTTTCTTTTTTTCTTCTTTTGTAACTCTCAGAGATTCCCTAATTTTTTTGAATAGCCTTATTGACTGTCCAAGCATCTAGTTTAGTCTTTTTCTAGGAATTTATAAGTTTCTTCTCTATATTTTTACATAGCAAACTGATAGTAACCAAGCTTTTAGCCATATTTACATAATATTCTTCAGATTTTTATTTTTTTCACAAATTTTAAAAATATCTTTTTAAATATTTATCTTCTACATAATAAGCAAGTAACATTACAAAAAAATAAATCTTTGTTCCCATGGATTTGTTGCAGATAATTTAGAATTTAAATATTTATAGAAATCTTCTTTATTTTTTTATTGATAAACTTAAAGCTTGAATCAACTATATCACAAACTGCCCAATTATCTATAATATTTATGAAGAAATCTATTCTTTTTAATCTATCTTGATACTCCATCTTTTGAATAGCCAATTAAAAAAAGCCATATAGAACCTTTTTCTTCATAATATTTAACTCTTCTTTTTAATAAATAATTTTTTTCAAAAAGATTTAAAAAGTTTTTCAGAAAGAAGTTTTTAGCAATTTTTTTAGCTATATCTCTTAAAATTGGAGTTCTTATTCCTATTATCTCACAATCTACAGGCACAACTATTTTTAGTATTGAAATCTCTATATTCAATATCTCTTATTGAAAAAAAGATAGTCTAAAAAAATTCTTTATACTCTTTTTCAGTTTTAAATTCTAAACTTTCAATTTCCATATAACTCTCCTATTATTCTTTAAAGCCTAAAAATTTCTATTATTTTATCAATATTCACTGAATGTTCATTAATAATTTTTTTCTTCATATTTTTACCAAATAATTTTTGTGCTTTTTCCAACTATTAATTTTTAAATCTTTTTATTTTTGGCTTCAATAACTTTCTGAAAAAAACTCATTTTTTTGAAGTATGAAACTTTTCTTTGTATTCTTTTTTTATTGGAAACATTTTAATAAAATGTAACCCATGATGATAAGTTTCTTTGGTTGTGCTATTTGGTGGTAGAGGATAAAATTCCCACTCTTTAGCACTTGGAGGAATATTAGATCTAAAAGGAATAGCAAAAATCTATTTTTTTACCTCTATATTTGAGCTTTAAAATTATAAGATAAGGTCTTTTTAAATCATCATTATGTAATAATTCACTGTCATCGCAAATTTGAAAAAAACTTTTTTTAATAGAAACAATTTCTATTTTTTTACCATTTTTTTCCTCCTATAAAAAGTAAAAGACTGGAATAACCCAGTCTTCATACGAGTGAATGATATTCTTACCGTCATTCCCTGATTCAATTAGTCTTAATTAATAAGACTTTTTCTTACATTTATAATATCACTTCCTCTTTTTTTAGTCAAGAGAAATTTTTAAAAAAAGAGTGAGATCTTCTATTACCATACATTAGAAGCATGGCTTGTAAATCCAGAAGATGTTGAGAAGTATTTGGCATCTATAGGCATACCATCATAAGTCATAATTTCTCCAGCAGTTTCTTTTTATAGCACGAGTTGCATCTTCATTTTCTATTTGGTTATTATATACTTGGCTTTCAACAGTATCTTTTATATGGAAACCATCTTTAGCATACTTACCCTTTTAATATATCACTAACTGCATAAGTTCTTGCTGCAACAGCTTGTACTTTTAATGCTTCAACACCAAAAGCTTCTTGGCATTTCACTTGCAACAACTTGTAATAAATATTTTTCAATATCTATCGTGTTTATTACTCTTAAACTAGAACCTCTTGGAATTATAGTTAAGATACCTCTGTATTTTTGGAGAAGTAGTATGAGCTTTTTCTAACAGGACTAATTGTTAAATATTCTCCCTTAGCATAGAAATTTAAAAGGATTTCTAGTCTTATACTCTTTTCCGTTTTCAAGAGTTATAGTCACTGCTCCTGAAGAATTTCTTACATCAACTCTTTCATTTGCTCCAACTGTTATATCAAAGTCTTCATTATATATTTGAACTTTATTTTCTAATGAGAAAATATTAAGTCTTCCATGTTCTAAACTTCCATTAGTTGTGATACCAACTTTGATTTCCTTTATTATTTCCTAAATACTGATTCAACAGTTGAAAGTTTTACATTAGTATAGTATCTTTTTAAAAATATTTTTTTGTAGCTTTCTCCACTCTTAGCTAAAGTTCCAGCTGCAAATTGAGACATTCCAACTCCATGTCCATATCCTCCACCATATATGTGGATATATCCTCCATCTTCTTCTAAAGCTAGATATGCTGAGGGTAATGAACTTACACTAGGCATAATTGGTTTTAGAAGCATAAGAACCTTCTTCTCCTTTTTGAACCATAAAGTGCATTGTTAGTTGCTAAAAGTTTTTCTTACATTAAATTCTTTTTGCTACTAAGTACTTACCATTGCTAGTTATGATAAGCATATGAGTTATTATTCCAGATTCTCCTCTTGCTGCAACTATTATATCTTGAACATCTCCAACACTTCTTATAGGTGCTTGTTGCCACTCACCATTTACAAGAGTTAAAACATTTCTAGGATTTGTTTTTATAGATAGAAACTATTCTACTTTCTACCTTATTATATAAATCTGATTTTTTTAATACTTGTTTTCCATCTCCAATAAGGTGAGTTATCTCCATGTCCTCTTGAAGATAAATTTTTTAAAAGTATTTTTAGAGCTTTATTTTCATCATATTCTCCAAAAAAACTGAGAAACTTTCCTTATGGTTATCATTTACAGGAACTAAGTAAGGTATAGCTGCTCCAAAAAGTATTATATGGTAAAAGGTAATCCTAATTTTTTTAAATACAGTATTTTCTAGAGTTATTTTTTTCTCTATTTCCTCTTTCAATATTAGTATTGTTGCTACTTCCTTCAACTACAGTACCTACTTTTGTAGTCTCCATTAGGTTTTACTGGTTTAACCTTTTTTTCCCTGAATTATTTGAACAGGCTAATAGCAAAAAAATGCTGATACAATTATCAAAGATATTTTTTTATTCATGTTCTTTGTGAGATATTATACCTCAACTCCTCCTTATATTCTTATATTATTTTTTTAACAAAATTAATTACTTGATCTAAGTTTTCTTGAGTATCTACCCCAATTAAACTATGAGTTGTTTCTAAAACTTTTTATCTTATATCCATTTTCTAAAACTCTAAGTTGTTCTAAAGATTCAGCTACTTCTAAAGCTGTTGCTGGCATCTTTGAATATTCTATAACAAAGTCTCTTTTTATACCCATAGATTCCTATATGCTTAAAAATATGATATATCATCAGCCTTTCTTGGATAAGGAATTACAGATCTTGAAAAAAATATTGCATAATCATTTTTTTATCACAAATTACTTTTTACATTATTTGGATTTTCTATTTCTTCTTTTTCAGTTAATTTATGTTTTTAATGTAGCCATTTTTTAAATCTTTATTTTTCCTTTAAATGTTTCTATTAAACTATTTATCATTTCATATTCTATTAATGGTTCATCACCTTGAATATTTATGATGACATCATAGTCCTTTATTTTTTTCACAAACTTCTGCTATTCTTGATGTTCCGTTAGTGTGTTCTGTACTTGTCATTATTGCTTGTCCACCAAAATTTAAGACTTCATTGTATATTCTTTTCATCATCTGTTGCTACGATTAATGAGTCAAGATTTGATTTTTTTGCTCTCTTGTATACCCACTCTATCATAGTGTGACCTTCTATTAATTTTTAAAGGTTTTTCCTTCAAGTCTAGTTGAAGAATATCTTGCTGGTATTATTCCTAAAAAAATTTCATTTTTTTCACCTCGTTTTCTGAACCTCCCACGACTGACACCCTACGAGTGCTAGAGTCACGGGGTTCCAAAATCTTTAAAAAAATATTTAAAAAAATTTTTCTAAGAAGTTTGATAGCTTTACACTACCCTTATTCTTTTAGGTGTGTTCAGCTCACCTCTATTGTATAGGACGCTTAAGTCCACAACTTTACTTTTTCTTAGAATATTTAATGCTCCATTACAATCTGCGTTTATAAGTTTACCTGCACTTGTTTGATATAGTCCTCTTTTTATTCTTTTTTTCCACTGAATATATATTCTTGTAGATTTTCTTTATCATATATTGAATTTCATCTCCATCAAAGAAACTTGCTTTTTGATGTATAACTCTCTTCTTGTAGTTTAAATTCTATTCCATATAGTTTACATAGATATATTAATTTATCTCTTAATTTTTCCATATGGTATATTTACAAAGTTTCTGATTATTTATACTTCCAATATTTGAATTTCTTTGAAAATCTTCATTATATCCTAGAACTAGTTTTTCCTATATCATTATTAAGACAATAATTTACAATTGTTCTTGCTGCTTTTGAAAGATAATCATTTATACGATTATTTCTCTTTCTAGTTATTCTCTTTTGTCTTAATGTTGTGCGCTCAATCTTTTGCTTATCTTTTTATACTTTGTAATTTTGCATTTATCTTATTATAGTATTGATTTAATAGATTTTTAATTTTTCTACCATCTATTATGAATGAAGCTCCAGTATTTGTAACACAAGTACAAAGATTATCTATACCTAAATCAATTCCTAGTACATTTTCTTTATTTAATTCCCTTTGAACTTTCTTCTACTTTCATAAAGTATATTGAATTTCAAAGTACCTAGAATGTTTGTTTTGGGTATTATTCTAATTTCTTTTTATCTTCTTGTCTTTTTAATACTGGTGGTAGCTTTTATTGTGATTTTCTCATGTGCCTTTCTAAATGAATTTGAATAAGGAACTATCAGCATATCATCTTTTAATCTAACAAAACCTATAACAAGAGTTGTAAAACCATCTTTAGCAAGATAATTAGGTAATTTTTATTTTTACCGTTATATTGACCATTCTTAGTAAGTTTTTAAAAGTGCAAAAGAATGATTTAAAACTTTCATCTACTTCTTTTTAAAATTTGTTGAGCCATATTAGAATTTAACTTCTTATAGTTCTCACTATTTTTTTAAGCATTTTTATAGTTTTTCATTATAGCTTAAATACTTTTTTTATTGTTAAAATAGTGTTGTCTAACATTGTATATAGCTTGATTTTTTTAAATTCTTAGCTATATGGCACAAATATTTTAAAATTTTTAAATTCTTTTTTTACTAAGATGTTTTTACTTTGTTGTTTTTAATGTTAAATACATATATAATCACCTCCTTTTCATCAGAGATATTATACCATATATTCTACATTTTATCCATTAAAAAGTAATGTTTTTTTATTTATTTTTTAAATATTTTTTTAAAGTTTTTTTAAAACCCCACAACAGTGGGAAGCGTCGTTCACATAAGTGCGCTACTACTTATGCAGTTCTCTTGGCATATACACTCCTTAATAAATTAAGGAGATTAGCCTTGAACTTCTTGTTATCTCTAACAAGCACAGACTATATCTTATCCATAGTGTATCTCAACACCTTAGGCGAAACCACTTCCAATACCAATCGCTTGTATTGTACTCCCCTCACGAGGGATAGTCGTTGAACTTTCCTTTTCAGGCTTAGCTGCTGATTGTCTATTATCATAATGTTTAGGATTTAACCTTGCACCATCTAGTATATTTTTTCTGCTTTCGCTACCATCACACTTATACCGTATTCTTACTTAGGTATTATGTTGTGGTTATACTAGCTTTTAAGAGTTCCCAGCAATTCAGTTTCTTTTGTTGCACGGTTTTTGCTCCGTGTCTACATACAAGTTTCCCTATATGCTTACTAAAATCTTCGTGCAATTCATACCCCTACGAGTACATGTCTCATGACTAACACCCTACGAGTGCTAGAGTCACAAGTGTTCTTGCACTATTTAATAAACTTAGTTTTTACATATATTGTAAAAATTTTGTATAATCTAATATATATTATAACAAATTATATGGAGGTGTTCAAATTTTTAAGTAGGATTTAAATAAATTTTTAAAGTTATATTATAATTTTTTTATCTCATAGCTGAAACAATAAGGACATAACTATATTTTTTTATTATATTCTTTTTTTAAATAAAAAAATGGTAATGATAAATTTTCTATCAATACCATTTTTTTATTATCTATTTATTTATTTTTTTCAATAAGATCTTACTTGAAATTATAGCTGCAAACATGAATAAAAAAATCCTACAATAAATGTAAAACTCATTCCAAAGAAAAAGTCCTTTAGTTAATAAGAGTGTTAAAATTATATTTAAAAAAATACAAAATAAACTACACTTGTTATAGTATATGAAAGTGAATAATTCGCTAAAACAGGACTTTTTAAAATCAGGATCGCATACTCTTAATAAAAAGTATTCCTGTCAAAAAAATACACCAGTAGCCATACCAAAAGTTGCAATCATATGTTCAAACCAATAATCTTTTTATAAAAAAATTTACACATATAAAATAAGAATAAAGTTGTAACAATAAAAACCAATAATAACTATATATAAAATTGGAACTAAGTAAGTAAATACAGCTTTTTATAGGTAAACTAGCAATAGCTGCTGTAACTGCAAATTCTGTAAGACTTCCAGATATTCTTGATTTTGTGTTACTATCAATTAAAAAAATCTACTTTTAATCTTACAAATATTTTTCCACACTATAAACATTATAATCATAGCATAAGCCCAGATAGAGATTTTTATCAAGTATAGGTATTTTATATGCTTTTTATAAAAAGCTTGTAATTGTGAAGAAATTAGACAAACACCAAAAAAATAATTGCTGCATGAAATGCTAAAGTATCAACTGATGATGTTAAGGTAGTTTTCTCTTCCAAGTTTAGGTTGATTTTTCTACATCCTTTACAAATCCTATTTTTAAAACTTTCAGGGATATCCCTGGCTTTTTAAGAATAGCTGTAAAATTTTTTTCTTGAAGCAATATTAATCAAAAGCATTCCAATTAAGATTCCACCTACTAAACCGAAAGTAGCAGTAGTAGTTGCTACTCCTTGAGCTATTTCCCAGAAATCTAAATTAGCACTTTGCAACATATTTCCTAATAAACCTGCTGTTCCATGTCCACCAACAAATCCAATTCCTAATTCCCAACCAAAAAGTCTTATAGAAATCATAGTTTGGAAAAAAATATACTGAGCAGAAAAAAACCAAATCCAAATTGTAACATAGCAATTGCAATCCCAATAAAAAGCTAGAGGTAATATTTTTTTAACAGATTTTTTTCTGATGAACTTTTTTTAATCCAAGAGGTACAGATGCAACTATTGGAACTATTAAAAACTCCTGGTATTAAAGAGAATATTTTTTTAACCATTCTTCTGGAATTTTTTTATTAAATTGAAACAAATAGGTCCTAACAGAAGAAGTAAAAAAACCTCCTATTACTGATGCTGGTATAAATGTGGTTTGAAAAAAAATTTTTATTTTTTTGCTCTTAAAAAAATGTTCCTAGAATCAGAAATAAACCTAATAATCCTAAAGCATTCAACAAATCCATAAAAAAATTTTTACTAGTCATATATATCACTCCTTAATTAAAAAAATTTTTTTACTTAAGTTAATCTGTCAAAAACTAATTTACAAAAAAATCTTAATTCCTACTCTTAATGATGCTTCATCTGCTATAAATTCTGGACTATGTAGGGTACACTTTCCTTTGTTAAAATTACTTTCTGTCCCTAACCACATAAAAACAGATGGAACTTTTTTTGGTAACAAAAGAAAAAAATCTTCTCCTGCAGGTAAAGGATTTGATTGAATAAGTACATTCTCTTTTTCCTAAAATTTCATTTAAAGATTTTTATAGCTAACTCAGATAATTCAGGATCATTATACACAAAATCATAACCATTTTGATAATTAAGTTTAGCACTACATCCATATGCACTAGCTATATCTTCAACTATCTTTTGAAGTCTTTCTCTTATCATATCTGCATTCTCAGTAGAAAAAAAGTACGAACTGTTCCTTTCAAGTTTTTACATAATCAGCTAATACATTATATCTACTTCCACCAGTTATTTTTCCAATTGTAATAACAGCTGTTTGATTAGGAGGCATATTTCTACTTATTATAGTTTGAATACTCGTAATAATATTTCCTGCTACAACTATCGCATCCCTTCCTTCAGCTGGTAAAGATGCGTGGCTACTTTTTCCCAAAAAAATTTCAATATCAATCCTATCTGACCTTGAAGTTGCAACACCTGGTTTTATTGCAATACTTCCTGTTGGAACTTCAAAAACATGTAAAGCGTAAGCTTCATCAACTTTTGGATTTTCAAGTAAACCTTCGGCTATCATTCCTTTTGAACCACCAATAGGTGATGCTTCTTCACTAGGTTGAAACATAAATTTTACATTTCCATCTAATTTGTCTTTGAAATACGATAATACATATGCTGTTCCTAATAATATAGAAGTATGCATATCGTGACCACATGCATGCATAATATTTTTTTATTTTTTTGAAATAAAAAGGTAAATCATTTACTTCATTTATAGGAAGTGCATCCATATCACCTCTTAATAAAATAGTTTTTTTATTACTATTTCCCTTTAAATTCCCAATAATTCCATAACCATTAACATTAGATATTAAATCAATAGGAAGTTTTTTTAACTTTTTCAATAACTTTTTTTCAGATGTTCTTTTTTTCATTTCCACTTAATTCAGGATGCGAGTGTATATCTCTTCTGAATTCAATAATTTCATCAATATATTTATCAATTACTTTCTCCAATTCTTTTTAAATCCATACCTACCTCCATATTTTAAACAAAACAGCAAAATTAAACGACACTTTTTAACGACAAATTTGTTAATGATATTATATCTCTATACATTTTTAATTGTCAATAAATATGTCTTAAAAATATTTTAAAAATTTTCTTTAAATAAATATATGATATAATTAAAGTATAATTATTAGAAAGGAAAAATTATATGATAAAGTTAGCGATTTTAACCCCTAAAAAAATTCATCTGAAAAGATTAAAAAAATTCATTAAAAAGAAATTACATGTGAAATAAAATATATATTTTATAATAATCTTTATGATTTAGAAGAGTTATATTTAAAAAAATGCTCAAAAAAATATGATGGAATTATTACAAGTGGGCCTATCGGATATGAAATAATAAAAAAAATAGCGTTGAGCTATTTACACCTTTATACCATTTTGATATTTCAAAAGGAGATTTATACAAATATCTTTTTAATATTTTTAAAAAGAAAATCCCAAAATAGATTTTTTTCAAGGGTTTATATTGATTTTATTTCTCCTGAAAAAAAGGGATACTGGTTTAAAGATATTTTTTTAAGAAAGAAGAGGAACCTATTTTTTTATCAAATAAATTTTTTTCTAATAAAAAAATTTATATGAAACTTTGAAAAAAATAATTATATTAATTTAAAAAAAGAAAAAGAAAATAGATATAGTTTTTAACCAGAATAAGTAACATGGTTAACTTTTTTTAAAATCTGAAAAAAATTTCATTTGATTTTTCTATTTCCATCAGAAGAAAATATTAAAAAAACACTGTTTTTAGAAGTTATAAAGGACATAAAAAAATTTTTAAAATCTGAAAAAAACAAATCATTTTTTTGGAAAAACTTTTATTTGATAAAATTTCTATTGATATTGAAGAAGAAATTCATTCAATTTCTAAAAAAATTGCATAATAAAAAAATTTTTAGATAAAAAAATATAGAAATTTTTAATGCTCTATGAAGATTTTTATAAATTCAAATATAGCTTTTAAATTTAAAAAAAGAAATTTAGAAATAATTTTTCTTTCTGGATGGGGGAAAGGTAATAATATAAATGAAGCAAGGCATAATGCAGAAAAAGTCATATATAAAAAAATAAAGAAACCAATACTGAAGTTATATATTTAGTTTCTACTAATTCTGAAACTATCTTATCTGAAATAAATGCTAAAAAAGAAGAATATTGAAATAATTGAGAAATTAAAAAAATTAAATATAACAAAACAAAAATTCAGAAAAAAACTTATAGAGCTTTTTTTAAAAATCAAGAAAAAAAGTAAGTTGTGCTAATTTAGCTGATTATTTAAACATCTCAGAAAGAACAGCTAACAGATTGTTGTTAAAACTTGAAGAAAATAGCTTGGCTATTTCAAATTTAATAAAAAAATAAACAGAGGAAGACCTAAAAAAAATATACACATTTTCATTTTTAAATAAAATAGAACCTTTAATCTTATGTATAACTTAAGGTTAAAGGTTCTATCTAATTTTTCTTAGATCCTCTTTATACTATTTCCTCTTGCATCAACTTTAATACTTTTTAATTACATCATCACCATCAACTACAGTATAATAATTACATAGATTTGCTGTAGAACAAGAATGATTAGGAATAATTTCTATCTTGTCACCTACTTTTTAAACTTGTTTCTCCTTCTACTTTTTAGTTTCCCAACTTCTTCAGATAAAGAACTCACTATAACTTCTGGATGATCAATTACAGTTCCATACCCAATAATAGAACTATTTCCATGAGCTCCTTGATCTAAACCCTAAAGCATTTAGCTCCCGCATCACAAATAAAAAGATTTTTTTACTAGGATGAGAAATTATTGTAGCTAAAACAGTTAGTGCACAATCTTTAACTTTAGCCTTATTTATGGATAACTGAATGCTATCTAAAAAAACATAATTTCCAGGATGATACACATTTATATTTAGATCTTTAACTGCCTCTGTAAAAGTAGGAGTAGAGCCACTTGTAATATACTCTAAGTAATATCCTTCTTTTTCAAGAATTTCTTTTTGCTTCCTTTAAAGTTTCACATTCATCTAAGACATATTTATGAATATCTGCTTCACATGTTGAAGAATAGACATGACCTGGATGAGAAGAAATACCTCTTAATTTTAAATTTTTTTCAATTTTTTTAGTTCTTCTGCAAAAGTCAATAAATTTTTTTAAAGATAAACCAAAACGATGTAAACCACTATCTACAATAATAGTATAACTAATAATTACATTTTCAGCTTCTGCTATTTTTATTAATTTTTTTATAGCTGCCTCCAAAGAATCTAGCCTGATTATAAAATCTGTCTTTTTTTAGTTATTTCAATAATTCTTTTTGATATTTTTCCTCACTTGCTACAGGATAAGCATACATAATTTTTTTGTATTCCCTTTTTCACAGCATGCTTCTGCTTCATCTAGGGTTCCACATAATACTCCTGTAGCACCTTCTTTTTATTTGCATTCCAACAATTTCCATACTTTTTATGAGTTTTTTTATCATCGGCCATAACTCTTTTTTTATACTCTGTACATAATTTTTGATAATTTTTTTATATTATTTTTTTAATGCTTCAATATTTAATAAAAATAGTTGGTGTTTTTTTAATTCTTTCTTTTTCATAGAAAGACCTCCTTCAAACTATTATTTTAAATAAGTGTTTAAGAATCCTTCCATATCTTCCTCAGGAACCATTCTTCCACCTGTTGCCCAACATATATGATATGCATTATTAATATTTTTTTCCAATTCTATCTTCTATATTTTTTTACTTTGATCATATTTTAACAGAGAAGTTACTCCTTCCAAATGCTGCACAAGAAGATGGCTCTATTCTTTTTATTTTTCTGTTTCATTTAAAATTCTTAAATAATCATATAGTTTATAATCATCAACAGTAAAAATTCCACTTAAGATTGGATCCATAAGCCTTCCAACTAAACCAGAAGGTCTTGCTACAGCTAAACCATCTGCATGTGTAATTCCATTAATTCCTACATCATAAACGCTTATTTTTTTCATGTAAACCTGTTTCCATTCCTAATAACATACAAGGAGCTAGTATTGGTTCAACAAAGAAAATATATATTTTTCTTTAAATATTCTTTTAAGACCATAAGCAACTCCACCAGGGCTCCTCCAACACCACAAGGAATATAAACAATAAGAGGATGCTCTTTATCAATTACAATTCCTCTTTCATCAAATTGTTTTTTTATTCTTGAAGCAGCTACTGTATATCCTAGGAATAAATTCATTGATTTTTCATCATCTACAAAATAACTCATAGGATCTGCATCTGAATTTTTCCTTCCTTCTTCTACAGCTTTTCCATAATCACTTTCATACTCAACTACTTGAACACCTTTTGATCTTAACATATCTTTTTTTCCATTTTTTTAGCATCTGCTGACATATGAACAATTACTTGGAATCCTAGAGCTGCACTGGTAATACCTATACTTAAACCTAAATTTCCAGTTGATCCAACTTGAATTTTTATATTTTTGAGAAAAAAATCTTTAAATTTTTTTATCAGCTAAGATAGAATAATCATCTTCTAGTTTTTAATAAACCTGCTTCTATTGCTAACTCTTCTGCATGTTTTTAAAAACTTCATAAACTCCTCCTCTAGCTTTTTATAGAACCTGCAACTGGTAGGTGACTATCCATTTTTTAAATATAATTTTTCCAGGAATTTCAATATTATATTTTTTCTAATTCTTTTTTTGCATATTAGATATTTCTTCTAAAGGTGATTCAATAATTCCATTTGTTTCTTCTGTTTCTGGAAAAAAACTTTTTTTAATAAAAAGGTGCAAAAACGTTTTTAATCTTTCTTCTGCCTCTTTTAATTCTTCATCATTTATAGGAAGTTTTTTTCATATTCTGAATAATTTACTTCTTTAGGATTTATCCAAACAACTTCTTTTTTTATCTACCATATCTCTTATTAAAGGGTTATTAGCAATAATATTTTTTTATATCCATAGTCTACTCTCCTTTTTTTATAATATTATAAGAAAATAATTTTTTTAATATAAAAAAACACAAATAAGTGCAGTTACTGACTGAAGTACACTGATAATTGGGAAAGTTTTATAAGCAACTTCAGGTTTCATACCTGATGTAGAAACAACAACCCAGAAAAAGTCATCATTACCGTGGAAAACCATAAATCCTCCAGCTGCACAAGCTAGCATAGCAATTACTAATCCCATTGGTGAATTAAATCCAAGAACATCTAATAATGGTAGTAACATAGAAGCTGCTGTTATCATTCCAACTGTTCCTGAACCTATTGCAGTTCTAAATATTGCTCCAATTATATAAGGAACTATAATTCCTATAGAAATACCAGCAAATAAATTCATTACAATTTCTTGTAAATTAGATAGCTTTTAATACTGTTGCAAAAAGCTCCTCCAGCCCCAACAATTAAAAACAATTTGCCCTGCTGTTTTTAAAGACTCTCCAAATATTCCATCAAAAAGTCCACACATTTTTTTATCGTTTGGATAAACAGATCTATATGTAAAAAAATGCAATAATAAGTCCAATAAATAGTGCTACTATAGTTTGTCCTAAAGAATCAAAAACATTATATAATACTCCTGTTCCAAAAGGTTTTTGCTTCTAAACTACCAACTGTTTTTTTAATAACATTAAAATTATTGGTACTATAATAGGTGCAAAAACTCATGAAAGCACTCGGTAATTTTTTTATTTTTTTCATCTACATGAGCTTCTTCTATTTCAGGAAGAAAGTAATATTTTTTTCCAAAAATTCTTCCTGCAATAATAGCAACAATTGTTACAGGAATAGAAACAAGCATTCCACATAAAATAACTAGCCCCTAAATTGGAACCTAAAAATTCCAGCAACAGCTAAAGGTCCTGGAGTTGGTGGAACCAACATATGAGTTGCATGAAGTCCCATTGCCAGTGCTACAGCCATTGTAGTCATACTTCCACCTGTATCTTTACTCACTCTTTTTTTGCTAATGGAGATAATAAAACAAATGCTGAATCACAAAAAAACAGGAATAGAAACAAAATAACCAGTAACAGCTAAACCTATATCTGCATTTTTTTCTTTCCAGTAATTTTTAAAAATAGTTTCAGCCATAGTCTCAGCAGCACCACTATTTTTCTAATAAAGATCCCATAACCGTTCCAATTGCTATAACAACTCCTATTCCAGCAATTGTCCCTCCAAGTCCATCTGAATATGCTCCAATTATATCTGGAATTGAGTGTCCCTGATATTATCCCAAAGAAAAAAAGCACTAATTGTTAATGCAAAGAATGGATGAAGTTTAACTTTAATTGTTAACAAAAACCAGTAATAAAATTGATAATAAAAATAGCCGTAATAGTAAATGTTACATTCATAGAATACCTCCTATTTTTTTATTTAAAATAATGTTATTTTTATTTCTATTTTCAATATCAAAAATTTAATTTCACTTAATTTTTTTAACTATGTCTTTATTTAATAATATTTAATTTTTTTGTATATTTTTTTCCTATATAATGCAATTTTAATCTATTTAATATAATAAGTCAAGCTAAAAAAATTAAATAATATTAAATTTAATATTATTTAATTTTTTTATTTTTCTTAAAGAAATAGAGAAATCTCTTAAAAATAGTGTATAATTTAAAAAAATAAGAAAGGATAATTATGGAAATGAATAAAGAAGTTAATGTTGGTATGACTATCAAGAATATAAGAAAATCAAAAAAATTACTTTTTAAAAAGAAGTTGCTTCAAAATGTGGAATTTCTTCTTCAATGTTAAGTCAAATTGAAAAAGGAAACGCTAATCCCTCATTAAATACAATAAAATCTATTGCACAAGTTTTTAGAAGTTCCTCTATTTAAATTTTTTTATAGATTCAGATAAAGAAAAATATGAATTTCATCTTTTTGAAAAAAATGAAAGAAAAAAATTATCTCAACTGAATATGTAACTTATGAATTATTATCTCCAGATGTTGAAACAAATATTGAGTGTATGCAAATGACTTTAATAGGAAAAAAATGCTGAAACATCAGTTAAAACCAATGTCACATAAAGGTGAAGAGATTGCTGTATTGTTAGATGGAAAAAGTAAAAATTAACTATTGGAAAATTCTCTGTTATTCTTTCTTCTGGTGACTCTATCCATATCCCAGCAATGGCTCCACATAAATGGACTAATTTAAACGATACAAAAAAAGTGTAATTATTTTTTTCAGTAACTCCACCAGAATTTTTAAAAATAAACTTAGTTTTTACATATATTGTAAAAATTTTTGTATAATCTAATATATATTATAACAAATTATATGGAGGTGTTCAACAATGGAGATATATTTTTGTAAGACATGGACAAACGATTTGGAATGTCGAGAAAAGATTCCAAGGGCTTTCTGATTCTCCTCTTACTGAGTTAGGAATTACTCAAGCTAAATTATTAGGTAAAAAAATTAAAAGATATTAAATTCGATAAATTTTATTCAACATCTTTAAAGAGAGCAAATGATACTGCAAACTATATAAAAGGTGACAGAGACCAAGAAGTTGAAATTTTTTTGATGATTTTCATCGAAATTTCAATGGGAGATATGGAAGGTATGGGACATGAAGAATTTAAAAAAACTTTATCCTGAACAAGTAAAAAAAACTTCTTTTTCAATCAAATTGAATATGATCCAAGAGAATATAATGGTGAGAGTTTTTCTTGAAGTTAGAGAAAGAGTTATCAAAGGTTTAAATAAGTTTGTTGAATTGAATAAAAATTATGAAAGAGTTTTTAGTTGTGAGTCATGGAGCAACTTTAAAAAAACTTTACTACACTATATAAGTGGAAAAGATATTTCTACTTTAAGTAATGAAGCAATACCTAAAAAAATACTAGCTACACTATAGTAAAAATATAAAGATGGACAATTTGAAATTACAGATTTTTTTCTAACACAAGTCATTTAGATGAAATAAAATAAATTTTTAAAAAGGAGAATAGATAAAAATTATGAACATAGTATTATTCCAACCCTGAAATCCCTTATAATACAGGGAATATCGGAAGAAGCTGTGTGCTAACAAATACTACACTCCATCTAATCAAGCCATTAGGTTTTTTCTCTTGATGAAAAAGCAAGTTAAAAAGATCAGGGCTTGATTATTGGTCTAGTGTTGATTTGAAAAATATGGGAATCTTTTTGAGGATTTCTTAGAAGCTAACAGAAATATACGTTTGTTTTACGCTACAACAAAGACTAAGCAAAAATATTCTGATGTCAAATACGAAGAAAATGATTTCATCATGTTTGGACCGGAATCAAGAGGAATACCTGAAGAAATTTTAAACAAAAATCCTGAAAGATGTATAACTATCCCAATGATACCAATGGGAAGATCTTTAAATCTTTCTAATTCAGCTGTTGTAATTTTTGTATGAAGCATATAGACAATTAGGTTTTAATTTTTAGGAGGTAGAGAACTATGATAAGTTTTTAAAAATGATTATAGTGAAGGAGCTTGTCCTGAAGTTTTAGAAGCACTTGTTAAGACAAATTATGAACAAACAATAGGTTATGGTGAAGATGAATATTGTGAGGAAGCTAAAAAATTTAATCAAAGAAAATATTAACTATCCTAATGCTGATATTTATTTTTTTAGTTGGTGGAACTCAAGCAAATACAACTGTTATTTCTCATACACTAAAACCTTATGAAGCTGTTATAGCTTCAAAAACAGGTCATATTTCTATACACGAAACTGGAGCTATAGAAGCAACTGGTCATAAAATAATTGAAGTTGAACCTGTTGATGGAAAAGTTGACACCTGAACTAATACTAAATGAATTGAGAAAACATGAAGATCATCATATGGTTAAACCTAAAATGGTCTATATCTCAAATACTACTGAAATAGGAACTGTCTACACTAAAGATGAGTTAGAAGCAATTAGCAAAGTTTGTAAAGATAATAATCTATATTTATTTTTTTAGATGGAGCTAGACTTGCCTCTGCACTTGCCTCAGAAAAAAATGTGATATAAACTTAGAAGACTACCCTAAATATTGTGATGCTTTCTATATTGGTGGTACAAAATGTGGTCTATTATTTGGTGAAGCTGTAGTTATTATAAATGAAGAAATAAAGAAAGAATTTAATTTCTCTATCAAGCAAAAAAAGGTGGACTATTTGCAAAAGGAAGACTGTTAGGAGTTCAATTTGCGACTCTATTTAAAAACGATCTATACTATAGAATAGGAGTTCATTCTAATAAGATGGCTTTTAAAAAAATTAAAAAAATGCCTTTGTTGAAAAAAAGGAATTAAACTAGCAACTGATTCATATACTAACCAAGTTTTTTTGTTGACTTGAATCAAAAAAACAAATAAAAAGAATTAGAAAAAGAAGTTATTTTTTTCTGTTGAATTTTTTTGGTATAGGAGAAAGTCAATCATCAAGATTTGTAACTTCTTGGGCAACTAAAGAAGAAGATGTGGATAAACTTGTTGAATTAATAAAAAAATCTAAATGTAGATTGAGGAATAGAATGAAAAAAATATAGTAGAACATGAGTTTGATGGTTATGAAATTGGAACTTATTTAAAAAGAAACAAAGGGCTATTCTAGTAGAAGTCTTAGAAATTTAGAGATCTATCTAAATGGAAAAAGAATTAAAAAAATAATGCCAAAAAGATTAAGAAATTAAATAGAATAGTTATAATTGAAAAAGAAAAAAAGTACGGGTATAAAAGGCTATGGATATACCAATAGATATAGCTTATGAAGATGAAAATTTACTTATAGTGAATAAAGAGCCGTATATCATAGTTCATCCTACTCAAAAAAAGTAGATAAAAACTTTGGCAAATGCAGTTGTAAATTATTTTTGAAAAAAACTTTTGGGAAAAACTTTTAGTTCCTAGGTTCTATAATCGTTTAGATATGAATACATCTGGACTTATCATAGTTGTAAAAAAATGCATATACTCAAGCTTTTTTTACAAGATAAAACAGAAGTTAAAAAGACATATAAAGTTATTGCAGGTGGAATAATAGAAGAAGATGATTTCTTTATAGAAATCCCCCATAGGAAAAAGTTGGAGATGACTTAAGAAGAATAGAACTTTCCGAAGAAAATGGTGGAAAAGTCAGCTAAAAACTCATATAAAAAGTTTTTAGAAAGAAATCATGAGAAAAAAATATTACCTTTCTTGAAGCTAGACTATATACAGGTAGAACTCATCAGATAAGAGCTCATTTATCCCTTATTGGTCACCCTTTGGTTGGAGATGAACTCTATGGTGGAGATATGAATTTAGCAAAAAGACAGATGCTTCATGCGTATAAATTAGAATTTCAAAAATCCAAAAAAACTTTAGAAAAATCTAAAAAGTTGAAATTGAAATTCCTCTTGATATGAAAGAAGTTTTAAAATAATAATGGTTAACTTTTTGAGTTACGGTAAAAAAATAACCATTTTTAAGTTAAAAAAATATTGTCAACTAAAATTTGACAGTTGTTTAAAAAAAGTATATATTTTTAAATATAAACAATTAATTTAATTTTTGGTTAATTATTGGTTTTTTTATAAATTTATAGAAAGTTAAAATTTAGGAGGTTAAAATGGCAGTAAAAGTTGCAATTAATGGATTTGGAAGAATTGGAAGATTAGCATTAAGAGTTATGAGTAAAAATAAAGATTTCGATGTTGTTGCTATAAATGACTTAACAGATGCAAAAACATTAGCACATCTTTTTAAATATGATTCAGCACAAGGAAGATTCGATGGAACAATCGAAGTTACTGATGATGGTTTTGTAGTAGATGGAGATAGCATAAAAAGTTTTTCGCTAAAGCTAATCCTGAAGAATTACCTTGGGGAGAATTAGGAATAGATGTAGTTCTTGAATGTACTGGTTTCTTTACAAGTAAAGAAAAAGCAGAAGCTCACATCAAAGCAGGAGCTAAAAAAGTTGTTATCTCTGCACCAGCTACAGGAGATTTAAAAACTGTTGTTTATAATGTAAATGACAATATATTAGATGGAAGTGAAACAGTAATATCAGGAGCTTCTTGTACAACTAACTGTCTTGCTCCAATGGCAAAAGTATTAAATGATAAATTTGGAATAGTTGAAGGATTAATGACTACTATCCATGCTTACACTAATGACCAAAATACTTTTAGATGCTCCTCATAAAAAAAGGAGACTTAAGAAGAGCAAGAGCTGCTGCTGAAAATATAGTTCCTAATACAACTGGAGCTGCAAAAGCTATAGGTCTTGTAATTCCTGAATTAAAAGGAAAATTAGACGGAGCTGCTCAAAGAGTACCTGTTATAACTGGATCAATCACTGAACTTGTAACAGTTTTAGAAAAAGAAACTTCAGTTGAAGAAATCAATGCTGCTATGAAAGCTGCAAGTAATGAATCATTTGGATATACTGAAGAAGAATTAGTATCAAGTGATATCATTGGAATTAGTTTTTGGATCATTATTTGACGCAACTCAAACTAAAGTTCTATCAGTTGGAGGAAAACAATTAGTTAAAACTGTTGCTTGGTATGACAATGAAATGTCTTACACTTCTCAACTTATAAGAACATTAAAGAAATTTGTTGAAATTTCTAAATAATTAAATAACAAAATTTAAAAATACAATATTTAGCAATTAAATAGTGGAACATGCTTATGTTCCACTTTTTTTAAAAAAATAGGAGAATTTATGATAACAAGTAAAAATTTATCAAGTTTACCTGATATTCAAAAAGCTAAAAACAACTTTGTAAGTCTATCTCAGCACTTGAACTAATAATGGAACAGGAATGGGAAATAAGATATTACTCATATAATCCATCTTGGGATGTTGATGAGGAAGTCTTTGAAATGAAAGATGGCTGTGGAGAAGAAATGCTTATTCTCTTTAGTAAACACGGTGCTGTTATAAGTGGTGTAAACAATGAGTGTTTTGATTGGGAAAAACGATAGTCCCTAAGATAGAAAAATCTTGCAAAGGGTCTACCTAAGCAATTTGATGATTTTATCTATAATGAGCCTATAAAAAAACTAGAAAAAAAGTACTTTCTGTATTTGGAGAACTATTGCTGATAGTGAATGGCAGACAGGTGAAACTATTGAGCCAGATGGCTCAGAAGATATACTTTATCTATTAGATGGAAATCCTGAAAAGTATGTTGAATTTTGTGAAGATTACTATGAAAAAGAGATTCCACTAGATATTGTAGAAAAGAATTTATCAAGCTGAGCCTATAAGTCTTGAAATGATTTATAAACTTAATGATGAAATAGAAGATGAAGATATAGAAATTATTAAAAATGAACTAGAAGAGATAAAATATCCAAATACTCTTTTAAAAATTTAAAAAGGAGAACAAAGATGAAAAAAATTATAACTGACTTAAATTTAACTGATAAAAAAAGTTCTTATGAGAGTAGATTTCAATGTTCCTATGAAAGAAGGAAAAAAATAACTGATGAAAAACAGAATAGTTCAAGCATTACCTACAATCAAATATGCTTTAGAACAAAATGCTAAACTTATTTTTATTCTCTCACTTAGGAAAAAGTAAAAAAACTGAAGAAGATAAGGCTTCAAAGAGTTTAAAAAGCCGTAGCTGAAAAAAATTATCTGAACTTTTAGGAAAGAATGTTACTTTTCATTCCTGAAACTAGAGGAGAAAAAAATTAGAAACTGCTATCAATAACTTAAAATCTGGTGAAGTTTTTAATGTTTGAAAAACACAAGATTTGAAGATTTAGATGGTAAAAAGAATCTAAAAACGATCCTGAATTAGGAAAAATACTGGGCATCACTTGGAGATGTTTTTCGTAAATGATGCTTTTTGGAACTGCTCACAGAGCACATGCTTCTAATGTAGGAATTGCAGAAAAATATTGGTGCAGGAAATTCAGCTGTTGGTTTCCTAGTTGAAAAAGAATTAAAAATTTATAGGTGAAGCTGTAAATAATCCAAAGAGACCTCTAATTGCTATTTTAGGAGGAGCTAAAGTTTCTGATAAAATAGGAGTAATTGAAAACTTATTAACTAAAGCTGATAAAATCTTAATTGGTGGAGCTATGATGTTTACTTTCTTAAAAGCAGAAGGAAAAAAACATTGGAACTTCATTAGTTGAAGATGATAAATTAGATTTAGCAAAAAGACTTATTAACTAAGTCAAATGGAAAAAAATAGTTCTACCTGTAGACACTGTTGTTGCAGCTGAATTCAATAATGATGCTGAATTTTTCTACTGTAGATGTAGATAATATCCCTGATAATAAAATGGGGCTTGACATTGGTGAAAAAAACTGTTAAATTATTTGATAGCTATATAAAAACTGCTAAGACTGTTGTGTGGAATGGACCTATGGGAGTTTTTTTGAAATGTCTAATTTCGCTAAAAGGTACAATAGGAGTATGTGAATCAATAGCAAATCTTACTGATGCTGTTACTATAATAGGTGGAGGAGACTCTGCTGCAGCTGCTATCAGTTTAGGATATGCAGATAAATTTACACATATTTCTACTGGTGGAGGAGCATCTTTAGAATTCTTAGAAGGTAAAGTTTTTACCAGGTGTTGAAGCTATATCAAACAAATAAAAATAAAAAGAAAGAAAAATAATCGAGACAATAGATTAGTGAGAGGAGATTTATGAAAAAAAGTTTTTTTAGCAATTTGTTTTTGCAGTATTAAGTTTAGGAAGTTTTGCAGAGGATAAAAATATATGAAGCTAAGGCTGAAGCAAGAGGATACAATGAAGATGGTGTACCTATAGTTTTAACTGTTAAAAGCTACTAAAAAAAGATGGTAAAGTGGTTATAAAAGATATTGTTGCTCAACATAAAAGAAAACTGATAAAATTGGTGGAGTTGCAATAGAACAATTAATCAAACAAGTAAAAAGATAAACAAAATTATAATAAAGTAGATGGAGTTTCTGGAGCAACTTCTACTTCAGCTGGTTTTCAGAAGAGCACTTAGAAATGCTGTTAAAGATATTGAAAAACAAGCATAATAAAATAGGAGTAATAAATGAATTTTTAAAAATTTTTGGAATTAGAGAATGGCTAGTTATTGTTTTTTTATTATTTTTAGGCCTAGTAGCTTTTTGCTTTTTGAAGATATCTTTAAACCAAAAAAATTTATGAAGCTGAAGGAACTGGTATCGGTTATGCGGGTGATATAACTTTAAAAGTTAAAAGCTTACAAGAAAAAAAGATAAATCACTTAGAGTTACTGAAATTCAAGTTATACATGAAGATACTGATGTCATTGGTGGTGTTTGTTGTACAAAATTAGTTGATGATGTTAAGGCTAGACAAAGACTTGATAAAATTGACATGGTAGCAGGAGCAACTTTTTACATCAGAAGGTTTTTAAAGAAGCTTTCACTGAAGCTATAGAAAATATTAAAAAAATCAAGAATAGAATAATAGGAGGCATATGCCTCCTATTTTTTATTTAAATTTTAAATCTAATTCTCTTTGAACTTCATCAACATTTTTGCATTTCCAAAATTTTTCTTTAACTTTCTTTAAGAAAGTTCCCATTTCATCGGCTGAACTAACTATACGATTGAAAATCCCTAAATACTCAGTTATTATCGGATTATCAACGTCATAAGGATATCTCATAATGTGATCTATTTCACTCCAAGCTTCTTCAAAAACAGTTCTCACTTGTATTTCAACAGATATATTTAAAACTTTTTGTTATATCTATGCTAACAAGATAATGTACTGAACGATATCCATGTTCTCTTACAATTACATCACAGTTTATATCTTTTAATTGTTTCTTTAAACTGAGATAGATTGTAGTCACCTCTTCTAATATTAACTTGAGGTGTTTCTTTTTATATCCCAAAGATTTAAAAATTTCATGATGTATAGTTTGCCAATCATCTTTTAAAAAGATGTAACACTCTTATCCCTATTAAGTCTGTAACTATTTCTTTATAGTTATCAACACTAATATTTCTTTTCTTGGTACTTCTTTCCTTTTCTAATTATTTTTTTCAATTAGATGACTAGGTTTTTTTACTCTTCTTCTTACTGAGTGTACAGATGATACATCTATCAATTTAGATACTACATATTCAGCTTCTTTTTTTCTAAAAGAGGAACTAAGCTTACATAGTCTTCATATATTTTTTTCTAATTCAGTCCAATCTAAACCAGTGGAAAGAAAATAATCCTCATTAATGGAAAAATTCTTTAAAGAACTCTTCTTTTATTAATTTATCCATGAAATATAGACCTCCTATTTGTGTACTCTTCTCAATTTTATCTTAACAGATTTTTCTTGTTAATTTTATTATGTTGTCTTTTACTTCTTCTTTAGTAAGAGGATGGACTAAGGTGATTATTTCTTCTACATCATAAGGAAAATCATTAAAATTCATCTTATGAAGACGTTTTATTGTTAAACTATCCCCTATATTCACATCAATAACTGATTTAATCTCTGCATTTATCCAAGTATTTGCCTCTTCCACAGAATTTGATTTATCAAGTAAATCTAATTCAAAGAAGGTATTCTTAGCTGAAGATAAATTTTTTATATCTATATAATCTTAGATTAGAAATTAAATTTGTATATTGAGTTAAAAATTGTTTTAAGGTTATAAATTTATAATACTCAATATTATTATGAAAATAATATTCATATTTATCATTAGCTATTTTAAATTTTATAGTAGTTGCTTTTAAAGAAATTAGCAAAAGAAATTAAGTATTTCTTCCAATCTTTTTATTTTTTTAATATCTTTAGGTATTTCATATTCAAATAAGCTATCTTTTTTTCATCTATAGCAATTCTAAAATCTTTCTTTCTAAATTCTATGAGTTTAAAATCTAAAAAGTCTAAAAATCTTGACTGACACTCCATCTAGTCTGGCAAAAACCAAAATCTACATCAGTTATTCCTAAAAAAATTAGTTTTTTAAAGGTTCTAAATCCTTTGAAAAAAATTTCTATATTTTTATAGGAAATTCTTTAAAAGCCATACTTGTAAACTTTACTTCAGAGCTTGTTTCAAGAAAATCATCCTGTCTTAGAGTTATCTCCATTTCCTTATTTTTCTATAGGTTTTAAGTCAACTACTTCATTTACAACAGGTTCATTTGTTTCAATTACTTTGAATTCCTCAAATAATTTATATTTTTTTCAATTACTTTAGGCTCTTCAATAGGTTTAAAATTTTTCAACTAGCTTAGGTTCTTCAATTTGGTGAGGACTTGCTTCGTCCTCACCAATCAGGCAAAAATTTTTGTAGGGCATCACCACTTTTTTTCTCATCAAAAAAATCTTTCTTTTAGATTTGGAATAAAAGTCTTTAGCCTCTCCTTTTATAATTTCAATTGAATACTTATTTATAAAATTAGTAATATTTTTTTATCAGCCATATACTTATCAATTTCATCATTGATGTATAGATAAGTTGTTTGAAGTCTATCAGTTTTAGACATTATAAAAGTCTAAAAATATCTAAGAACTCTTTGTCTTCTAGATTAGCACCTAAGATTATTGTTGCTCTCTTATTAAATTCGATTCTCAATTTTTTTCCCAAAACTTAGCATAAAATCCTAATACTTTTATTCTTTTTTTATATCTTGTGAAGAAAGAACAAATTTGTCAATATCTTTGTCTTTATAATCTCCATAGATTTTTATAAAAAGCTATTTTTCCACTTTCATCATTATTCATGTCAAAGGGAGTATTTATTTTTATTAAATTTAAGAAATTTTCTTCTAGGGTATAATCAAAGTTTGTGGTAATTATTGATGAAAAACATATCTGACTCAAATATTTCTTTATAGAAAACTTAAATCAGATTTATTTTTCCATAGAAAAAAAGATCGCTGATAATATCAACAATTTCTTGTTTTTTTCATTTAGAACTTTATCTAATAACTTTTGAACTAATTCAGCTAGAGATGAATTATTACTTGAGACAATAAAAATCTCTATCTATAACTGAAAGTATACTTCTCATTATTACTTGTTTCGTTGGTAAGGAAACTAATTTATTAAAATTGTCTCCTAGTAAAAGGTTAAATTTCGTACTGTTACTTAACATATAAATGTCCTCCCACATGACTATACTATTCTTTATAATTTTTATCATATATATTAATATTTATCCATATCTTTTAAATAATTTTTTTATGAGAATATCTAAAAAAAGTGATATTATATAGCAAATATTATTTTTTTGAGGTAAAAGATATGCAAGATATTCAAATTTTAATAATAACTATTATAAATCTTTTTTACAATATGTCTGGGTAGCAAATTTATTTTTTTATTATCATTATCATTACAGTGGAGAAAAAAATCCACTATATACAATTCTTTGGATCTTTATTTTTGACTCTTTTACCTTATGTTGGTTTTTTTATCTATCTATTTTTTTGGTCTCACTTTTCAAGAAAAAAAGAGTTGCTAATAGAATATATAAAATAAAAATTAAGAAGCAGAAAAGATGTTACTAACTCCGATAAAAAAAGAACTAAGAAGATGGAAAGGGACTTATAACCTATCTTGAAATGAGTACAGATAATCATATAAGTGCTAATAACAATATTGAACCTTATTTTACAGGAGAAGAATTCTTTTCAAAACTTAAAAAAAGAAATCAAAAAAATGCTAGAGAAGTTATCAATATGGAATATTTTATTTTTAAGTTCGATAACATTGGAAAAGAAATTGCTGACCTTTTTAATAGAAAAAAAGCTAAAAGAAGGCTTTGGAAGTTAATCTTATCATAGACGGAGTGAATACTTCTAATTTTAGGCTAAAATGGTATTTTAAAAAAATACAGGAGTGAGATTACATTTCTTCTTTAGAACTTATATTCCTTTATTTAACATTAGATTAAACTACAGAGACCATAGAAAACTGACTATAATTGACAATAAAGTGGCCTTTGTTGGTGGTATGAATATAGGAGATGAGTACTTGGGTAAAGGAAAAAAATAGGATATTGGCGTGATACTTCTGTAAAAGTCTTTTGGAGATGTGGTTGCAACTTTTTGAAAAAAGAATTCTATTTTGCCTTGAGCATAGTTAAAAATAAATTTTTTTAAAAGATGAAAAAGTTGCCAGTTGAGCCTACTCTTAAATATGAAGAAGAAAAAAAGTATATATGCAACTCATTAGCTCAGGACCTAACTATGAGTTTCCAGTAATAAGAGATAATCATATCAAACTTATACAGGAAGCTAAGAAGTCTGTATTTATACAAACACCATACTTTTGTTCCAGATGATCTACTACTAGATACATTAAAAACTGCGATTTTATCTGGAATAGATGTAAAAATTATGATACCTAACAAGGCAGATCACCTTTTCATCTATTGGGTTAATCAGTACTATATTGCTGACCTTTTTGAGATTAGGTGCTCATATTTACAGATATGAAAAATGGCTTCATTCACTCAAAAAAACTTTATTGATAGATGAAGAAGTTATCTCAGTTGGAACATGCAACTTAGACTATAGAAGTTTTTATTTAAACTTTGAAGTAAATTTAAATATCTATAATAAGGAAGTTGCTAATGCTTTTAAAGTACAATATTATAAAGATATTGCTATATCTAAGAAATTAACTTTTAACGATTTTTGCAAAAAGAAGTATTTTTTTACAAAAATTAAAGAGTCTGTATTTAGACTTTTTATCACCAATTTTATAGAAATGGGGTAATATGGGAGTTTTTTTACAAAAATTTTTAGATAAAGAAAAAGAATTTATTGAAGAACAGTATCAAATAAAAATTCTAGATATAAAAAAATATTAGTAATGGTATTTTTAAATTCAAATTTTCAAATTGATTGTGAGAATATAAAATATATACTTAGAATTTTTTTGAAGCTGATAGAACTTTAGATGAAGAAGAACAAGAACTAATATTATTAAATGAAAATAGCAAGTTTTATTCCTGTGAGTGAAGCTGTTAAAAAAATAAAGATAATGAGTATATTTCTGTTTTTGAAAAATAAAAAGTTTGCTCTTTTCAATTATGTTGAGGGAAAAATTATTGAAAAAAATAGATACTCATATCATAAGAGAAATAGCAACTTACTTTAGGAAAAACTACACGCTTTTTACAAAGGATATAAGGCCTGAAAAAAATATAATAGAAAAAAACTAGGCTAGACTTTTAATTATTTTTATGATAAAATATCTCAATCGGATATTGATTTTTCAAGATAAAGAAAAACTATTAAACTTAGCTTCTGAAGTAAAAGATTATGATTTTTTCTCAGCTTGAATGTGGAATTATACATGGAGATATCTTCCCTGACAATGTCTTATTTGATGAGAATAACAATATAAAAAGCTATTCTAGATTTTTAATGAAAGTTATTATGCACCATTTATTTTTGATATTGCTGTAGTTATAAATTTTTTGGATTAAAAATAAATAAGTATGATTTTTTTCACTGAAAATAATTTTTATAAGAGATTTTTCTAAATTATTATTCAAAACAAAGAAAAATTACAAATCAAGAATTAAAAAGTTTTAGATTTGGCTTGTAAAAAGTGGCATTGACTTTTATCTTTTTTAAGATTATACAGAGAAAAATTGAAAAATTCTTATCAAAAAGCTTTTTTTCTATTGAAGAAAAAAATCTTATGTAAGTTTATTAGAATTAATAAAAAGGAGATGATTTTTGAAAGGTTTGGCTGAATTAAAAAAATAAAGTTGTAAATGCTCCTCATGTAAATATATTTAAAGTTGTTTCTTGGGCAACTATGGGGGTTTTTGCAACATATTTACTAATCTATGTGTTTGCTGGAGAAGAAATGTTAAAATACTATCCTCTTCTTATTGCTTTTTTGCTTTTTGGAGCACCTTTTTGTATCTTTAATGACATCAAAGGCAAGTGTAAAAAGAGCATACAATGTAAGAATGATAGGAAATGGTGGAGCTAGAAGTGAGAAAGAACAGTTAGTTGTTGATACTGTAACTCTATTGAGTGAAAAATTAAATCTTCAAAAACTTCCTGAAATAGGAGTTTATCCTTCTAATGATATCAATGCTTTTTGCAACAGGAGCTTCAAAGAACTCTGCTATGGTTGCTGTTTCTCAAGGACTTTTTAAATAATATGAACGAGACAGAAATTATAGGGGTTTTAGCTCATGAAATGTCACATGTTGTTAATGGAGATATGCTTACTTCTTCTATTTTTAGAAGGTTTTGTATCAGCTTTTTGGATTAATAATAAGTTACCTTGTTTTTTTAAATAGTAGAAGAAATAATAGATCAGGTGGAGCTGCAGCTAGTATGGCAAGTTTCTATATGATTAAAAAAATGGTATTAACTTTTTAGGTAGAATTGTTGCAAGTTGGTATTCAAGAAGAAGAGAATTCGGTGCTGATAGATTAGCAGCTCAAATTACTGATCCTTCATATATGAAAAGTGCTTTACTACGTCTACAAGAAATCAGTGAAGGAAGAGTAAATCTTCAACCTAATGATAGAGAATTCGCTGCTTTTAAAATTACAAAATAATTTTTCTATGGGTATATGGAAAATCTTTTCTCTATCCACCCAAGTTTAGAAAAAGAATAGCTGCTATTGAAAGAATTTGGAAAATATATAAAAATAGGTCTATAGCAACTGAGTAAATGAGATCGTACTAGTGATATTTTAACCATTTCTTTGACTCTACTAATGGTTCTGAAACTCGCTTCGCTCTGACCACTGACAGACTCACTGGCTCATCTCTATTATGCAATCATCTTACTCAAAGCTACATTCGTAACTGACTTAGTTTTAAAGGTAACCCGACTATATTTTAATCTTGGCAATCAGCCTATTTTTCTTTTTAAGATCTTGGCAATATATTTTCCTGTGTAACTAGATTTGGCAATTTCTTCTGGTGTTCCTACTGCAACAACAGTTCCTCCATTTTCTCCACCATCTATACCAATATCAATTATATGGTCAGCAGTTTTTATAACATCAAGGTTATGCTCGATTATTATAACAGTATTACCTTTTTTTCTAAAAAGTCTATTTAAAACTTCTAATAACTTTTTTTAATATCTTGAAAATGTAATCCTGTTGTAGGTTCATCTAAGATATATACAGTGTTTCCTTTACTCATTTTAGAAAGTTCTTGTTGCAAGTTTTATTCTCTGTGCTTCTCCACCAGACAGAGTAGTTGCAGGTTGTCCTAATTTTTATGTAGTCCAGTCCTACATCTATTAAAACCTTTAACTTTCTTTTCTAAAGTAGGGATATTTTTAAAGAAGTCATAAGCTTCTAATACACTCATTTCTAAGACATCATAGATATTTTTTTCCTTTTATAATATACATCTAATGTTTCTTTATTATATCTTTTTCCCTTACAAACTTCACATTCAACATAGACATCAGGCAAGAAATTCATTTCAATCTTTAATATTCCTGCACCTTGACAGGCTTCACATCTTCCACCTTTTAACATTGAATGAGAATCTACCTTTTTTAAAACCATGTAGCTTTGCATCTTGAGTTTCTGCAAAAATATCTCTTATGTCATCAAAAAGTTTTTGTATAAGTAGCTGGGTTAGATCTTGGTGTTCTTCCTATTGGAGTTTGATCAATATTGATAACCTTTTTCCAATTCTTCTAAACCTTCAATTTTTGTCATATTCCAATGGATATAGTTTTTCCCTTATTCAATTGATTAAATAGTATTGGGTATAGGGTTGAATTAACAAGAGTAGATTTTTCCACTTCCACTTACTCCTGTTACAACAGTCATAACTCCTAGAGGAAATTCTACATCTATATTTTTTTAGATTATTTCCTTTTTGCACCAAATAATTTAAGAGTTTTATTCCATTTTTCTTCTCTTTTTTGGTATTTCAATTTCTTCCTTACCACTTAAGAATTTCCCTGTTACAGAATTCTTGTTTTTCATTATTTCTTTTGGACTTCCAAAGGCAACAATTTCTCCACCAAAAGTTCCTGCACCTGGACCTATATCCAGTATCTTATCTGCTTGCATCATAGTATCTTCATCGTGTTCAACCACAATTAAAGTATTTCCTAATTCTTTAAGTCTATTTAAAGTTGCAAGTAATTTATCATTATCCTTTTGATGTAGTCCTATACTTGGTTCATCTAGTACATATAGAACTCCTGTAAGTCCTGAGCCTATTTGAGTTGCAAGTCTTATTCTTTGAGACTCTCCACCTGATAAAGTTTTTAGTTTCTCTTGAAAGTGTCAAATAATCCAAAACCAACATTAGTCATAAATGTTAATCTTTCTCTTATTTCTTTTTAAAAATTTCCTTAGCAATTTTTTTCTTGCTTCTCTGTCAAATTTAAGTTCATAAAGAAATCAAGAGAATTTTTTTATACTCATATCACAGATTTCCATGATATTTTTTTATCATTAACAGTTACTGCTAGGACTTCATCTTTCAATCTTTTTTCCCTTACAAACTTTTACAGATTCTTTTCAACCATATATCTGTTTTCAATCTCTTCCTTTTTGAGCTTCCGAAAAAGATTCATAATATCTTCTTTCTAAGTTTTTTTAACTGCTCCTTCATATTCCTTATAGCCATGGAAATCAAATTCCCCACCTGTGTAATCAAATTTAAATTTTTTCATCATAACCATAGAATATTATATCCAATTCTTTTTTAGTTAAATCTTTAACAGGCTTAGTTAAATCTATTTTTTTGCTGCCTTCGCCATAGCTCTGAATATTTCCCAACTATATCCCTTTTCTCGCCATAGCTCCTGGAATGTACATTCCCCCATCTTCTATAGATAAGTCTGGATTTTTCTATTAACTTATTTTCATCAACTTCTAATTTTTTTACCCAGTCCTTTACATTCAGGACAGGCACCATAAGGAGCATTGAATGAAAATAATCTTGGATTTAATTCAGGTATACTAACATCTTCATGGTTAGGACAAGAATAGTTCTCACTGTATAGATAATCAGTTTTTTTCCATCATTTACTATCAATTTTCCATTTGATAGTTCTATTGCTGCCTCTATTGATTGAGTTAATCTACTTTCAAAATCTTTGTCATCTTTCTTTAAAAACTAATCTGTCTACTACAACTTCTATGTTATGTTTCTTGTTTTTTTATCCAGTTCAATTTCATCTTCTAAATAAAGTACTTCACCATTTACTCTGGCTCTTACAAAAACCTTTTTAAAAAGATTTAAAAAGATATTTTTTTATGAGTACCTTTTTTTATCTTTTAACAACAGGTGAAAGAAGAATAATTTTACTTCCTTCATCAAATTTAGACATAATACTTTCAACTATTTCATCTACACTTTGTTTTTTTCAACTGCTGTATGACAAATAGGACAGTGGGCTATTCCTATATGAGCAAATAGAAGTCTTAAATAATCATAAACTTCAGTTATAGTTCCAACTGTTGAACGAGGGTTTCTATTTGTTGTTTTTTTGCTCTATTGAGATTGCAGGAGATAAACCTTCTATACTGTCTACTTCTGGCTTATTCATCTGACCTATAAATTGTCTTGCATAAGCTGAAAGACTTTCAACATATCTTCTTTGTCCCTCTGAATAGATTGTATCAAAGGCAAGAGAAGATTTTTCCACTTCCACTTACTCCTGTTATAACAATGAATTCATTTTTAGGGAGTTCAATATCTATATTTTTTTAAATTATGTTGCCTTGCTCCTTTTTATAGTAATTTTATCTATCATTTATTCAAATTCACTATTCCTTTCTGAAAATTTTTTTCTATACATTATTATATCATATTTATTATATATTTAAATTTAATTTTTTTATTTTCTATATAGAAAAAAATCCTATTCCTATTATATGTAGAATAGCGGCAATATTAATAAATATATGCCATATCATATGATAGTATTTTTTTATAGTCATGAGCAAAGAAAGTATGCACCTATTGAATACATCACTCCACCCAATACAACTAAAACTAAAAATACTGTATTTGCTCTTCTAAGTAATGTGGGAAAAAAGAAAATTGCTATCCAACCCCATAACTAAATACAAAGTCAAACTCAATTTTGGCATGGCTCTTGTTGCCAATGACTTATATAGTATTCCAACCAATACTATAGTCCACTGAATAACTACAATTAAAATTCCTTTCCAACCGCCTATTATAACTAAGGCAACTGGTGTATAACTTCCAGCAATAGCAACATATATGAAGATATGATCCAAAAATCCTAAATATAGATTTATGCTTGCTATTGTGATACATAGAATGATAAAGAGTTGAACTCAAAAAAACATTAAAAACAATGAGGCTATGAAAAATACTTATTCCCACTGCTGAAGCATAGCCACCATGAAAGTAACCCCATAGACTACCTATAGGTAAAAAGCACTAAAGTTGCTGCTGCCATCACTCCATGTGTGACTGTGTTTCCAAGTTCCTCAGAAAAATGTTAATCTTCTATTAAATTTCATAATAATTACTTCCTTTTAAATCTTTTTAACTTAATAATTATTAGACATAAAAAAAATTCAGACTTAGTTGTACTTTTCTATTTTCAATGTTAAAAATAATATTATCTTTGAAAAAAAGGAATGATATCATGGAAATTATAGAGAGCAAAGAAAATAAATTAATAAAAATTTTTTTAAAAAAAATTAAAACAAAAAAATATAGAGATGCTGAAGGACAATTTTTAGCTGAAGGACATAAATTTTTAGATTATGATACTGTACCCGAGATAATAATTGTTAGAGAAGATGTTAAAGATTTATATATGGGAAAAATTAGATAGATTTGAATGTAAAAAAATTTTTGGTAAGTGAAAAGATTTTTTTCAAGAATTGAGTTCACAAGAAAAACTCACAAGGGATAATCATTGTTTACTATAAAAAAATAATGACTTAAATTGTTTATCAAATAATTTAGTGATTTTTAGATGATGTGTCAGATCCAGGTAATTTAGGAACTATTATTAGACTTTGTGATGCTACAAACTTTAAAGATATAATTTTAACTAAGGGGACAGTTGATGCTTACAATGAAAAAAAGTTATAAGAGCAACTATGGGTTCTATCTTAAATGTCAATCTTTTTCTATCTAGAAAAAAACAAGAAATTATAAAAACTTTTTAAAAAGAGAATAATTACTCTGTAATAGCAACTTACTTAGATAAAGAGGCTCTACCATACAATAAAAATTAAATTAAAAGAGAAAAAAATGCTGTGATTTTTTTGGAAATGAAGGTCGTGGAATTTGTGATGAATTTGTAAGTATAAGCGATTGTAAAACAATTATTCCTATACTTTCAAATACAGAATCATTAAATGTTGCAGTTGCATCTGCTATAATTCTATATAAATTTAGAGAAATAGAGGGACTTATATAAGTCCCTCTTGATTTTTTTATTCTTTTATTTCCTTTTAAAAAAATTTAACAAGAGCTAGAGCAAATTTTATCTTCTTTATTTCAAAAAGGAAGTTTTTTTAAAGCCTTATCCATAGATAATTCAATTTCTTTTTTTCAGTCATAGAGCTACCTCATTAGTTAGGATATTTTTTTGTTCAATGCTTTTAAAAATTGCATAAGTTTCTAAATCCATATTTCCTGTTGCATTTTTTTAGCATTGAAATGTAGTTGGAAAGCATAAACAACATCTCTACTTTCTTTATCCCATTCATTAGTTCTGTTGATTTCATATCCATATTTTTCTCAATTCTTCTTTGATATCACTGATAGATGTAGCGTTAAATTTTTTTCTTCATTCATAAATGCTTGCTTATCACTTTCATTGTACCAAGCTCCTATGTCATACTTTTCATATAATTCTTTCCAAGGGAATTTTTGCTCCTGGATCTTTCTTTCTACTTGGAGCGATATCAGAGTGAGCAACAATATTTTTTTGCTGGAATATTATATCTAGCTGTAACATATTTTTATTATTTGAGCAACTTTTTTTCTATTTGTATTGGCTTATATTCAAGATAAGCATCGTAAGGTGGATAACGATTAGGATCATTTCTACGATCTCTTGCTATACCATCACTAACAATTTCAATACCGATAGATGTGTCATTTAAATTAGTTCTTCCTCTAAATGAACTTGCTCCAGCATGCCATGCTCTTTGATCTAAAGGAACTAGATTATAGATTGTATTATCATCTTCATCAAGAACTAAAAAAAGTGTGCACTTACTCTGTTTGAAATTAATTCTTTAATAGAATATTCATTATTTGTTGCTGTATAATGAACTACAACAAATTGTATTCTTTCATTTCTTCCAAGTGATACATAAGTGTCAGAATCTACCTTAAATTTCCCCATACTCCCTATTGAAGAACTGCTACTTGTTCTTCTAGGTGTGCTTATTCCTTTTTGTCTCTTTTTACTGGCGTATCAGAAGAGGAACATGCCACCATAAAAATTAATAAACTCAATAATGCTAATATTTTTTTCATAATTTCACCTCAATTTAACATTATAGCATATTTTTATTTTTGCCATTTTATTTATTTTTTGCCTTGTAAATCTTTATTCACAATGTTATACTGTAAAATAATATTTTTTTATGCTGGAGGTAGAAATGAACCGTATTAGAATTTTTAGATGAGAGTGTTTCTAATGCAATAGCTGCTGGTGAAGTTGTAGAAAATCCTACTAGTATGATTAAAGAGTTAATTGAAAAACTCTCTAGATGCTGGAAGTAAGGAAATAAAATTAGAAGTGTGGAATGGTGGTCTTGATATTTCCATAAGTGACAGTGGTTATGGAATGTCAAAAGAGGACTTACTGCTTTCTATTGAAAGACATGCAACAAGTAAAAATTATTACAAAAAGATGATTTATTTAATATAAGAACTTATGGTTTTTAGAGGAGAAGCTCTATCTTCAATAGCCTCTGTTTCTAAAATGATACTATCTTCAAGAACAGAAGATTCACCTAATGGTACTCAAATGAATGTTTTAGGTGGTAAGGTAACAAATCTAAAAGATATACAAAAAAAATGTAGGTACTCAGATAGAAATAAAAGATTTATTCTATAATACTCCTGCAAGAAAAAAATTCTTGAGAAAGGATACTACTGAATATCTAAATATAAAGGATATCTTTTTTTAAGAGAGGCTCTAGCTAATCCTAATGTTAAATTCATCTTAAATATTGAAGGTAAGGAAAGTATAAGAACAAGTGGGAATGGTATAGAAAAATGCTATTTTAGAAATCTTTGGAAAAAAATTATTTAAAGAATTTCTCTAAATTTTCACTAGGTTACTTAGGTAATGCTAACTTATTTAAGGCTAATAAAGATTCTATCTTTGTATTTATAAATGGTCGTTCTGTAAAATCAAAGATAGTTGAAGAAGCTGTAATTGCTGCCTATCATACAAAAACTAATGAAAGGAAAGTATCCAAGTGCTTTTAATTTTTCTTAGATATAGATCCAGCTGAAATTGATGTCAATGTTCATCCATCAAAAAAATTGTAAAATTTGCTAATCAATCTAAAAATATATGATTTAGTCAAAGGTGAAATTGAAAAGATTTTTTTCTCTGATGATGAGAATTTTTATTTCACCACATATCGAAGTTGAAGATGAAGAAGTTGAAACTTTTTGAAGAAAAAAAGAAGAAAAAAATTAGAATATTCTAATAATAATTTTTTTAGATATAAATGATTTTTAAAGATGAAAAAGAAAGTTTATCTCAATTATCTGTTGTTCAAAAAAAGAAGAGTATTTAAAAAAAGGATTATAGTGAGATTAAAGTTGAAAAAGCCAAATATCTCTCATATTGAAAAATACAGTCAAAAACTTCTTCTAATGAAATAAAAGAAAATATTGAGACTTTCAAAAAAAAGTAGACAATGACTTTGATTTAATAGAAAAAGAAGTTGAAACTGAAAAAAACAAAAGGACAAATATTTTTTTGATACTAAGGATACTAGTAGAGGTAAAAATATTTGATGATTTTTTTCAAGTTTAAAAAAACATAGATTTTTAAAGTTATAGGACAGGTATTTGATAGTTTTTATTCTGGTTGAAAGAAATAATCTTTTTAGAAATCTATGACCAACATATAATACATGAAAGAATACTATACGAAAAGTTGAAGCAAGAATACTATAGTCACTCTATGACTAAACAGAATCTTTTAGTTCCTATAAGATTTGAGCTAGATCCAAGAGAAAAAGCAACTAGCACTTGAAAACACTGAAATCTTTTTCAAGTTTTGGTTTTGATATAGATGATTTTGAAAAAGAATGAAATTCTATTGAGAACCACTCCAACTATGGATTTAAGAGATAGTTATGAAAAATATAATAAAAGAAATTTTTAGATAATATTTCTAAAAAAATAAGGATAAGGATATCAGAGAAAAATATTATAGTATCTATGTCTTGCAAAGGGTGCTATAAAAAGCCAATCATAAATTAACTATAGAAGAGATGTATTCCATGGTAGCAAAGCTTCATGAAGTTGGAGAGTACACTTGTCCACATGGAAGACCTATAATCGTAAAGATGTCTTTACTAGATTTAGAAAAACTTTTTTAAAAAGAAAAATAAGGTGGTAACTTGAATATAAATATTATTTGTATAGGAAAAAAATAAAAAGATAAATATATTAATGAAGGTATTGCTGAGTTTTTCAAAGAGAATGACAAGTTTTGCAAAATCTCAATATTATTGAATTAAAAAGAATATAATAAAGAAGATAATATGAATATTTCAATAGACAAAGAAAGCCAAGATATATTAAAACAGCTTTCAAAGACTAATTCTTACAATATTCTTTTAGATTTAAATGGGAAAGAATTAAGTTCAGAAGATATGTCTGAATATATTGAGGACTTAAAAAAATAAGGGTACAAGTAGTATAAATTTTATTATTGGTGGCTCTAATGGGGTAAATAAAGAGCTTAAAAACTCAGTTGATATGAAATTGAAATTTTCACACTTTTACCTTTCCTCATCAACTTATGAGACTTATTCTTTTAGAGCAAGTTTATAGATGGTTTGCAATATCTAATAATATAAAAATATCATAAATAGGAGGATGAAATCATAAAAAGGAAATTTTTATTCTGACAACAAAAAGATAGTTATAATGAAGAATGTGTTGAAGAACTTATAGGAGAAATTGAAGGAGAATTAAAAGAAGATTTAGAAAATATAAAAATTTTTCTTTTAAAAAAACTCTCAAAAATGAGTATTCTATTAGTTTAATAGAAAAAGAAATATTTTTTTAATTAGAAATTCAGAAACTAATTTAAATATACATTTAAAATTTAATGGTGAGAAAAAAATAATTTTTTTATGAAATTGAGAATTTTTAAACAAAAATTTTTCTTGTATTAGGGGAAAAAAATATTCATATAATAAAGAGAAAGGAATATTTCAATTTTTCTTATACATTATTCGATATAGATCACAATGAAATAAATAAGATTGAAATAGCTATAAAGCATGTTTAATGGAGGGAGAGAAAAATGTTAAAAAAATTAGCTATAACTTTAGTGGCAGTAGTTTTTTTGTAGGTTGTTATAATTTAGATAATATTGGTGGCAAAAAGTAGTGGAGGAACTATAAGAGAAATTGAAATAGCTGGTTCTCAACAAACAGGTGGAACTACTACTCCTACAACTAGTGGAACAGTTGAAACTAGACCACAACAAGAAGAAAAAAATTATATCTGTAGATGTTAATGACGAAAATATTAGCGACTATCTAACTATTATAAAAAGCAAATTTAAGAACTTCTGCAAAAAAAAGTAGATGACAATATAAAAAAATCAATATACTGTTCCTATAGGAGAAACTTTAGTTTTTCCCTGTCAATAATGAAAAAAAGCTATAAAACTTTCAACTTCTCCAAAAAAATGCTAATCCAAAAAGTTAGCCTTACAAATGGAAAAAGTAACTTTTTAGAACTGTATATCAAGGTCAATATGTTTTTATCAACTTATATTAATGGAAGTGTAAATAGAAAAAAATTACAGTATCTGCTATATCTAAGTATGATTTTCAATGAAAAAAAGATCTTTATAAGTTAATACTACAAGATTCAGAAAAAAAGAGATAAAGATGTAGAGAATGCTGTTACTCTGTATAAAAATGCTATATCCTGCTGGAAGATATTCAAAAGAAGTTAATTATCTATTCTTAAAATATGCTTATGAAATAAGAAATAACTCTCTTATAAATGAAGCTTTTAGCTGGGGTAAAAAAATGATTTTTTTCTTCTTACTCTGACAGTGAAAAAAAGCAACTATATTAAGAGCTACAAAAATTAGCAAATAAGAGTATTTTTTTATACCTTCTGAAGTATATAATACTAATAACTCAGATTTAAAAAAATGCTTTAGATGAATATAATAATAGCAATTCTAATAGAACTATAGATAAGACTGTATCTACTCCTGTAGATAATAGAACTGTAGAAAAAAATAAAAAAATAAAGAAGATGAAACTTCTGTTGTGGACTATGCAAGAGAAAAAAAGTTAGATCAGTTATTGGTGGAATTTCTGGTACAACTAGTTCAGCTTCTACGGTAGGTTCTACTAAGTCTAAAAGCGACTACTTCAACTGAATCTTATTATGATAAGGGAATGAAAAAAATATAAACTCTAACCCTAGAGTTGCTATAGATAATTTTAAAAAAATCACTTTCTAATGAAAAAAATACAAGACAAAAAAAGCCAGAAATCTATTATAATATAGCAAGTTCATATGCTAAACTTGGTAATAGAGCTGAAGTTACAAAATATATAAGACTTTTAAAACAAGAATTTCCAAGCAGTTCTTGGACTAAGAAAAAGTGAAGCACTTTTCAAATTTAATAAAATAACTTTTTAGGAGGATATAAGGTATGGAAAAAAATATTTTTGACAGATTAGAGAAAGAGCCTCTAATTGCTGAAAGATGGAAAAAAATTGAAGAATTGGAAAGTAATGGAGTTAAAGCTTTCGGTAGTAAATATGATAAGCAAATAATGATAGGAGATATATTAAAACATAATCCTGAAGAAAATTTAAAAATTTAAAACTGCAGGAAGAATAATGTCTTTAAGAGGTAAAGGAAAAGTTTACTTTGCTCATATAGAAGATCAATCTGGAAAAAAATTCAAATATATATCAAAAAAAGATGAATTAGGTGAAGACGAATTTGATCATATAGTTAAAAATGCTTAATGTTGGAGATATTATAGGTGTTGAAGGAGAATTATTCGTAACTCATACTGAGGAATTAACTTTAAGAGTTAAATCTATCAGCCTTCTTACTAAAAAAACGTAAGATCTCTTCCTGAAAAAGTATCATGGATTAACAGATGTTGAAATCAGATATAGAAAAAGATATGTTGACTTAATAATGAACCCAGATGTAAGAGATACTTTTTATTAAAAAGAACTCAAATAATAAAAGCTGTTAGAAAATATCTAGATGACAGAGGATTCTTAGAAGTTGAAACTCCTTTAATGCACCCAATCTTAGGAGGAGCTGCTGCTAAACCTTTCGTAACTCACCATAATGCTTTTAAATCTTGATCTATTCTTAAGAATAGCTCCTGAACTATACTTAAAGAAATTAATAGTTGGAGGATTTGAAAGAGTTTATGAATTAGGAAGAAACTTTAGAAATGAAGGAATTTCTACAAGACACAATCCTGAATTTACTATGATAGAATTATACCAATCTCATGCTAACTTCAATGATATGATGGATCTATGTGAAGGAATAATCTCATCAGTATGTCAAGAAGTTAATGGAACAACTGATATTGAATATGATGGTGTTCAATTATCTCTAAAGAATTTCCAAAGAGTACACATGGTTGATATGATAAAAGATGTTACAGGAGTTGACTTCTGGCAAGAAATGACTTTTTGAAGAAGCTAAAAAAATTAGCTAAAGAACATCATGTTGAAGTGGCAGACCACATGGACAGTGTTGGACATGTTATAAATGAATTTTTTTGAACAAAAAAATGTGAAGAAAGAGTAGTTCAACCAACATTTGTTTATGGACATCCTGTTGAAATATCTCCGCTTGCTAAGAGAAATGAAAAAAATCCAAATTTCACAGACAGATTTGAATTATTTATTAATAAAAGAGAATATGCTAATGCCTTTCACAGAATTAAATGACCCTGCTGACCAAAGAGGAAGATTTGAGGCTCAAGTTGAAGAAGCATTACGTGGTAATGAGGAAGCAACACCAGAAATAGACGAAAGTTTCGTAGAAGCTCTTGAATATGGTTTACCACCTACAGGTGGAATGGGAATCGGTATAGACAGACTTGTAATGTTACTTACAGGTGCTCCATCTATAAGAGACGTAATTCTTTTTCCCACAAATGAAGCCAAGAGATTAATAAACAATTTTTTTAGAGTGGAACTTGTTTCCACTCTTTCTATTTGTATATATTTTATTTTTTTATTTTTTTGGAGGTTATATGCTTAGAGAGTTTATGTTAATTTTTTTACAATTAACTATGTTGGAATGCTACTGTCAAAGATTTTACATCTTCCTTTACCAGGAACTATAGTATCTTTTGTTATTGCTATTCTTTTATGTTACAATTTAAAAGTTTTTAAAATTAGAAAAAAATTGAAAATGCTGGAAATTTCCTACTATTGAATATGACTATATTCTTTATGCCACCTACAGTTAAAATCATTGACTCATATGAATTATTAGAAAAAGATCTTTTTAAAAATTATAATAATCATAATTGTTTCAACATTTTTTTAACTATGGGTATTACAGGAAAGTTGTGCAACTGATGATAGATTTTTAAAGAAAGGAAAGAGAAAAAAATAATGAAAGAGATAATTGTTAGTAATTTATTTTTTTGGTTTAATTTTAAGTTATTTTGCACTTGAAATTGGAAAAATGGGTGTTTAAGAAAAACTCAAACTCCTTTGTGTAATCCTTTTTAATAGGAACTATTATAGTTATTGTTATATTAAAAGTTTTTAATATTTCAACTGATGACTATTATAAGGGAGCAGGAATGATACTTTTTCCTATTGGGTCCTGCTACAGTAGCCCTTGCTATCCCTCTATAAAAAAAATGGGCTCTATTCAAAAAAATTCTTTGTTCCTGTTATGACTGGTGCAATTGTAGGTTCTTTTTGTTGGTATAGTATCTGTTATCGTTTTAGGAAAAATTATTTGGTATGGACGATAAATTAATTTTTTCTCTTATGCCTAAATCTATAACTACTCCTTTTGGGATCGAAGTTAGCTCTATGCTTGGAGGAATTCCTGCAATAACAGTGGTAAGTATTATGCTTACAGGTATAGCTGGTAATGTAACAGCTCCTCTTATCAGTAAGATTTTTAGAGTAAAACACTCTGTAGCTGTTGGTATTGGAATTGGAGTTTCAAGCCATGCTGTTGGAACTTCAAAAGCTATGGAAATTGGTGAAGTGGAAGGTTCTATGAGTGCCTTATCAATAGTATTTGCTGGAATTCTAACTTTAGTATGGGCACCACTTTTAAAACTTTTAGTATAGGAGGATAATATGATAAAAGAAGCTTGTGTTGAATCTTTTGAAAAATCTTTAGAAGCTCAAAATAATGGAGCAAATAGAATAGAACTTTGTGAAAATTTAGCTGTTGGTGGGACTACTCCTTCTTATGGAACAGTTAAAATTTGCTTAGAAAAATTAAATATTCCTATTTTTCCTATGATTAGAGCTAGAGGCGGAAATTTTGTCTATTCTAAGGATGAAATAGAAATTATGAAAGAAGATATTAGAATATTTAAAAGAATTAGGAGTTAAGGGAGTTGTTTTTTGGTTTTTAACTTTTGATAACAAAAATAGATTTAGAACTTACAAAGGAATTAGTTGAATTAGCTGCTCCTATGGAAGTAACTTTCCATAAGGCAATAGATGAAATATCTAATCCTCTGGACTATATTGAAGATTTAATAAATATAGGAATAAAAAAAGGATTCTAACTTCAGGTGGTAAAAGCAACTGCCTTAGAAGGAAGTGACTTAATAAATCAAATGATAAAAAAAGCAAATAATAGATTAAAAAAATTGTGGTTGCTGGAAAAGTTACAAAAAGAAAATCTTAATGAATTAAAAAAATCTAATTCCTGCTGATGAATTTCCATGGAAAACTTATTGTAAAACAATAAATAAAAATATATATTTTTACTCCCCCTATATAATTTTTATAAAACAGTTGCTTTTTATTGTAATTTATATTATTATAGTATATATTATTTATATAAAAATTTTTCCAATTTTTTTAAATCATTTCAGATTAAACTTAAATTGAACACCGGGGAAATTTTTACAAAATTATATCAATAATTAAATAATATAAATATTTTTTTAAGGAGGAGTTTATGGAAAAAGAAAAGAAAAAAAGGAATTCAAAGGTTTTTGGATTTTTGTTGAAAGAGGAGGGAATAAGTTACCACATCCATTAACATTGTTCTGGATATTCTGTGTAATTATTGCAATTATATCTGCAATAGCAGCATCTTCAGGAGCATCTGTTACTTATGAAGCATTTGACAGAAAGGAAAATATAATTAAAGAAACTACTTTAACTATCAAGTCTTTATTAAATGCTGAAGGTATTAGATATATTTTTCTCTTCTATGGTTAAAAAAACTTCACTGGTTTTGCACCTCTAGGAACAGTTTTAGTTGCTCTTATTGGTATAGGAGTTGCTGAAGGTAGTGGACTTATGAGTGCAACTATGAAAAAAGTTGTTACTGCTACACCTAAAAGATTTTTAACTGCAATGGTTGTTTTAGCTGGAGTTATGTCAAATATAGCTTCTGACGCTGGATACGTTGTATTAATTCCTTTAGGAGCAGTTATATTCTTGTCATTTGGTAGACACCCAATAGCAGGTCTTGCAGCAGCATTTGCTGGAGTATCAGGAGGGTTCTCAGCTAACCTTTTACTTTCTACAACAGACCCACTATTATCTGGTATCACAACAGAAGCAGCAAAATTATTAAATCCTAGTTATTTTGTAAACCCAGCTTCTAACTACTACTTTTATGGCAGCTTCAACATTCTTAATTACTATTATGGGTACTTTTATAACTGAAAAAAATTATTGAACCAAGACTTGGTGAATATAAAGGTGAAGTTGTAGTTGACCACAATGAATTAACAGATAAAGAAAGAAAAAGCTTTAAGATGGGCAGGAGTTTCAGTTTTAATATTCTGTGCTGTAATAGCTTTCTTGATTCTTCCAGAAAACGCAATTTTAAAAGTTGATGGAAACTTAAAACAATGGACACATGATGGACTAGTTCCTACTTTAATGATGTTCTTCTTAGTTCCTGGTATCGTGTATGGTAAAGTTGCTGGAACTATCAAAAATGATAAAGATGTTGCTAAAATGATGGGATCTTCTCTGCAACTATGGGTGGATACTTAGCACTTTCATTTGCTGCAGCTCAATTCGTTGCTTATTTCTCTTATACAAACTTAGGAACTTTCGTAGCTGTTAAGGGTGCTGACTTCCTACAAAGTATAGGATTAACTGGATTACCTTTAATCGTTCTATTCGTTTTAGTTGCTGCATTCATAAACTTATTTATGGGATCTGCATCAGCTAAATGGGCTATAATGGCTCCAATATTCGTTCCTATGTTAATGAGACTTGGATATACTCCAGAATTTACTCAATTAGCATACAGAATTGGAGACTCTTCAACAAATATCATAACTCCACTTATGACATATTTTGCTATGATAGTTGCTTTCATGCAAAAATATGATAAAGAATCTGGTATGGGAACTTTAATTTCTGTAATGCTTCCTTACTCAATGTGTTTCTTAGTTGGATGGACAATATTCTTAGTAATCTGGTTTATGACTGGTTTACCAATAGGAGTAGAAGGAGCTATTCACTTAGCAGGAATGTAAAATTTAATATAGAATTCAGCTGTTGTAAAGTATTTACAACAGCTTTTTTTATTTTTTATTTTCTAAAAAAACAAAATTTTTATTATATAATATAAAAATAGTTGAAATTAAAATTAAAGGAGAAATATGATGTTAAACGAAATTGCAAAAAAATATATATTTAATAGAAGTTCCATTACCTAAAAACCCATTAAAAAGCATTAAATTGTTATTTTATTAAAAAAATGATGAAAATATTTTAGTTGTAGATAGTGGTTTTTGACCATGAAGAAAGTGAAAAAGTATTTTTTTGAAGCTCTTGAAGAATTAGGTGCACAAGTTGGAAAAAAACAGATATGTTTTTTTAACTCACTTACATGCTGACCACTCAGGGCTAGCTCTAAAATTTAAAAAAATAAATATCAAGGTAAAGTATATTGTAGTCAAATAGACACTGACTATATAAACAAGATGAAACATGAACTATATGCTGATAGATTTGTTCCTACACTAAAAAGTTATGGGAATAGAACCTGATTTTAAATTTTTTTGAAACTCATCCTGGACTTGTTTACTGTATAAAAGGAAAATTGGATACTACTATAGTTAAAGATGGAGATAAAAATAGACTTTGGATACTATAATTTTTGAAGTTATAGATTTAGTGGTCACACACCTGGACAAGTTGGAATTTATGATAAAAAAATCATAAAATATTATTCTCAGGTGACCACATATTAAATAAGATTACTCCCAATATAAGTTTTTTTGGGATTTTTAAGTATGAAGATATCTTAGGAACTTATCTTAAAAACTTAGATAAAGTTTACAATATGGAAGTAGATACCATCTATTCTGCTCATAGAGGAATAATAGATAATCCAAAAACTTAGAATAGATGAACTTAAGAAACATTATGCTGATAGAAATGCTGAAGTTTACAACTTATTAAAAAGAAGTTGAAGAAAACTCTGCTGCACAAATGGCTGCAAAAAAATGCACTGGGATTATAGAGCAAAAGAATTTTTGAAGAATTTCCTAATAATCAAAAAAATGGTTTTGCAACTGGTGAAGCTCTAGCTAACTTAGAACATTTAAGAGCTATTGGTAAGGCTGATTATGAATTTAAAAATGGAGTGGCTTATTATAGGGTAAAAAAATAAGTTACTATAAAAAAACATGAATTTAATTATATTTTACTTTAACTTTTGGGGGATTATGGCTATAAAAATTAATTTGAAAAAGAAGAATAAAACAAAAAGATGGATTTGTAGGATTTAGTTTTACTACATTTTTTTGGGGACTTTTTGTTCCTGTACTGAGAAAAGATAACAAAAACTTTTTTTAAAACATTTTTTTATATGGTTAGCAACTTTTTGGACTATTAGTTTTTATAGCTAGATTTCCTTATGATTACATTGATTTTTGATAAATTTCCTTCAGTCAGAGACTATGTAATTTCATTACTTGATGTTAAGTATAAGTATATAGTTTTAGCTATACTTTCTTTTTTTCTTGCTACTATTGATTCTTTTGTTTTTATTGTATGGATTTTTGTAGCCAAAAACTATAATAAGAATTATACCAATAAACTCTTAAGACAAGGTTATATGCCTTCTGAAGATGATAGTTATTCATTAGCACTATTAAAAGAATATGGGTATTTAGAATATACAGAAGATGAATTGAAAGATAATGATAAAATGACACAATATAAAAAAATATTGTAGATACTGCAAAAAAAGATGAAAAAGAAATTTTATATGTTTCTAATGTACTTTATTATATTTTTTTCTTTTTTTATTGCATTTATCTTTTATTCTGTAAATACAGACATAGGAGATGAAACTTACCTTGAGTACTTACTACAATATAATAATTAGGAGGGATTTATGGCAATAGAAGTAAATTTAGAAAAAAATATGGACATAAGAAAAAAAGGATTTTTTTAGGTTTTAGTTGGACTGCTTTTTTTCTTTAATTTCTTTTGTTCCTTTATTTAGATTGGATTTTTCTTGGTTTTTTTATTTTTCATTTCTCCTTATTTAATAATAGCTATTATAATTTTTATTTACTATTATAACAGGAATTAATAATGAAAAATGCTATTTTTTTGCTTTGATTATTATTTGTTCTATTCTAAAATTTATATCAAGATTTGTTTTTCCCATTTATCTATAATAAATTTTATACAAAAAGGATTGATAAAAAGAAGGTTATCTTCCACCAAAGGATGACGACTATTCAAATGCAATATTAAAAGGAATTGGTTATTTAGAGTACTCAGATGAAGATTTATTAGATAAAGAAAAAAATGGAAAAGTATAGACTTATTATTGAAGAATATGAAAATGAAAGAAAAAAAGATATGCATACTATAATTATAGTTTTTTTGCTCTTATAGGGGTTCTAATTGCATTTTTTTATTTTTATGACTTCTTATTCATAAATATTTCAGTTAACAACTGTTCTAATTTTTGATATAATATAAAAAAAGTATAAATAGAATATTAGACTAGTGAATGGTGGATCGTAAAAAGCAGGAGAGATTCTCTTTTTACGACCTTTTTATTTAGTGAACTACTCCCACTTATAGAAGTAGGGGACTTCTTGCTAGATATTGTTAAAAAAATAAAGAACCCAGTTTAAAAACTAAGTTCTTTATTTAACGATTCTATTTCACAAGGTAGGGTTATTATGATTCTGGCTCCTGTTTTAAAGGAACTATCTATTTTTTGCTCCATATTCGTTTCCATAATAATACTGAATTCTCTTATTTACATTTTTTTAATTCCAACACCACCCATTTTCATAAGTGCTTGTTTTTTTAGCTGCTTCAAATCCAATACCATTATCCTCTATTATTAATTCTATCTTATTCTCTACTATTTGAGAATATATAGAAATTATTCCTGTTGTATCTAAATTTTTTAATACCATGATAAATTGCATTTTCTACAAAAAGGTTGCAATATAATCTTAGGTACCTCTATGTTTTTCTAATTCTTCTTGTATTGAAATTTTATATTCTAATTTATCTTCATATCTTTGCTTTTGTATATATAAATATTCTTTAATATGGTTTATTTCTTCCTTTAAAGGAATTTTTTTCTTTTCCATTACTTAAAGAAATTCTAAAAAAAGTTAGATAAAGCCTTTGTAATAGAAATAACTTTTTTTCAGTATCCTGAAATTCTGCCATCCAAATTATTGTATCCAAAGTATTGTATAAAAAAATGTGGATTAATTTGACTGTAAAAGTGCATTAATTTCATATTCTCTTAAATATTTAATCTTATCTATCATTTCATTAAAATGGTTTTGTAAACTTAAAATTTCAATACTTACATCACCTTTTTAAATTTATTTTTTTGATAAATCATTATTAAAATTATTCATATGTTGTTCTAACTCTTTAATTGGTTTTTGTAATTCTTCTCAATACACTGATACTTATTAAAAACTGTAATTAAAAGAGAAGCTAAACAACTTATAACTATCATTTCAAAAAAATGATTTTTTTAAACTTTCAATTTCTTGCATATAGGAAATTTCAATCAATGTCCAATGAGTATTTTTTTAATAGGATATTTTACTGTAACTGTATTTTTCTTTTCTGTTATATCCCTCTTCAATATTTTTTTAAATTTTTTTAGATATTTTTTTCTTGGGAGATATCATAAGGGATTTCTTTATAGTAAACTATTCTATTATCCTCATCTAAAAATAACAATATCACTATTCTTTTCCTGTTTCTTGATTTTGAAGATACTCATGAAGTGCTTGGTATTTTACATCTATCAACAATACACCTAAATTTTTCTCCATTAGTGTCTGTAATTTCTCTACTGACAGAAATAACCCAATCGTCCATTCCATCAACTGAAAAAAATTTTTGTTTTTCTAAGTGGATTTAATACAGGCATAGGGTTCATTAAAGAATTTACATACCATTCCTCTTTCATCATATCACTAGAAACTTCCATATTTACATTTTTTTCATTAGAAATAACTGCACCATCTTTTTCTTATTAAAATAATAGATTTTTATATAAGGATCTGTGGAAAGTGTATTATCTATTATATTTAAAAATTCTATTTTTTTCAGTTTCATCTTTATTTTTTTAGATAATCATATACTCCTTTATCATGTGAAATTACTTGACTTAATGTTGTCAATTTACTCATATATAACTCAATATAATTCCCACTTTTTTTCAATAGCTTCAGTCTTAGCTGAAATTTCTTTCTGTATTAAAAGACTACTTGAACTGAAATAAAATATACTTCCTAAAAAGTAAAAACTAGAACTAAATTGGTAATTAAAAAAAATAAAATCCTATTTTTATGTTTAGTGGTTTATTGTTCATTTTCATTTTTTTAACACCGTTTCTCTATATTGTTTTTGGAGTAATTTGATAATATTTTTTTAAATTTTTGTTATAAAAGTAATTTACATCTTCAAAAACCAACTTGTTCAGCTATTTCATAATTTTTTTAATTCAGTTGTTAAAAAGTAATAATTTTGCCTTTTTCCATTCTCTTTTGTAAAAGATAATCTTGAAATGGGATTCCAAAATTTTTTTCTTAAACATAATACTTAAATACCCTAAACTTAAATCTAATTTTTTTCAGAGAGAACGGATAAGGTAAATTGACTATCAGTATAACTTTCTTCAATAATATTTTTGTATTAATTCTTTATAATTATTTTTTTGCAATGTTATCTTGTGTATCTACTGTTGTTATTTTTTTCTAATACTTTTTCAATTTCCTTATCTTTTTCTTTCCTTTTGCAAGGAACTCACTAATTTTACAATAATCTCTGAAACATCTGACTTTGAAATTGGCTTTAAAAATATAATCTTCTACTCCAATTTTAATAGCTGTTTGTGCATAATCAAAATAATTATATCCTGTAATGATTGCTATTTTTTTGTATCAGGATTTATTGATTTTTATCTTTTTTTGCAACCGATAATCCATCAATTTTTTTGGCATATTAATATCCATTAAAAACAATTTCAGGTTTAAACTCCTCAAATACTTTTTAATGCCTCTTCTCCCTGTTGAAGCTTCATGAAATTTCTCCAATTTGTAAAGAAGATAAATCTATTAGTTGTTTTTATTCCCTCCCTAATCAGAGGTTCATCATCTGCAATCATTAACTTATACACAATCTTTCTCCCTTTTAACTCTCTTTTACTTTTTATTTTTATAAGTGGTAATAAATATCCATAACCTTTTGCTTCCATCTCTGCATAAGGAATAAATTGTATTGCTGCGCTATTAATACAATATCTTTTTTTCCACCTCTGTCCCTTGGACCCATCATCAAATACATGTCCTAAATGTGCTTTTTCCACTTCTGCTTCTACTTCTGTTCTTAACATATTGAAACTAGTGTCATTATGGTAAGTTACAACTTCTGGAACAATAGGTTTTTACAAAACTAGGCCATCCACATTGAGAAGCATATTTATCAGTTGAAGAAAAATAATGGTTCTCCTGTTGTTATATCAACATAAATCCCTTTATCAAAAAAATCCCAATAATCATTTTGAAATGCTCTTTCTGTATCCCCATTTTGTGTTACTTCATATTGTTTTTGAATTTAATTTCATTTTTAATTCTTTTTTTCAGATAATTTTTGGATATTTTTTTCATCCACTATTATATCATCTGCTTTTTGATAAATCAATATGACAATAACCATTAGGATTTTTTTCAAATAATCTTGATGATATTCTTCTGCTAAATAATATTCTTTTTAAAGGTAAAACTTCCACTACAATTTTTTTGAGAATATTTTTGTTGTTCTTTTTATTTCATCTTGAATAACAGATTTATCATTTTGATTTACATAATAAATTCCTGTTCTATATTGTGAACCTCTGTCATTTCCTTGTTTATTTACACTTGTTGGATCAATAATTTTAAAATAATATTTTAACAAAGTTGAAAGATTAACTTTACTTGCATCATACTTAACATGCACTGTTTCAGCATGTCCTGAACTATGTAAATCTTGGTATTTAGGATTTTTTTAGTTTTTTTCCATTTGCATATCCAGAAGTTACATCTATTACACCATAAATTCTTTTCCATATATGCTTCTACACCCCAAAAACAACCTCCTGCTAAATATATTTCACGAATATTTTTTTATTAACAAGTTTTACATTGATGTTTTTTTCCATACTCATTTTTATCATTTTTCATCATATTTTTTTATCATTCATCATGTTATCTTTCATCATGTTATCTTTCATCTTTCCATCATTCATCATTTTAGAAGAAAATAATTTTTTTATTTCTGCTTTTTCTAAATGTCCTGGAAGAACTTTTTCAGCTTTTTCCATCTTTATTTACAACAACAGAAGTTGGATAAACACGAACATTTAATATCTTTGATAATTCACCTTTTTCATCTAATAAAACTTTTTATATTCTTATAACCCAAAGATTTATACCATTTTTTTAAAATCTTCTGTTTTCTTTTTCTCCAACTAATCCAGGAGAAACAACAGTAACAACTTCAAAAATCTTTCAGTTCTTTTGCTAAGACTATCTATATCTTCTAATCCAGAAAGACAAATTGGACACCAAGAAGCCCAAAACTTAACATAAGTTGGTTTTCCATCTTTTCCAAAAAGAATAATTCATTCCATTCACATCTTTTTAAAGTAACCTTTGATAAATCCATCTCCGCCCCTGAAAAGCTACTGCTCCCATTAATAACATCATAATTCCAAAAACAATTTTTTTAGCCCTTTCATCTGCTAAAACCTCCTTAAATAATTTTAAAATTTATTAATTTATAAAAAAATAAATGATTTATATTCCAAAATTTTTATTTTTTTCACATTTATAACTATAAAAATTCTATAAAAAAATATACTTAATTTATCAGTAAGAAGTAAAATCCCCATAATAATTATTAATAAACCACCAATTTTTTTCATAATGCCTAAATGTTTTTTTATTGCTGAAACTTTTGCCAACACATATTTTTGAAGATAAAGATAGAATAACAAAAGGTGTAGCTAAACCTAAAAACATAAATAAACATCATAAGTGCTCCATAGTAAGGATTTCCTCCGCCACTTGAAATAAAAAAAGAATTGAAGCAAGTATTGGTCCAACACAAGGTGTCCATCCTAAACTAAAAAGTGAAACCTAGTAAAAAAATGCTCCCCAAATACTATCATTTTCTTTTTCCTTTTATATCCACAAGTTTTCGTTCTCTCTAAAAATGGTATTTTTAAGAATTTCCATTTGAATAATTCCAAATATTATGACTACCACTCCACTAATTACTCTAAATGTTTTTACTCATTAAAAATGAACCTATACTTCCAGCTCCAAAGCCAAGCAAAACAAAACTTGTTGAAAGTCCAATTACAAATACCACTGTCTTTTATAATAGATTTCTTTCCACTTGTACTTAACATTCCAATATAGACTGGAAGTAATGGAAATATACAAGGTGAAAAGAAAGACAGTAGACCTGCTACATAAACTGCTCCAATAAATAATTCTGTATTTAACATTTCTTATACTCCTATCTTTTTATTTTTTTATTTACTTTACAACTAATTAACTATCCTTAAGTAAGTACATTATATTTTTATTTTTTTACAAATATAATAGAATCTATTTATAAAAAAACTTGAATTTAATTATATTTTTTTGTTTATACTAATAGAATACAACTAATTCTAGGGGAATTTTATGGCAATTAAAGTAAAATTAGAAAAAGATGGTTTTATAAAAAGATGGCTTTGTTGGCTATAGTTATACTTCTGCTATTTTTTTGATTTTTTTGGGTACCTGCATTTAGATTAGATTTTAATGCTTTTTGTTTTTCTTTGGACTCTATATGTTAGAAAAAAATTTTTATCAGAATTTTTTTACAATATATTCTATATTAAATTACTATTCCATAGAAAAATGAATGGTTTTTTTATATTTTTAAATACTAGTGTCCCTATTTTTCACACTTCTTATAGCATTTATTATAGCTTTTTTTCTACAATAAACATTACACAAAGAAAATGTTAAAAAGAAGGTTGGAGTCCATTAGAAAAACGATGAATATTCTAATGCTATATTAAAAAGGATATCGTTATTTAGATTATACTGATGCTGAAATAAAAAGATGAAGATAAAATGCAAAAGATACCAAAACTATATAGACAAAGCTAAGAGCAATGAAGTAAAAAAATGTCTTTGTCTTTATAATTTTTTTGGATTATAATTTTTGTATCATTTTATTTTTTTATTATTTTTAGAGCTTAATTAATTTTTTTGAAAGGAATAATATTATGTCAGTAAAAAAATACAATTAGAAAAAAATGGAGAAGTTACAGATGCTTTTTTACAGGTTTTTAGCTGGACAACTTTCATTTTTTTGGATTTTTGGGTTCCAACATTTAGAAAAAAATCAAAAGGTTTTTGGTTTATTCTTTTTTTATTTTTTTATTATAAAGATAATTATACTTTATACATTATCCAAGCAAAATAACGAGATTGAACTAAATTTACTGATTCATGGAACTTTTTGAGCCTTCTTATAGTATGATAACACCAGTAGTATTAGCTGCTGCTATATACCCATTAGAAACATGGATTGCATATTTTTTTATAATAATTATTACACAAATAATTTATTAGCTGAAGGATATCGTCCAATAGAAAATGATGATTATTCAGCAGCAATTTTTAAAAGACTATTCTTATTTACCATATTCAAAAGAAGAGTTAGATGATAATGTTAAAATGGAAAGATACAGAGAAATTTCAACTTTAGCTAGAAAAGAAGAGAGAAAAAAATTTTATATATTTGTTGGAATATGGGCTATATTTATAATTATTTTTTTATTTTCTAACTTATTTTTAAAAGTAATTTAACTAGAACGATAGTGTTTCTTGTTTATAAATATTTCAGTTGACAACTGTTCTAATTTTTGATATAATATATAAGAAGTATAAATAGAATATTAGACTAGTGAATGGTGGGTCGTAAAAAAAGCAGAAGGGATTCTGTCTTTTTCACGACCTTTTTTTAATTTAATTAGGGAGGAACGAAGTATGTTTGATGTAGTTGTTATTGGTGCTGGAATAATGGGAGCAGCAGTTTCAAGAGAATTGTCTAGATATGAGTTGAAAACTTTATTACTAGATAAAGAAAATGATGTTTCTTGTGGTACAACAAAAGCAAATTCTGCCATAGTACATGCAGGATATGACGCAAAAGAAGGAAGCCTTATGGCAAAATACAATGTATTAGGTAATGCAATGTATGGAAAAATTATGTGAGGAAGTAGATGCTCCATTCAGAAAAAGTAGGATCTTATGTTTTAGCCTTTTCTGAAAAAGAAAAAGAACACTTAGAAATGCTATATCAAAGAGGGCTTAATAATGGTGTTCCTGAAATGGAAATCATAGATGCAGCTGAAATTCAAAGAAGAGAACCTCATGTTAGTAAAGAAGCAGTTGCTGCTCTATATGCTGGTACAGCTGGTATAACTGGTCCTTGGGAATTAACAATAAAAATTAGTAGAAAAATGCTATGGAAAATGGTATTGAACTAAAATTAAATGCAGAAGTTGCAAATATCAAAAAAAGAAAAATGATGTATTTAAAATAGAGTTAAAAAAATGGAGAAATTATTGAAGCTAAAGCTATTGTAAATGCAGCTGGTGTCTATGCTGACTTTATAAACAATATGCTTTCTAACAAAAAAATTTAATATAACTCCAAGAATTGGTGAATATTATTTATTAGATAAGGTACAAGGATATTTAACTGACAGTGTTATTTTTCCAATGTCCTACTGAAATGGGAAAAAGGTATTCTAGTTTCAAAGACTGCTCATGGAAATATAATAGTTGGACCTACTGCTTCTGATGTTGACAATAAAGATGATGTTGGAAATACTCAAGCAGGACTTGATACAGTTAGACAATTTGCTACTAAGAGTATAAAAGATATAAATTTCAGAGATAATATCAGAAACTTTGCAGGACTTAGAGCTGAAGCTGATACAGGAGACTTTATACTTGGTGAAGCTGAAGATGTAAAAGGACTATTTAATATAGCTGGAACTAAATCTCCAGGACTTACATCTGCACCTGCAATGGCAATAGATTTAGCTAAAAATGATAGTAGAAAGCTTTGGTGGAGTAAAAGAAAAAAAGCAAACTTTATACAAAATAAAAGAATGACACACTTTATTACACTATCACCTGAAGAAAAGGCAGAAGTAATAAAGAAAGACCCTAGATATGGAAGAATTATTTGTAGATGTGAGAACATAACAGAAGGTGAAATCGTTGATGCTATCCATAGAAAATGTGGTGGAACAACATTAAATGGTATCAAAAGAAGAGTTAGACCAGGAGCTGGAAGATGTCAAGGTGGATTCTGTGGACCTCGTGTACAAGAAATTTTGGCAAGAGAACTTGGTGAAGATTTAGAAGAAATAGTTATGGAACAAAAAGATTCTTACATCTTAACAGGAAAGACTAAATAGGGGGAAACGATATGAATATGAAATATGATTTAGTTGTTGTTGGTGGAGGTCCAGCGGGACTTGCAGCAGCAGTAGAAGCTAAAAAAAATGGAATAGATAGCATACTTGTAATTGAAAGAGCAAAAGAACTTGGTGGAATTTTACAACAATGTATACACAATGGTTTTGGACTTCATGAATTCAAAGAAGAACTGACAGGACCTGAGTATGCTCAAAGATTTATGGATCAATTATTTGAATTAAACATTGAATACAAACTAGATACTATGGTTTTAGAAGTTTCTGAAAACAAGATAGTTCAAGCTATAAACTCTGTTGATGGATACATGATAATTGAAGCTAAATCTATAGTTTTAACTATGGGTTGTAGAGAAAGAACAAGAGGAGCAATAGCTATACCAGGAGATAGACCTGCAGGAGTATTTACAGCAGGAGCTGCTCAAAGATATATTAATATGGAAGGATATATGGTTGGTAAAAGAGTTGTTATCTTAGGTTCAGGAGATATTGGACTTATTATGGCAAGAAGACTTACTCTTGAAGGGGCAAAAGTTTTTAGCTGTCGCTGAACTTATGCCATTCTCTGGTGGACTTATGAGAAATATTGTTCAATGTCTTGAAGACTATGACATACCTCTATACTTAAGCCACACAGTTGTGGATATCATTGGTAAAGATAGAGTTGAAAAAGTTATCATAGCTAAGGTTGATGAAAACAAAAAAGCTATCCCAGGAACTGAAATAGAATATGAATGTGATACTTTACTTCTATCAGTTGGACTTATCCCTGAAAATGATATTTCAAGAGCAACTGGAATAAAAAAATTGATCCTAGAACTAGTGGACCAGTAGTAAATGAACTTATGGAAACAAGTATAGAAGGAATATTCGCTTCAGGAAACGTTGTTCATGTACATGATCTTGTTGACTTCGTAAGTATTGAATCAAGAAAAGCAGGAAAATCAGCAGCTAAGTATATAAAAGGTGAAGTTGCAAATGGAGAATATATCGAAGTTGAAACTGGAAATGGGATAGGATACACTGTTCCTCAAAAATTTAGAATAGAAAATATAGAAAAGAATTTAGAACTTTCTATGAGAGTTAGACAAATATAAAAAAATGTTAAGATAGTGGTTAAGTCAAATGATTTTTGTAATACATTCAGTTAAGAAAAACTCATATGGCTCCAGGAGAAATGGAAAAAAATTACTCTATCTAAAAACTGTATTAGGAAAAAAATAGATGCTAAGAAAATTGTTGTAGAAGTTGTTGAGGAGGATAAATAATGGAAAAGGAAATGATATGTATAGTTTGTCCTGTTGGTTTGTCATATAAGTGTTAATACAGAAACTTATGAAGTTAAAGGAAATGCTTGTCCAAGAGGTGCAGTCTATGGAAAAGAAGAATTAACAGCTCCAAAAAGAGTTGTAACTTCAACTGTAAAAATAAAAAAATGCTTTTAGATCATAGATGTCCTGTGAAAACTGAAACAGCTATACCTAAAGAGTTAAATTTCAAATTAATGGAAGAATTAAAAAAAGTTGAATTAACAGCTCCTGTTAAAAGAGGAGATATAGTTCTAGAAAATATATTCAATACAGGTGTCAATGTTGTTGTAACTAAAGATATGTAGTTTTTATTTCAAAGTATAACTATGAGATTGGAGGGCATAATATGAAGTATATTGTAGCATTAGACCAAGGAACAACAAGCTCAAGAGCAATTTTTATTTGATGAAAGTCAAACTATTGTTGGAGTTGCACAAAAAGAATTTACACAAATATATCCAAATGAAGGTTGGGTAGAACACGATCCTATGGAAATATGGGCTAGCCAAAGTGGAGTTTTTGAGTGAAGTAATTGCAAGAGCTGGAGTAAGTCAACACGATATTATAGCTTTAGGAATTACAAATCAAAGAGAAACTACAATAGTTTGGGATAAAAAAATACAGGTAAGCCAGTTTACAATGCAATAGTTTGGCAATGTAGAAGAACTGCTAAAAATTTGTGATGAGTTAAAGAAAATAGAAGGTTTTTTTCTGACTATATAAAAGATAATACAGGGCTTCTAGTTGATGCTTATTTCTCAGGAACTAAAATTAAATGGATTTTTAGACAATGTTGAAGGTGCTAGAGAAAAAAAGCTGAAAAAGGTGATTTATTATTTGGAACTGTTGATACTTGGCTAATTTGGAAATTAACAAATGGTAAAGTACATGCAACAGATTACACTAATGCTTCAAGAACTATGCTTTACAATATAAAGGAATTGAAATGGGATGAAAAAAATTCTTGAGACTTTAAATATTCCTAAGTCAATGTTACCTGAAGTAAAAAGATTCAAGTGGAACTTTTTGGTTATGCTAACTTAGGTGGTAAAGGGTGGACATAGAGTTCCTATAGCTGGAGTTGCTGGAGATCAACAATCAGCTTTATTTGGACAAGCTTGTTTTTGAAGAAGGAGAATCTAAAAAAATACTTATGGAACAGGTTGCTTCTTACTTATGAACACAGGTAAAAAAATTTTGTAAAGAGTAATAATGGACTTATAACAACTATTGCTATTGGACTTAACGGTGAAAGTACAATATGCTCTTGAAGGAAGTGTCTTTGTAGGTGGAGCTAGTGTTCAATGGTTAAGAGATGAACTAAAATTAATTTCTGAATCAAGTGATACTGAGTATTTTTGCAAGAAAAAGTAAAAGATAATGGTGGAGTTTATGTCGTTCCAGCTTTCGTTGGACTAGGAGCACCTTATTGGGATATGTATGCAAGAGGAGCTATTTTAGGATTGACTCGTGGAGCAAATAAAAACCATATTATAAGAGCAACTTTGGAATCTATAGCTTATCAAACTAAAGATGTTTTAAAAGCTATGGAAGAAGATTCTGGTATCAAGCTAAATGGCCTTAAAGTTGATGGTGGAGCTGCTGCCAATAATTTCTTAATAGAATTCCAAGCAGATATTCTAGGTGAAGTTGTAAAAAGACCTACTGTTTTAGAAACAACTGCACTAGGAGCTGCTTACCTTGCTGGACTTTGCAACTGGCTTCTGGGAAAATAAAGAAGAAATCAAACAAAAATGGGTACTTGATAAAGAATTTTCTCCTAATATGTCTCAAGAAGAAAGAGATAAAAAATATGCTGGTTGGCTAAAAGCTGTTGAAAGAAGTAAAAACTGAAGACTAATATAAAATAAAAAGACTGTTGCAACAGTCTTTTTATTTTTCCAGCTTTAATATCTTTCCAGAATTGATCTATATTTTTTTCTTTAGCATCTCTTATTGTTTTTGGAATTTGATCATAAGGAGCTTCACCAAGTAAGTTTCCATTTTTCATCATAGTACTTCCAATTTCCTACTTCCTTATTTGCTTTCATTTGACCACTCATCAATAATTTTCCATTTGGATAATAATCTTCCCAAGGGCCTTCAACATTTTCCTGCTTCAAAATATAATTTCATCAGAAGATTTCCATTTAAATAATATCTTCTAAGTTCTCCATCTCTCACACCATTTTTAAAATTTTCTACAATCGCAGCTTTATTAGTTGTTTTCCATTTTTTTCAAAAGAAGTACTACTTCCCAAACTCTTTGATAAAACCATCACCATACCTCTAACTCTCATTTCTTCTTCAGTGTAAACAGATGAACAAGCTGAAAATAAAGTTAACGCTCCTAAAGTTAATAGTAATAGTTTAAATTTTTTTCCCATTGATTTCTCCCTTTTATTAAGTGTGTTAGAACACTCGTGGCTTTAGCCGTGAGATGAATAACACCAACATTGAAAATGTTGCTCTAAAATTTGTAATTTTACTAATTTTTAGAGTATAATATATTTAAGAACTTTGGAAACTGAATATATAAGGTTGAGGTTAGAAAATGCAGTAACCTCGTAAAATATTCACTGCCAAAAATTAAATGGTTTTTGAACCGTGCCAACAGGACGTAAATGTTCTCAATGGAGAGCTTGTCCATTAAAGTCTTAAGGAAATTAGCTAGTATTTGAATACTAGATATTCAAAAAGAAACTAAATAGTACTTAAGAACCTTGCGACTCTAGCACTCGTAGGGTGTTAATCGTGAGAGGTTCAGAAAAATTTATTTAGTCATTATATCTAATATAGTTTCATCTGTACCCTTCATTCCTGATTGAGCAAGTTCTCCTACGTTTCTTATCGTTTCTTCTATGTCAACTCCAACTATTCCATCACCAGATTTTTAATACATCTTTATTTAATGCAAGCATAGTCGCATCAAAAGCTGAGTAGATTCCTGAAGATATTTTCATAGCACATGAAGCCTTGGCACCATCACAGATAACTCCTGAAAGGTTACCTAGAATATTAGTTATTGCAGCACAAACCATTTCATAACTTCCACCATGTAAATATGTAAGAGAAGCTGCAACTCCAGCAGCAGCACAGATAGCTCCACAATAAGCAGAAAGTCTACCTACATTTGTTTTAACATGTATAGTTATAAGGTGTGATACAAACAATCCTCTAATTAATTCTTCTTCTGATAGATTTTTTTCAGCAGCAAACTTGATTATTGGTAAAGAAGCTGTCATACCTTGGTTTCCACTTCCACTTGTTGTCATAACAGGTAAAAGCACAACCACTCATTCTAGCGTCACTACCAGCACTAGCATAGCTAGCTGCTTTATTTCTTACATCGTTACCATAGATACCTTTTTCTATGTTCTCAAGTATCATTTTACCAATATTTACTCCGTATTTCCCTTTTTAGTCCTTCTTCAGCTATGGCTGAGTTATAGTTAACTACTTTTTTTGGAAAAATTGGTCTTATTAAATCAATATCTATTGTTTTTAGCCAAATCATAGATAAATTTAACACTTAGGACTTTTTCTGTCTGTAAGAGATGAGTTAAAAGTCTCCATCGTTACAAACTTGACTTAGTAAAACTTTTACCATTTTTTTAAAAATTTGAGTTACATTAGTATGTGTATGTTTTTATTTCTAAAACTACATTGTCTTCATCATTTGAAATTTCTAGTCTTATATATAATTTTATATCTCCTGGATGAACATGAGTTTTTATAATATCTTTAGCTAAAAATTCCTTTTACTTCTGTCAATTGCTCAGATGTAACATCACTTATAACCATAAGTTCTTTTCTATCATCTCCAGCTATTAATCCCATTGCAATAGCAGCTTCTATACCAACCATACCATCACTGTTAGGAATAGTAACACTTTTTACATTCTTTATTATATTCCCCAGATAGGAAGACGTCAACTTTATGTGGAATAGTACCTAAAATTCTTCTTGCTTTTGCAGCTGCATAAGATAAGGCTATTGGCTCTGTACAACCTTCTGCTGCAACTATTTCTTCTTCTAAAATTTTTAAGAACTTTTTCTATTTTAGTTTCCATTTTATCCCCCTTATTAATTTTTTAATTCGTTATATATTATAGAATAAAAAAATAAAAAAAGTATACCCTCTTTTTTAAAAAAATATGTTCATATTAATAATTTTTGATTTTTTTGATTGCTTTTTGTTTGACTAAAGTATATAATGTTAAAAAGTAATATAATTATTATATTTTAGGGAGTGATAGTATGGAAAAAGAAAAAAAGGCGATACTCTGATTATTAAGTTAGTTCTTGGAGTAATAGCTGGAATAATCATAGGATTAGTTGCAAATGAAAAAGTTATTTCTGTGATTTTTACCAATCAAATTCTTCTTAGGAGAATTAATATTCTTCGTTGTACCATTCATCATAATTGGATTTATTGCACCTGCAATAACACAATTAAAATCAAATGCTAGTAAAATGTTACTAACTATGTTAGGACTATCTTATTTATCATCAATAGGTGCTGCATTCTTCTCAGCAACTGCTGGGTATGCTTTAATACCTAAATTGAAATATTGTTTCTAATGTTGAAGGTTTAAAAGGAATTACCTCCAATTCTATTTCAAGGTTCAAATTCCACCTGCAATTTCAGTAATGGGAGCTCTAGTTTTAGCTTTACTTATGGGACTTGCTGTTGTATGGACTAACTCAAAAAGAACTGAAGAATTATTAAACGAATTCAATAACATCATGTTAATGATAGTAAATAAAATAATAATTCCTGTATTACCAATCTTTATAGCAACTACATTTGCAACACTTGCTTATGAAGGAAGTATCACAAAACAATTACCAGTATTCTTAAAAGGTTATCTTAATTGTTTTAATTGGTCACTATATCTGGATTACAGTTCTATATATTATTGGTGGTATCGTTTCTGGAAAAAAATCCTTGGTCTTTATTAAAACACTATGGACCAGCATACATGACAGCTGTTGGAACAATGTCATCAGCTGCAACTTTACCAGTTAGTTTAAAATGTGTAAGAAAATCTGGTGTACTAGATGAAGAAATAACTAACTTTGCTATTCCATTAGGAGCTACTACTCACCTATGTGGATCTGTTTTAACAGAAACATTCTTTGTTATGGTAGTTTCTAAAATACTATATGGAAGTTTACCACCTGTTGGAACAATGGTATTATTTATTGTACTATTAGGAGTATTTGCAGTTGGAGCACCAGGAGTACCAGGAGGAACTGTTTTAGCTTCACTTGGACTTATCATCTCTGTTTTTAGGTTTCGATGAAACAGGAACTGCTTTTAATGATAACAATATTTGCTTTACAAGATAGCTTTGGTACTGCTTGTAACATTACAGGTGACGGAGCTCTAGCACTTATCTTAAATGGAATATTTAAAAAGAAACAAGCTTAACTAAATAAAAATAAAGGTTAATATAATAGAATTTTTATTCTATCATACTAACCTTTTTATTGTAGAAAAAAATTGAATAAAAAGAAAGAAGAAGACCAATTTCTCAGTCTTCTTCTTGGGGAAATAATAATCTATATACACTAGGGTTAGTGTTAAATTTTTATTGGTAGATTAGAATATAACTCTTAGTCCTACTCCACCTCTGACATTATGTCCTTTAGTATCATAACCTATGTTAGCTGTTACTCCTATTCTTTGGTTATCCCAACCAATATTAAGGTCAGTTTTAACATTTCCTGTTCTATCTTCTTTTTCACCTCTGATATTGAAGTAATCTGCATCTGTTCCAGCTACTTTAGCTTTATTTTTTTGCCATTAGCTACTTTTTCCTAATTCATTTTCATAAGCCACTCCAACAGCAACTTTTATTGCACTAGTTCCAAAAATGATGTCTGTAAGCAAGTTCAGTTCCTATTTCAGGTTTTACTGAAAAAAATAGTCATTAGCCTTTACCTCTAATTTTATTTCACCAGATTTTTTTCTCTTATCTTAGACACTCTTCCATATTCTAAACTTAGGACTGCATAAGGTCTTACTGAGAAATCTTCACTTAATCTAAATTCTTTTAGATAACTCATTCTTTAGCCCTACTCCATAAGTACTATATCTAGATTTAGCATTAAATATTTCATCTACAACTAAGAATCTTCTGTTCATCTTGTTGTATCCTGCAAAGATATCTCCAGATATTGTCCAATTCAAGCTGTTGTTATGATCAAATGGAACTGATTTAAAGATTCCAAGTTTAGCTTGTAATTGCTCTTCTTTTGAGTTTCCAAAATCTTTAAACTTGAATGTATTATGAACTATACCTGCATACCAACCTACAGATTCTCCAAGTCTTACAGTTTCATCTTCATGGACATAAGCCACTCCATAAGCATTATTTTTGATAATCAATTACTCCTGCTGTATTTGTCTTATATTCGCCCTTTGTTCCAAAAAGTTTTAATCTTATTAGAATCCTTACTTGGATTGCTCCATTCACTTCTTAAATAGTTAAATTCTTTATCTAAAAATATTACCAGTTGCTTCTATTCTTTGTTGAGTGTTAGCATATTGATGACCTTTCATTTCATCTACTGCCTGTACAAATAGCTTTTTGTTCAATCTCGTTAAGTCCTAGTTTATTTATCTTTTTAAACAATTCTCTTTCTCTTGTTCCTTCTTTTTTTCAACACCATATCTTTGTTCCAACCCATCCATAAAATTATAGGTGTCTTTTTTTCTTTTGCAAATGTTGTATAAGGTCTTTTAGATAAATATAATTTTGCTATTGTCAAATCAGCATTTTTGAGTAGCCGTTGCTATCCAAGTCAAATTACTTGAATTCATTAAAAATTCAACTTTTTCCACCCCCTGCTGAACTTACATCTCTTATCACATCATTATATGGATTTAATATATTTGGTCCTATCTCAATATCTTTTTCAGTTGTGTACTCAGATGCTTCAGTTCCAAATATTAAATTTACTGCTTTCAAGTTTGTTAATTTATCTAAACCTTGAATAGGATTTGTATAGTTTATTCCTGATGTATCCACATACATTCCTATTTCTGAACCTCTCGACATATTTGGTATACTTGAAAGTCTGCTACTTAAATCCAAAGTTGTATCTCCTACTGTTAGTTTTTTTGCACTTGGAGAAGCTATATTTGTATCAATAGCAATAGGTTTTACTGCTGTTCCATTTCTAATAACAGTTGCTGTTGATGATCCACCGCTAGGATCTATTTTCACTTCTATTTCAATTCCTTTTTGCTCTTTTTTTGTCGTGTCATTTTTGACTTGCTGTATCTGTTTCTTTTTGCATTGTCTCCAGATACAGTTATAGTTCCACCTTTATTTTTCATAATTTTTGTGTATTAACATAGTAGTATCCTGTGGCATTTGGAGAATCTATAGTAACTTGACCATAATTCTTAAATATAGATCCATTTAATGCAACTACTCCCTTTATTCCATCATTTGTTGCATTAGGGACACTTTTTATCGTTCCATAATTTTTCACCTATTGCACCTTGATCTAAATACATTCCAACAGTGTTTTTCCACTTAGATTAATTGTTCCATAATTTTTTTGCAGTAGAACCATTACCAACAGCATACATTCCTATACTTTTCACTTTTTTTAATACATCTATTGTTCCATAATTCACAATATTTCCTGTATTTTTTAATATCTTATTCTCTTCATCGTAATATCCAGCTGCCATCCCTATTCCATAAAGTTTGTTTTGTACTATCAGTTCCATTCACGATTATTCTTGGTCTTATTCCTAGTCCTATATCTCCATTTACTGCTATTCCACCTGTACTATATATACCTACATTTCCTACTCCTGAAGCAAAATTAATATCAGCTAAATTTTTTATATTTCCTGCTGAATATAGTCCATAGTTTCCACTTCCTGTTGATAATAATTGTGTACGATTTGTCATTGTTCCAGTTTTATCTGAATAAGCAAACACAGAATCATTTCCTAATGTAACTGTACCATTATTAGTTGTTAAATTATGTCCTGTTCCCTTTATTACAAATCCATAAGAAGCATCTCCTATTACCATAGAATTTGTACTTGCTATAGTTTGATTCGCTCCTGATGTAAATACTCCTACTGCCTTGTTTGTACTAACTGTTAATGTTCCAGCTGTCAGTAAAACATTTCCTCCTTGTGAAAAAAATTCCTATACCATTATTACCAACTGATATATTTCCATTTGTATGATTTATTCCATAACCATATAGGGGCTATTGAATTTTCTCCAACTGATATACTTCCTGTATTAGTAATATTATTTGCTGTTTTTACATATATTCCTACATTTCCTTTAGCTAAAAGTACTCGCATTCCCTAATGTTATATTTCCACTATTAATTACATTAGTATTATTATCTGCAACTATTCCAAATTCTGTTGCATTAGATTTTTCCTGTAATATCTCCTGTATTAGTAAAGTTTCCAGCACCATTAGCAAAAAAACTCCAACCATACCCGCTGTTGTATTGGTACTGTTATCTAAATTAATATTTAGGGTTATTAGTTGCATTTGAGCCAGAATATAAAGTTGCTATACCACTACCAGTCGTACTTCCTGAATATTTATAATTTAGTGTTTTTCGCATTTCCTACTGTTGAACTTCCTTTTGTATAAATTCCTACTCCATTGTCACCAGTTTCTATACCATAGTCAGTATTTAAAGTTATATTACTGTCTTCCGCATAGATTCCAAAACCATTTGCCCCAACTTTTATATCTGAATTTCCTGTTCCAGATATATTTATTTCTCCACCAACTCCTGAGACACTCTTTAATGCAATTCCAACACTATTATCCCCTAAACTCAATGATTTAGTATTAGTTATTATTACATCTGATTGAGCTGCTCCTTTATTATTTTTCTGCATAAATTCCTGTTGAATTAGCACCAGAAATATTTATTGTACCATGGTTTTCTATTTGAATTTTACCATCTCCATAAGTTATAGCTGGTGTAGTATTTCCTTTTCCTAATCCTGCTATTCCTGTTCCACTTCCTGTTACTGTAACTGTTCCTTTATTTACAATCTTACTTCCATTAGTACCATAAAGTCCTGCACCATTATCTATTTCAACAATTCCTGTTGTATCATTTAAAATTTGTCCATAACTAACATTTATTCCAGCTATACCTGATGATGTTGTTCCACCTGTTATATTAACAGTTCCTTTATTTATATATCCAGATTCAGCATTAGAAGCTGCTCCAGAATTTGAACCCATAGAAAGTCCTTTACCATTTCCTGTAATAGTTTTTCCCAGAATTTATTGTAACTAATTCTCTTTCCATTAAAATACCATTAAATTGATCAGAATTATCTGCTAAATTTACATTACTATTAACAGTCAATTTCCCCTTCTACTAATGTAGTTTTTAAATGATTTTCCATTTGTATTTAAAGCTCCAAATTTAGGTATTGCTAAAAGTCCATTGGTAAATGTCGTTAAACCACTATTCCCTGCCCAAGTAAGATCTAGATTTTTTTAAATATTCCCAGATTTACCCCGTCTTTCATTAATTTAACTTTTACATTACTCATTCCTTGATATTTGTTAGTTCCACCAGTTCCAATTGTGTAATCACTATCTTCACCAGAAACAAGAATTCCATCATACATTTCTATATTTGTAGTAGCTCCATTTTTAAAGATAATTTTTTTCCACTATTTTCTACATGGAAAGGTGTTACAGCATCATGGTCATTTTGGGATAATCCTCTTGCTAAACTATTATCTTTATTTACAATAGTTCCTCCATTGAATTCTACTATTCCTCCATTAGTAGCAAACAATCCTCCTCCTGTACCTGTGTTGACAATATTATCTGTTCCATTCAAATAAACTTTTGCATTTACTCCATCTGCTAATGCAGCCAATCCATTGATAGTTGCATTTCCTCCAACAGTTATTGTTCCTCCATTTTTAGTATAGGCTCCTATATTTTTGATATTTTTCACTAAGTGTTATTACATTCTCATCTTGTGCTTTAATATTAGAACTTATATCCACAGTTCCTGCTTCTGCATAGGCAAGAACTGAGTTTATATCCTCTTGCTTCTGCATCTTTTTTTCACAGTTATTTTTTCCACCATCTTTTTGCAAAAAGCTACTCCTTCTTTACTAACCATATGTAATTTTTTTATCAACTATGATTTCTGTTGGTTTATTTTTCTAAATCAGTTCCTGTTAATTCTGTTAATCCTGTCCCGTTAGCAGTCCATTTTTCCTTCAGCATAGGCTATAATAGTTTTTGCTCCTGTATCTGCTTCCAATGTATTTGTTCCATTTATTCCATCAGAAAAAAATCACTTTGTGTTCCCGCTTGTATATCAATGACTGTTCCATTTTTTTGCTAAAAACATAAATCCATTCTTTGCATATTTTTCCAAAAGTAATATTAAACTTATCAAAGTTTAAATTATGAATAGGATCTTTTTTTCAAGAAAGTTAAGATAAGGTTTAGTCGTAGCTGTGTCAGTAACATTATATCTTACACTGCTTTTTTTGCTAAACTGTTATAATCTACTCCTTGTCTTTGTCCAGAGATTGCATATACTCCCAACATTTCCATCCACTGTTGTAGATGTATATCCAACTTTATTTAGTCTTCCTGCTTCTTTTTTTGCACTGCACTTGAATCAAAATCTAATTTACTTCCTATATCAAAAATATAACTCAAAAATATCCTTGATGTATTCCTTTTATTATGTGCAATATTATCATTTTTTTGTGTTAAAGAATATTCCAACATTTTTCATCTCCATAAAAATTTCATTGGTTTATCTGCTGATAATTTTTATATAAGGTATATATTTATCTAAACTTCCTTCTCCTTGGTTTCCTCCATTTGTATAAGTTGGATATTCCACAGCAATATATTTTTGATTTATCAGGAACCCAAGTTAAAACTGAAAAAGCCTATATTAGATGCTCCATCGAAAAATAATTTCTCCTTTATTTTTCAATTCTTAATCCTCCAGCATAATTTTTTTCATAGCATAAATTGTATTGTCCTTTGTTCCAACACGGATATTAGCATCTCCTGTAAGCGATGTTGAAAATTTTCCACCACTAAAATATTTAGAATCTTGGTATGCACCATCACCTTTACCTTGTATATTAAAAACTGTGTTACTATCTTCTAATATATTTATAGTTACATTTTCCATTTTTTTACACTTCCACCTCTAAATGCTTCTGCATTAATAAAGGCTGCTCTATTATATAAATTAACTGTTACATTTTTTTATTTCAACATCTCCTACTATATGGAATGCTGCGGTTCCAGTTCCCTTTCCACTTACAAAACCAACGCCCTGAGCAGTTGGTGTGTTATCTCTACCTCTAACATAGTATGATCCACCTGTTATTTTTATTTCCAGGTCTTCCTGACCACCTACCATCATATGAGTTAATTATAGTTTGATGTCTTTTTATCATAATTTTTTTACTTGAAGTAAAATTTATAGCATTATGAACTGTTGTATCCTGTGAAGCTCCTGAAAATCCAGAACCTTCAAATGCTGTCCCATCTGGTTTTACTCCTGACCAAAATACTCCACCAGTAATATCTATATTCTGCATCATTGGACGACGTGCTTCTTTCCATACAGGTCTACTTTCATCATTAATATGAGCTGCTGCTATTGATACTCCTTCTAACCATCCCCCAAAAAAATCTGAAAATGGACTTGCATTTGGATTTACTATACTAATATCCATATCTGGTGCTTTCACACTTGATATTTGTATGGCTTTTGGTGAACTCAATGTTAGACCCAATGCTCGTGAATTAGGTGCTGTTACTGTTGGTAATTGTAACTTAGGTGGTTCTTTATCTATTAATTTAGGTCTTATAGCTGCATTTACTATTATTTTTAGATTTTTTTCTTCTTCTTCTATTGATAAATCTGTTAATCCATATTTTTACACTTGAACTTGAAGCACCACTTGTAGGATATACAAATCTTTTTCATTGTGTTGTCTCTTTGAAAATTATAAATTTCAGCTTTTTTTATCTCCTCTACCTTTATATGCAGAGCCCCAATTATCATAGAAATAGTTAGCACCAAATTGCCATGATGACCAAGGTGATTTTACAACTTGATCTCCTTGTTCCATAAGTTGAACTAATTCTAATCTTAATCCATCTATTTCTTTTTTTGATTTTTCTCTTCTTGCTGTATCTATCTTATTTTTGTAAATTTCCAACTGAATTTCTTAGATTTTTCTTTGCTTGTATTTATTTCTTCAGTTGTAGGTGTTGAAGTTTTTTTCTATATCTGATGAAAGTTTAGCGAACATAGGCAAACTTGCACTATTGTCTGCACTAGCTACTAAAACAGTCTTTTCATTTTTTTACAATTGTAGTTTTCTCTATATCAGTTTTTGGTGTAGCAAAAAAATTGCTATACAAATCATTGGCTCCAAATTGCATACTTGTCCAAGAAGCTTTAAGTTTTTTTGTGTTTTTTTGTGTTATTGTCTTTTTTTCTTTAAGTTGAGATTTTTCCTTTTTTTACATCTATTAAAAATATCCTTTTGCTTTTCTAATTCTTGTATCTTATTATCCTCAGAAAATGCACTTGTTCCTTTCATTAAAAAAAGTACTGCAAGTCCAACTGAATATTTTACATTTTCATATCTTTTTAGCAATTGATCGTAAATTTTTTTCTACATTATATAAATTGTTATTCATATAATCTGCCCCCCATTTTCTTTTTTTATATTTATATTTTATTAAATGTGTTAGATCACTTGTGGCTTTAGCCGTGAGATGAATAACACCAACATTGAAAATGTTGTACTAAAATTTGCAATTTTACTAGTTTTTAGTGTATAATATATTTAGAACATTAGCAACTGAATATATAGGGTTAAGGCTAGTAAACAGTAGCCTTGTAAAAATATTCACTGTTCTGTATAGTTGTTCTTTTTTTAAATATAATATACAGATAAAAGTAGCAGTGTAGATGCAAGTCTTATCCAGTAGTGGCTATCGTGGACTAGCCAAAAAGAATAAGGGTTTTAAAACCAAACTTCTTAGAAGATAACTTACTTTTTCAGTTATCTTATGAAGCTCTCGACTCTAGCACTCGTAGGGTGTTAGTCGTGAGTAGTTCACACCCAATTTTATCATTTTTTTATTTTTTTGGTCAATTTTTTTATTAAATGTGTTAGAACACTCGTGGCTCTAGCACTCGTTAGAGTGTTAGCCGTGAGTAGTTCACATATAATATTTCTTTAAAAATTTTTTTAACAATAACAATATTCCTTCTTCTATCTCCTTATTTGTTAAATTGGCATAACCTAAAAGAAAATATGAATTTTTCTCTATATATTTCTTCTATATTGTATTCTTCTAAACTATATAATTTTAAAGAATTTTTCTAAACACTCATTTAAAAATAACTTCTCATTAATTTTTTTGATTTAATTTAATTACCATATGTAAACCTGCATCTGCTCCTTGTATTTGAATCTCTTTATTCAATATCTTAGAAGAGTAAGTTTTAATAGTATTTACAAGAAATTCTCTTTTCTTCTTGTAAAGAGTTCTCATTTTATTTATATGTTTAACAAAATAGCCATCTTTTATAAATCTATAGAGAATTTTTTTGATTTAAAAGTTGGTACAGGACAGATAAAATATGGTAATTCCCTTTGATAGATATTTAAAAAGTGCCTTAGGTAAAACCAAGTAACTCACACGAATTGCAGGACTAATTGATTTTTGAAAAAAACTTCCTAAGTAAATAACTTTATCATTGATATCATTTGCCTTCAATGCTGGAATAGGTCTACCAGTATACTTAAATTCACTATCATAGTCATCTTCCACTATATAACGGTCAGGATTTTCATTTGCCCAATTTAAAAGTTCTGTTCTTCTACTGATACTCATAATTGCTCCCGTTGGAAATTGATGTGGAAGGAGTAACATAGGCTATATTGACATCATATTTCTTTTAAATCATCAATTACTATTCCATTTTCATCTAATGAAATAGCTTTAAAACTGATATTATTTGTTAAAAATAATTCTTTAAACATCTTATGGCAAGGATTTTTCTAAACCATAAATTTTATTGTTAAATAGTTTAAAAATTATATAGAATAGATACTCTGTCCCTGAGCTAATAACTACTTGTTCAGCATCTACCTTGAAACCTCTTGATTGAGATAGATATTCACAGATACTCTTTCTTAACAGTAAGTCTCCTTGTATATGCCCTTGAAATAACAAATCCTCATTCTCTTCATCATAAACATCTTTAGTAATTCTTTTTAAAAATTGTTCTTGCTAAACTTTTCTTATCCACTCCTGAATATGAAAAAAATCATAGTGAATTTTTCTCTTTTTCTTTAAATTTTGCCTTATTTTTCCACTTTAACATTCTGTATAATTAGATTTTTCTATATCAGAAACAAAAGTAACCTTTTTCTTTCAATAGAAAAAAATATAGCCCTCTTCAAGCAAAAGATAAAGAGCATTTTTGAATAGTGTTTTTGACTAATATTATAGTAATCTATAAAGTCTTTTTTTGAAGGTAATTTTTTTCATTTGCCTTTAAAATCTTAGTTTGAATTAATTTTTTTATCTCAGTATATATTTGTATATATAGAGGAATTTTTTTGATTTATTATCTAAATTTAAAATAATCATAGCTGACTCCATAAAAAGTTTTTATTCTGGTACTTTATATAATGTCAGTATACAGTTATACTATAAAAAAAGTCAATATAAGATATATTACATGAGGAGGTACAAAAATGGATACAAGATTTAATGGTGGAGTTATTATGGATGTTACATCTAAGGAACAAGCAATTATTGCAGAAGAAGCAGGAGCAGTTGCTGTTATGGCACTAGAAAGAATCCCAGCTGATATCAGAGCAGCAGGTGGAGTTTCTAGAATGAGTGATCCTAAATTAATAAAAAGAAATTATGTCAGCAGTAAAAAAATTCCTGTAATGGCAAAAGTGAGAATAGGACATTTTGTGGAAGCTGAAATATTACAAGCTATTGGAATTGATTTTTATTGACGAGTCAGAAGTTTTATCGCCAGCTGATTCAGTACATCATGTAAATAAGAGATTTTTCTACTCCTTTCGTATGTGGAGCTAGAAATTTAGGGTGAAGCTTTAAGAAGAATATGTGAAAGGGCTCAAATGATTAGAACTAAGGGAGAAGCTGGAACAGGAGACGTTGTTCAAGCTGTGTCACATATGAGACAAATCATGAAAGAAATCAATTTAGTTAAAAGCTCTACGTGATGATGAACTATATGTAATGGCAAAAAGACTTACAAGTTCCTTATGATTTAGTAAAAATATGTTCATGATAATGGTAGATTACCTGTGCCTAACTTTTTCAGCAGGTGGAGTTGCTACTCCAGCAGATGCTGCACTTATGAGAAGATTAGGAGCAGATGGTGTATTTGTAGGTAGTGGTATCTTTAAATCTGGTGATCCTAGAAAAAGAGCAAAAGCTATTGTTGAAGCTGTAAAAAAAATTATGATAATCCTGAAATTATTGCTAGAGTTTCAGAAGATTTAGGTGAAGCTATGGTAGGTATCAATGAAAATGAAATAAAAAAATTATCATGGCTGAAAGAGGAATATAAAAAAATAAAAAAACCTTAATAATTCCTATTATATATAATTGTTAACTATTAGACCTCCTAGATGTTTAAATTGGCTCTTTAAACATTTTTAGGAGGTCTTTTATACTTTTATTTATTTTTTTATCTTTTTTTACAACTAGATATACAAAAAAATATCGCTTTCTTTTTAGTGCTTTTTACAGATATTCTTGCTTCTCCATCAAACTCTAAAACTTTTTTTAGGTACTAATGGATAAGTTTCTTTTTTTCATCTAAATACACTTCTACTTCACTTCAACAACTGTAAAGAATATTTGTCTTCCAGGATGATTGTGAGCAGGTATTGTTTCACCTTCTTTTTAAATGTAAGTGAACTACCATTATATCTTGATTATTAACTACTTGTCCGTGTTCTGTTATTACTTTTTCCTAACATATATTTCAACTCCTTTTAATTGTTTACTAAAATTATAAACTTTTTTAAAAGAACTGTCAAGCTAAACTATTTTTTTATTTTTTTAAATTTTTTTATCTAAGAAATCTATAATAACTTATTTAATCTTTCTTATTTTTAGATTTTACGACATCTATTACACTGTGTTCTTCTTTAAATAATACATAATTAATATATAAAAGTGGAAGAATTAAAGGAACTAATGCACTCTTTTTTAACAAATTGAGTAAAATATGTAGATATTCCCACTCCTAGCATAAAACTAAAAAAATTATTAAAAATAGTAAAAAAACCTCTTACTAATAATTCTCTATCCCTCTGAATAAGTCCCTCAATCAATAAACGAGGAGCATTTTTTTACATTTCCTGTCATCATTATAGTAGCATATGAAAAAAACCTCTCAATCTTTGAAAAAGTATCTGATTGGATAGCTGCAAAAAAAGCTAGCGTAACTACAATAAAATGATAATCAAAAAAAGGTAAAAAGTATAATTAACATTATCATAATAAAAAAAGCATTAAAAGAGAAGAATGTATATATCCTTTGTGTCCTCTTCTTTGAAAAAAAATTTCTAAAACAATAGATAAAAATTTGCCCTATCATAAAAAGAAATAATAGGTATCAGAAATTCAACTGCTTTTTCAAGATTTCCTTTTGCAAAATGTAGTGCCATAAAAATTACATTTCCAGTTTGTGCTCCTGCAAAAAGTTCTCCAGCATTATTATAAGTAAAGGCATTAATATACCCACTAATAAATGATAAAAGAACTGCTATTCTTAATTTCTCTGGAACTTCTTCTTTGATTTTTTTCCATAACTTCTAAAACTCCTCTTATTTCAATTTTTCTGAACCTCTCACGACTGACACCCTACGAGTGCTAGAGTCGCGAGGTTCTTAAGTACTATTTAGTTTCTTTTTGAATATCTAGTATTCAAATACTAGCTAATTTCCTTAAGACTTTAATGGACAAGCTCTCCGTTGAGAACATTTACGTCCTGTTGGCTCGGTTCAAAAACCAATTTTTATTTTTAAAAATCCCATACAGTTTTAATGTTTTTTTACATTTCCTTTTTTTATTCTTTCAATTTCTTCATTATGCAATTTAACAAAATTTTTTTAAATTCTTTTTGTGCTTTTTTTCTATATTTACTTCTTCTAAATTTTCTTTTACATTCTTTATTAAAAAAATGCAGAATACAAATCTCTTTGTATTTTTATTTCCTAATATTTCTACCCATCTTTTTGATAGACTTTTTCTTTTTCATATTCATTTGTACTATGATTTAGTTGACTAGCTTTTTACTTTAAAAGTATCAATTTTTTTATTATATTTTTTTCCAATATATTCTAATTTTCTATTTATTATTTCAATTAATAATGCTGGTGCTCTATTTGATAAAGATTTTTCCAAATCTCTTTTTCTTTTTAAATTTTTCCAGTTTTTTTCAGATATTTCAGTTTTTCTTGCTTCTTCTCTGTAAAGCTTTAAAATTCATATTTTTCAACTTTTTACTATTTGTTTCCAATTTCTAGTATACTATTCGCTAAAATATTATGAGATTGCTTTCTTTTTCTCTGCGATTTTTTTCTCTGTAAATTTGAAAGTTTTAACTTTGTTTTTTTACATACAATTTGCTCTTTTTCCATTTTTCTTTATTTTCTATATTAATTGTGCCATCTTTGTTATATTTATTAGGATTGTTTGCTCTTCTCTGTCTATCTAGTTTTTCTTTGTAGTCTTATTTTTTTCTTTTTTCATTTATTTCTATATTTTTCAGCTAAAATCTTTAATTCTACTTTATTATCACTAACGATTGCTATTGTTGAAGTTCCTATATCAATTCCAACTTCATTTTTCTCCACCAACTTTATGTTTTTTTAGGAGGTGTCCCTCAAAAGTTATTTGAACGTAGTATTTATTTTTTTCCATTTACAATCCCTCTTAAGTAATCTACAATACAATAACTTATCTAAAAAAACAACTTTGTGCATATTTATCATTATTTTTTTATTATTACAGGAATCTTTAAGCCTAACCAAGATATGCAACAATCTTCTTTAAAAAAATCTAAGTCCTGTAATATTACCTTTTTTTCTCTAACAGAATAGAAATTTTCATAACTTTTTAAAATATACTTTTTTTAGCTTTACCATACTTAAATTTTTTTCATAAGTCGCAAAAAGCTCTTTCAGCTAATTCTTGTCCCATTTGAGAACCTATATTCTTTTTTTAAATTTTTTTGCGTCATAGGTTTTACGTATTTATTTAATTCAAATTTAGATATTGAATATTTTTTTATCTAATTCTTTATATCTTTTTAGATTGCTCTTTTTTTATCTAAATTACTGATTCCTTTATATTCAGAAGAATTTATCATTTTTCTATGTCTTTTTAAGAATTTCACTAAAGGCAAGAATTATATATCATTCTGGCTATGTTTAGTCTCTTTTTCTAAAATATGTTCTTGCCATAGCTCAGTTTTTAAAAGCTAATGTCAATACATAATTCGCCATAGTTCCTCCTTCTCATCTTTCTTTTTTTGAGTTTGGATATATCTTCTATATTTTACACACCACACTATATGATATTGAATTGAATACACATATCCTCTTCCAAAAATTAATATTTGATATTTTTTTATTATCATTTTTTTATTATACTATATATATTTAATTATTTCAAATTTTTTTGTAAACAAAAAAATATGCCACTCATCTCACGACTAACACCCTACGAGTGCTAGAGTCGCAAGTGTTCTGGCATAATTCATAAAAAAATAAAATAGTACCTGCTGTAACAAGTACTATTTTTAAGGTTTTATTTATCGTAATTTTTCTTTATAATGCCCTTTACAACCTAATATCCTTAGCCTGTCATCTTTCATATCATAAACTAATCTGTGTTCATCCGTTATTCTTCTACTATATATTGCTCTATCTTTGAAATATTTTTAATCTCTCAGGTTTTTCCAATTCCTTATAAAAGTCCATTTCTTGATATGTTTTTTTATAAGTTTTTAGAATTTTTTTCAATTATACTAATTTTTTTCTTTCGAGTATCCATTCTGTATATTCACTCCAAGCCACATCTTGCCATATAACTTCATCATCTATCATTTTATTGCCTCTAGCATTTTTTTCCATTTCAGATATTGTATGAACTTTTTCCATTTCCTGCATCTAAGTCTTCTGCTCTTCTTCTTATCTCATTATAATATTTCAATTCTTCAATTTTTTTCTAAAAATTTCTTTATATCTAGTAGCTGTCAACAATATTAAGTCTTCTGCTTTTGTTTTTTTCTTTTTGATTACTACTTCTTTTTTTATTACCTATCATTTTTATCAAAAATTTCATCAAAACTTGTTGAATACATTAATATCACCTCTTTTAAACTTATTTATAATTTTTTTATGTTTATTTATATTTCTACTATTTTTCTATATAATACCATAATAAATTATAGATGTTAAGAAAAAAACTTTCTTTTTTTATCTAGCTTTAAGGTTTCTTTAAAATATAGTTGATCTCCTTAGAATTTCAATAAATCTTCAACAATTAAGTCAGCTTTCAATCTATTTTTCTGTAAGCACTTTTTCCTATATTGTATCTGTCTAAAAAAATTCTTTTTTTAAGTCCATAATTTAAAACTTTCACATCAGAATTTCCATAGAATCTAGCTATTTTTTTCTCCAAAACCACCATTTAAAATTCCATCTTCAAGAGTTATAACTACACTATGATCTTTTTTTCAATTCTTCTAATAATTTTTTTCATCTACACCTGTGATATACATAGGATTTATAACTGTTGCCTTTACTCCTGTTTTTTTCTTCATAAAGTTTTTGCAGCTTTTTTTCTCCTAATTGATAGAAAGTTCCCAATCCTAGAATTGCAACCTTTTTCTCCTTTTTGTTTTTACTTCATAAGTATTTAATTTGAGAAATCTTTTTGTTACTTTTTTTCACCAGTTGAAACCATCTTTCCACCTGGTAAACGAATTGCAACAGGATGTTCTTGTTGTTCTATACTCCATTCAAGCATAGCAAGATGTTCTTCCTTTGTTGTTGGAGCTAAATAAACTAAATTTGGAATATTACTCATCATAGCAATGTCAAACCAACCAAGATGAGTAACATCTGTCATTCCTATAGCTCCACCATAAGAAACAACTATTGTTGCAGGATTATTGTTTATACATAGATCTTGTGACAATTGATCATAAAGCTCTTTGGATAAATGAACTTACAACTGTAAATACTGGTTTAGATCCTTTAGAAGCCATACCTGAAGCTAAGGCAACTGCTGTTTGCTCTGCTATTCCCACATCTACGAATTGCTCTCCAAGTTCTTCTCTTTCTTTTTCTAGAAAAGTTAAAGTTTCCTGGTGTTCCTGCTGTTATTGTAACAACAGTTTTTATCTTCTTTCATTTTCTTCATTAAATATTCTTTTTGTAATATCTGTATAATCTTCGCTATCATCATTATTTAAAGGTTTTCCATCTTCTATATTGAATGGTATTACATAGTGCCAAGGTTCCTTGTTTTTCTTCAGCAAGTTTGTATCCTTTACCTTTTTTTGAGTATGGATATGAACTACTATGGGATAATCTATATCCTTTACTTTTTTTAAATGCTTCTATTAATTCTTCAAGATTATTTCCATCTTTAACAAAGATATATTCTAAGCCCATAGCTTTTAAATAGATTACATTCTGCCTTACCTTCTGTTTCTCTTAATAATTTTTAAATTTTTTTGTAAAAGTCCTCCATGATTTTTCTGCTATAGACATATCATTATCATTGGCTATAACAATGAAATTAGTTTTTAATTCTCCTGCAAGATCTAAACGCTTCAAGTGCTTCTCCACCACTTAGAGAACCATCTCCAATGATAGCAATAACATTTCCTTTTTTTCTCCTTTAACATCTCTAGCTTTTTGCAAGTCCTAAAAGCTAAACTTATTGAAGTTGAAGTATGTCCTAAGATAAAAGTGATCATGTTCACTTTCATGTTGATTACTATATCCAGTTACATCATCATAGTGTGCTTCATCTGTGAAAGCTTCTCTTCTTCCAGTTATCATTTTTATGTGGATATGTTTGGTGAGATACATCAAATACAAACTTATCCTTTGGCGAATCAAAAAAACATAGTGTAAGGCTATTGTTGCTTCAACCATACCTAAATTTGGCCCAAAGTGTCCTCCATGAATAGCATCTCTTTTTATTACTGCTTCTCTTATTTCTTGTGCTAAGACTTTCATTTCCTCAATATTTAATTTTTTTACATCCTCTGGTGAATTGATTTTTTTCTAAATACATTACTACTTCCTCCTATTCTTTATCCCAAGCTAACTTTTTCTGTTTCAACTGCAATTTCATATTTTTGCAATCTTATAGTTTAATTTCTCCAATGTTTCTTCTATTTGCTTTTTTGCTCCAAGAGTTTTTTTCTCTTTGTTCTTTTTAAGAGATTACATCTTTCTTGAATAGTTGAGTCTCCTTGCTGAAAGAGATTTAAATAATCTATCATTACTTTTTACAGGTAGTCCTGCACTTCTCATGCAAGTTGCTAGTTTTACCCAAGCTATATCATTTTTCCTGATAATCTCTAATTCCTCCCTCTGTTCTTGTAACAGGAGGTATCATTCAATTTTTTTCATAATATCTAAGTGTATCTTGTGTCAATCCTAATTCTTCGCTCACTTCTTTAATTGTCATATTGCCTCCTAAATTAGTTAAACTTAACTTTAAGTCTAAAGTTCTTTTTTTAATAATAACTCATTTTTTTCAATATAAATCTATTTTTAACATTTAGAGTTAACTCTAAGTCAAGAAAATTTTAAAAAAATTTTTTTATTTTTTTAATAAAAACTATTACAATTCTTTCAATAATTTGTAATAGTTTTTAAAAATTCATAATGTTTCCACATACTAATGATATTTATTCTTTTTTTCATCTTCAATAACTTCGTATACAAGTCTATGTTGTTTATTAATTCTTCTCGAATAATACCCTTTAAGATCTCCTATTAAAAGCTTCATAAGGTGGTGGTATTTGAAAAGGTTTCTTCTTAATTAAAGCTATTAACTTATCAACATAGTGCTGGAAATTGTTTTTATATTTTTCTTTGTCTTTATTTGCTTTTTTTCAATATATATATTTTATATTCTTCATCTACCATTCAAAAAAACCTCGTAGTCATCATCTGTAGCATTTTTTTAGCAACTTCTAATTTTTTTCTTTCATTGTAGGATCTGATAGTAAATACAAAGTTTCCAACAAACCATTATACTCACTTTCACTTATTATGATAACATTTCCTTTTTTTGTATTTACATTTATAATATCATTGTATTCAATAGTAGAATCTAAATATGAAAACAAATTTTTTTCTTAAATTTGTAGCATTTGTATTTGTCATAATATCTTCACGCTTCCTTTATGTACATTATAACGAACACATATACATATGTCAATATTATTCTTTCTCATAAATTTAATCAAAATAAGGCCGTTGCAAAATTAAATTTTTGCAACAACCCCTTCATCTTTTTATTTCTTATAGTATTTCATAGCTTCTGGTAAAAAAATCTTTTTAATTCTTCTATTCTATTTTTGAGTAGAAGGGTGAGAAGATAGTATTTCTGCTTGTTGACTTCCACCTAAGTCCATCATTCTTTTGTTGTGCAGCTATAGCTTCTTGTGGATTATATCCTGCCATAGCCATAAATATCATTCCATATTTATCTGCTTCATATTCTTGAGTTCTGTTGAACTTTAAAAAGCCCTAATGATAGTCCTTGTTGAGCTAAATCATCACTAATAATAGGAACTCCTGTCACAGCGTCTATAAGTTTTTTTACCTATCATTAAGAATCCAGCTAAGTTTTGGTTACTTGCACTTTCTGCATGGTGTCCACCTATAACGTGACCTATTTCATGTCCCATTACAAAAGCTATAGCTCCGTCTGTTTTTTTAATACTGGTAATATCCCTGTGTAGAAAGCAATTTTTTTCCTCCTGGTAATGCAAAAAGCATTTATATCCTTGCTTTTTTTATTAAGTTAAATTCCCATTGTAGATTTCTTATTTTATCTTGCATTCCATTTGCAGTTAAATATTGTTCAACAGCTCTAGAGATTCTTCTTCCAATTTGATTTATTCTTTGTCCATCAGCAGTATTATTTGCTAACAACTTATTTTTTTCTTAATTCGGCTATCATTTGATTGTATTGTGCGATAGAAGATTGAGCTACAGCCTCATCACTTACCATCTTCAACTGTCTTCTTCCTGTTAAAGGTGCAGTTGAACAAGATAGAAAAAAATTAAAGATACAAATAACAATATTACTAAATTTTTTTATTTTTCTTCATAAACACTCCTTCCTTATACGATTACTTGCCAGCCTATAATGGTTCTAGAGCTCCACAAAGGCTCTTTTCACCATTATAGGGCGTCGCAGTAATCTTAATCAATTTTCTTTAATTTAATTTTTTTATATTCTTTTTATAAAAAAATAGGGAGTTGAATTTCAACCCCCATATTATTTTTATTTTTCAATATACTTATTTTTTTCAATTCTTGTATATGGTATAAGAGCTATATTTCTTGCTCTTTTTAACAGCTTTTTGCTATTTTTTTCTTTGTAATTTAGCATTAGCTCCAGTTAATCTTGAAGGATTGATTTTTTTCCTTTATCAGATACGAATCTTTTTTAAAAAGTTCAACGTTTTTTTATAATCAATTTCTTCAGCTTTAACTCTTAATTTTTGCTCTTCTTCTTCTGAATTCTGCCATTTAATTTCCCTCCTTTTTGAGAATTAACGATTTTTTTAATCAATAACAAAAATTAGTCAAGTCTTACAACTATATGTCTCATTACAGCTTCCATAATATTTATTTTTAGCTTCTACTTCTGCTAATTTTTGTTCCGTCCATCTCAAAAAGTAGTTAGTACATAAAAACCTGATTTTTTTCTTATCGATTGGATAAGCAAGTTTTTCTTTCTCCCCATTTTTTTCTGTCTTAGCTATTGTAGCTCCATTTGCAGTTAATAAAGAGTTTATTTGGTTTATTAACTCGTCTCTACCTTCTTCTAATACAGTAGGGTTGATGATGTACATAATTTCATATTTTTTTCATAGCATTAACCTCCTCCCTTTTGGTTTTTTTGCCCAAAACACGTCGTTTTTGAGCAGGGCTTAATAATTATATCATAGTACTTTATATTTTTGCAAGTACAAATTAATAAAGTTTCATTAATTCTTTTATTTTTTTGCTACAACTTCAGATTCTGATACTTCTAAAGTTTCTCCTGTTTTTTCTGATTTTTTTACTTCAACTATACCTTCATCAGCTCTTTTTCCTACAACAACTTTGAATGGGAATCCAATTAAGTCAGCATCTTTAAATTTAAATCCAGGTTTTTCATCTCTATCATCTAACATTGCATCAACATTTTTCTGCTTGTAATTCATTATAGATTTTTTTCAGCTAAAGCTTTACTTGTCCTTCATTTTTTTATATTTGCTGGAATTACATCAACAATATAAGGTGCTATTGATACTGGCCAAATAATTCCATTCTCATCATTATTTTGTTCTATTGCAGCTGCCATAGTTCTTGTAACTCCTATACCATAGCAACCCATTAACATATATTGTGTTTTACCATTTTTCATCAAGGTAAGTAGCATTCATAGCCTTAGAATATTTATCTCCAAGTTTGAAGATTTGCCCACATTCTATACCTCTTGCTGAATGTAACTTTCCACCTGTTATACAGTTATCTCCAACTCTAACTTTTTCTTATATCGGCAACTATATCAGCCTTGTAGTCTCTTCCATAGTTTACATTCTTATAGTGGTAATCTTTTTGGTGAGAACCTACAACATGGTTTGTAACTTCTATTACAGATAAATCAGCTACAATTTTTAATTTCAGCTGGCAATTTATATGGTCCTATATATCCTTTTTGTCAATCCGATTTTTTTCTATTTCTTCATCAGTAGCCATTTCAACTTCTACTGCATTTAAGATATTTTTTTAATTTAACTTCGTTTACTTCAAAATCTCCTCTTATTAGAACCATGTATATTTCATCTGTTCCCATATCTTTATATGTCAATGCTTTTTACAGTTCTTTCTAAAGGAATATCTAAATATTTTTGCTAAACTTTCTATTGTTGGACAATCTGGAGTGTGAACAAGTTCAACTTCTCTTAATTCTTCTTTTTGGAGGATTGATAAGTTCACTTACAGCCTTTTTCAATGTTTGCTGCATATTCTGAACCATCAGAATAAATGATTTCATCTTCTCCTGATTCTGCTAGAACTTGGAATTCTTGTGATCCACTTCCACCAATGTTTCCTGAGTCTGCATCAACAGGTCTAAATTTTTAAACCACATCTTGTGAAAATTCTTGTATAAGCATCTTTCATATTTAAGAATTCTTCATCTAATGATTCTTGAGAAGTATGGAAAGAATAACCATCTTTCATAGTAAATTCTCTACCTCTCATAAGTCCAAATCTAGGTCTTCTTTCATCTCTAAATTTTTGTTTGTATGTGATATAGATTTAAAGGAAGTGACTTATATGAAGAAATATCACTTCTAACTATTGATGTTATCATTTCTTCTTGTGTTGGAGATAGAACGAAATCTCTTTCATGTCTATCTTTCAATCTTAGCATTTCTGCTCCCATTACATCCCATCTTCCACTTTCTTGCCAAAGTTCAGCTGGTTGAACAACTGGCATTAAAAGTTCTAAAAGCTCCTGCTCTATCCATTTCTTCACGAACAATATTTTCTATTTTTCTAATAGTTCTATATCCCTAATGGTAGATAAGCATAAATACCACTAGCTAATTTTTTTATCATAGCTGCTCTAAGCATTAATTTATGACTTGCAATTTCTGCTTCTTTAGGTGTTTCTTTTTAAAAGTTTTTATATATGCCTTACTAAATCTCATTTTTTTCCCTCCAATTAATTTTTAAAATTACCTTATAATTTTAACATATTTATCTAACTTTGTCTTTTATTTTTTTGAAAAAGACAAGTTAAAAATGTAAAGATAAAACACTTGACAATTTTTAAAAAGTATCTTATACTTAGTAGGTGAATTATTATGATTTTAGATGAATTTATAGAAATTGCTAATCTTTTTAGAGATATATTCTCCACTTTTTAAGTGAGAAACAAAGAGAATATTTAGAGGACCATTTTGAAAATGATCTTTCTATCTCAGAGATTGCAAAAAAACAATAATGTCAGTAGACAGGCGATATTCGATAATATAAAAAGAGGTGTCGCTCTCTTATATGAGTATGAAAACAAATTAAAGTTTCATCAAATAAAAACAAGATATAAGAGAAAAATTAATTGATTTAAAAGAAGATTTTTACAGAGGAAAAGTTGGAAAATATAATAGAAGACTTAGTTTAATGAGGTAGATATGTTAGAAAATTTAGGAAATAGATTTCAGGATATTTTTTAAAAAGATAAGAGGACATGGAAAGCTTAGTGACTCTAATATAAAAAGATGCACTTAGAGAAGTTAAAATGTCTCTTTTTAGAAGCTGATGTAAACTATAAGGTTGTTAAGGACTTCACAAATAGAATCAGTGAAAAGGCTATTGGAACTGAAGTTATAAGAGGAGTTAATCCTGCTCAACAATTTATTAAATTAGTAAATGATGAACTTGTTGAACTTTTAGGAGGAACTAGCTCAAAATTAACAAAAGGACTTAGAAATCCTACTATAATTATGTTAGCAGGTTTACAAGGGGCAGGTAAGACTACTTTCGCTGCTAAGCTTGCAAAATTTTTAAAAAAACAAAATGAAAAACTGTTACTTGTTGGAGTCGATGTCTATAGACCTGCTGCCATAAAACAATTACAAGTTTTAGGGCAACAAATAGGAGTAGATGTTTATTCTGAAGAAGATAACAAAGATGTAGTTGGAATTGCAACAAGAGCTATAGAAAAAGCTAAAAGAAATAAATGCAACATATATGATAGTTGATACTGCTGGTAGATTACACGTTGATGAAACTCTTATGAATGAGTTGAAAAGAACTTAAAAAGGCTATAAAGCCTCAAGAAATTTTTACTTGTTGTAGATGCTATGATAGGACAAGATGCAGTTAACTTGGCAGAATCTTTCAACAATGCTTTAAGTGTTGATGGAGTTATCTTAACTAAATTAGATGGAGATACTCGTGGAGGAGCCGCTTTTATCAATAAAGGCTGTTGTTGGTAAACCAATAAAGTTTATTGGAGTTGGAGAAAAAAATTAAATGATATTGAAATTTTTCCACCCAGATAGATTAGTTTCAAGAATCTTAGGAATGGGAGATGTTGTTTCTCTTGTTGAAAAAGCTCAAGAAGTTATAGATGAAAATGAAGCTAAATCTTTGGAAGAAAAGATTAAATCTCAAAAATTTGACTTAAATGACTTCTTAAAGCAGTTACAAACAATTAAAAGATTAGGTTCTCTTGGAGGATATTAAAATTAATTCCTGGTATGCCTAAGATTGATGACTTAGCACCAGCTGAAAAGGAAATGAAAAAAAGTTGAAGCTATAATTCAATCTATGACTATTGAAGAGAGAAAGAAACCTGATATATTAAAGGCTAGTAGAAAAAAATAAGAATTGCAAAAGGTAGTGGGAACTGATGTTTCAGATGTAAATAAACTACTTAAACAATTCGAACAAATGAAAATCAATGATGAAAATGTTTAGCTCAGGAAAAAAATGCCTAATTTAGGGTGGTATGGGCAAGGGTGGAAAATTCCTATTTTTAAAAAAATGCTTATAAAAAAATTTATATATAAAACAAAAGGAGATGTGAAATAATGTTAAAAATTAAGACTTACAAGATTAGGAGATAAAAAGAGACGCTTCTTATAGATTAGTAGCTATGGAAGCTTTATCTAAAAAGAGATGGAGGAGCTATTGCTTACTTAGGTAACTACTTCCCATTAGAAGATTCTAAAGTAGTTTTTAAAAGAAGAAGAAATCATTAAATTCTTACAAAACGGAGCTCAACCAACTAGAACAGTTAAATCTATCCTAGTTAAAAGCTGGAGTTTGGGCTAAATTTGAAGAAAGCAAAAAGAAATAAGCCTTAAATTAAAGAGGCTGTTGCAAATTGATGATTTTTTTATCATTAATTTGTGATAGCCCTTTTTTTCTTTCTCAATAAGAAAAATAGAAACATTAGTTTTTTTAATGTAAAAATTAATTAGTTGTAGAACTTCAGAAAAAAATTGTAAAAAAATATTATAAAAAAATAGTCAAAAAGAATAAAGTTTCTATAATATTTTTTTATTGAATTATATTTTAGATGAATTTATAGAAAAAAATATAAACATTAAAAAAATAAAAATTGGATATAAAAAAATATAATATATTATATTAATAAAGTATATTTTTATTTTTTTGTTAATATATGTTATCCTTTAATACAAAGATATTTTTTTATCTTTTTGATAATTTAATGTATGGAGGGATAGTATGATATATCTTTTTAATAGCTGCATTTTTATGGGGAACATCATTTATTGCTGGTAAAATTGCTTATGATATGCTTGATCCATCTTTAGTTGTTGCAATTAGATATATACTTGCAAGTATAATCTTATTGCCTATGACTTTTCTTTTTATAAAAAAATAAAGAGGAATCTTTTACAAAAAGATTTTTATTTTACTTGTAATATTAGGAATTTTAACATATCCTCTTACTTCAATGTTACAGTTTATAGGGCTTAGTTTTACTTCAGCTTCAAGTGCAACAACAATTATAGGTATTGAACCTGTTATGATAACAATTGTTGGATTTATCTTTTTAAAGAAAAAAAGCCTCTCCTATTGTTTTTTTATTAGGTATTATTGCATTTTTTTGGAGTAGCATTAACAGTGGGTGTTTCGGCATTAGAAAATGTATCTTTCTTTGGATGTTTTTTTAGTATTCTTATCTACTATAGTAGTTTCTTTTTTTGGGTTCGACTTTCAAAAAAATACTTACAAAAATGAACTCAAATTATTACACAGCATTGACTATTCAATTAGGAACATTGTTTGCTTTGCCAATAATGCTATTTTTTTAGTTAAAAGTTGGGAAATACACTATTCATTAAAAAGGGATTATAGCTCTTTTTATATTTAGTTGTTGGATGTAGTATAGGTGCTGGATGGTTTTTGGAATAAAGGACTTGAAAGAAGTGAAGCAAGTAAAAGTGGAGTATTCCTTGCTTTTAGAGCCAGTATTTGGTATTTTTACTCGCTGTTTTAGTATTAGGTGAAAAACTTAATTTTTCTTTCAATAATTGGAATTATTTTTAGTAATTTTGTCTGCAGCAATTTGTATGATACTTCCAAAACAAGAATCTTAAAAAGTAATAATAGTAGGGCTGTCACAAATTAATGATAAAAATCATCAATTTACAACAGCCCTTTTTTTATTTAATATGTCTTTATAAGTTCTTTTATTTTTTTCAATTAGAGTATTTAAATCAATATCACCTTTTTTTCACTCACTTTTTTTCAAGAGTAGCTTTTTGGCAACATCACAGCAGCAAGTGGTCCTTGTAATATTTTTAAATCTTTCAGATATCTTTATCATATCCTTTTTTTAAATTTGGATAAACTTTTTATTAAATCTTTTTAAATAAGTATCTTTATTTATACTATCTAAAAGGAATTTGAGAGTTTGAACTTTCTTCTCTAGGACTTTCTTCAGTTGTTTCTTCTTTCACTTCTTCACTATTCATAGTACCATTTTTCCCAATTTAAAAGAGTTTGTGATCCTTGAAGTGAACGAATTCTTGTACAATCTTGCATCATTTCTAAAAATACCTCTGAAGTTTCCATCTTTATCCTTAACTGCTGAATAACAGATATAGATAAATAGACCTGGTTTATTTATCCAGAATTCTGCAAAATCTTGTTCACCATTTCTAAATTTTTCTATAATTTCTTCAACTATATGTACGCTCTTTCTAGGGTGACAGTTTTTAACATCTCTTCCTATTACATTTTTTTACTACGAGGGAATATTCTATGAGCAGTGTCAGAATAGAATTTTTACAATTTCATTTTCATCAACATAAGTTATATCCACAGGTAAATGCTTAAATACTAAGTTTATTTGCTCTAAAGTCATTTTTTTCCCATAGCTACATCTAATTCAGAAGAATTTTTCCCTGAATTAAATCCATATTTCCCTAAAAAGTTGAGCCAAGTCCTTAGCTAAAGCTTCCTTGTCCTGAAATATTAGAACTTTCAGATTGATTTATTTCTTTTTTTAGGACTAACTTCTTCTAATTCACCAAAAAGTAAAACCTATTTCTTTGTCTCCTGATTTCATATCTTCAAATTCTTCTTCTGTTATCATAGCAAGAGATGTAGGATACAAAACAGTTTCTTCCTTTTTGAATTAAATCTATTATATCTGCTGCAACACTAGTTTGAGAAGCGATGAATTCTTCTTCATTACCATCATCTAGCATTTTTCTATTTTCTTTTTAATTCATCTCTAACAAAGTCATCTAAAACCCACATTGTAGTTGTTGGTCTTGTAAAACCTTTCTTTTTCTAAAAGTGAATAAAGCTGATTTTTGTTTTTCTAGGTAAATGAAGTTTCCACCATAAATCAAGTTTATCATATAGTTCGTACCATTGATTTTTTTATTACAGGAAATTGAATTAAGTTTTCAACTTCTTTTTAATAGTTCCCTCATATCATCATTTTTCTCTATAGTAACACATAATAGGGTGATCTGAAGGAAGATCAGTAGGTCTACTTGTATCCATTACTTCATTAAATAACAACATCATATTTTGGATATTTTCTTTTATACATTCATCTTCAACAAAGGGTACAATCTTTTGTTCAGCATAAGCAATTTCATAAGGTGTTAAAGTTTTTTTACTCTTTCTTTAAGCAACTTTCTTGCTTCCTCTAAACTTATTTTTTTCCTGCATTGTATTTCTCTTTTAATTCAATTACAAATTTTTAGCTTTTTCTTCATCAAGTGCTGGTAAATGTTTTTGCCATTGTTTCCATAATTATCTGAACCTCCCACGACTGACACCCTACGAGTGCTAGAGTTGCAGGATTCTTGGGTAGTAGTTGCTTCTGTTAGCCAACTAAATTTACCAAGCTATCCCCATAGTTCCTACGGTTCATATTTTTTTATTTAAGCACTTTCTTTTAATAGCCTTAGTCCCTCTTTTTTAATATGTTTTTTTGGCTGCATTTATATCTCTATTATGTACAGCTCCACATACTGGACAAGTCCATTCTCTCACACTTAAATTTTTTTACTTCTTTATTCTTATATCCACAACAATTACATATTTGACTACTTGCAAAAAAATTTATCTACTCTTACTATTGTTCTTTTTGTACCATTTCGCTTTATAACTTAATATTCTATTAAATTCACTCCATGATACATCTACAATATTTCTTGCTAATTTATGATTTTTTTACCATATTTTTTTACTTGTAAGTCTTCCATACAAATAATATCATATTCTTTTTATTAGCATTGTTGATAATTTTTTTGCAAAAAAATCTTCTCTTTGATTTGATATTTTTTTCAAATAATCTTGCTACTTTTTATTCTAGCTTTATTTCTATTTGAACTACCCTTTGGTTTTTCGTGATAGTCTTCTTTGTAATATAGCTAGTTTATTCAAAGAATTTTTGTAAATATTTTGGATTTTCTATTGAGATTTCATCACTGGTAAGCGCAAAAGTTTTTTTATACCTAAATCTATTCCAACATTTTTTTATTTGTACTTTCTAACTTTTTCTGCTTCTACATCAGTACAACATAGAGATATATAATATTTACCACTAGGCGCTTGTGTTATTGTTGCATTTATTATTCTTCCTTGTGGTTTCATTTTATCTCTTATTTTTTTAGTTTTCCTAATTTAGGTACTTTTTATCCATTTATCTAAAAACTCTATATTATTATTTGTATAATTGGTTCTGTATGATTTTTCTATTATCTTTCTTAGATTTAAACTTTGGATAGCCACTTCCACTAAAGAAGTTTTTTTATATGCCTTATCTAAATCTTTTTAAAGAATTTTTGTAAAGAAAAATTTATCTACATCTTTTTAACCATTCTTTATCTTTCTTTTAAAACTGTTAATTCTTTACTACACTCACTATATGACATAGACTTTTTTTCTCTTTGCTATATAGTTTTTTTGTTTTAAACCTAAAAAAATGATTATAGACATATCTTACACAACCAAAAAGTACAATTTAATTTTGTTATTTGAGTTTTTAGTTGGATAAAATCTAAACTTATATGCTTTTTTTCCATGTGATTTCACCTCCATTTACCTATATATAGTATACCATTTTTTTATACTATAAGTAAATGAAAAAGTAAAATTTTTCTAAATATATGAACCTAAAACTGACTCAGTCGTTTTAGAGGTTGTCGTTCACATAAGTACGCTACCACTTATGCAGTTCTCTTATGAACTTCTTAATATTTCTATTAAGCACAGACTATATCTTATCCCACAGCTTTATCTGTTTGGGTCTACCCACTTCCACTAGCTTTAGTGTACTTCCCTCAGGAGGAATAGTCGTTGAACCTTACCTTTCGGTCTTGGCTGCTGATTGCCCATTATCTTAACACTTAGGATTTAACCTTATGTCATCTAATATATTTTTTCTGCTTTCGCCACTTTCACACTTGTACCATATTTTTATTTAGGTACTATGTTGTAGTTATACTAGTTTTAGGGGTTTCCAGCAATTCGAGTAGTATTGGATAGCTTTTTAAAGTTGCTATCTCTACATACATATTTCTATATATGCTGACTATACTTAATGGTCTAACTCATGACTGACACCCTACGAGTGCTAGAGCAACGAGTGTGCGACCATATTTTTTTAATCAACTCACTTTCATTTTAATTGTTTACTAAAATTATAAACTTTTTAATCGAAAGTGTCAACAAAAAGTTTTCTACTTAAATAGTTTATGAAATAAAAAGTAAAAAAAGAAATTATTTGACAGTAAAAAAATAAAAAAAGTTATATAATGAACTTAATTAAAAAAATCGTGAATTGAGGAATGATATTATGAAAACTATGTTTAAAAAAATAATGATTTAACTCAAGGTAAAATTTGGAAGGTTATTTTTGAATTTTTACTCTGCCTATATTTTTTTAGGAACATTATTTCAATCTCTTTACACAACTATAGATGCCATCATAGTAGGAAAGTTTGCAGGTAAGGATGCCTTTGCTGCCATTGAATCAGTTATGAGTTTTTCAAAGATTACCTGTAAGTTTTTTTATTGGTCTTTCATCAGGAGCTACTATTATTATTTCTCAATATTTTTGGTGCAAAAAGAAAAAAAGAAGATGTTTCTAAAGCTAGTCATACAGCCATGTTATTTGCCATAGTTGGAGGATTAATTTTATCCATATTAAGTTGCCTTCTATCACCTTACTTTATAGGACTTATTCAAGTTCCTCAAAAAGATATTCCATGAAGCCTATATCTACACTTTTTATTTGTTTCAGTGGTATGGTTTTTTTCTATGATATATAATATAGGTTCAGGTATCTTAAGAGCCTTAGGGAATTCAAAAAAACACCTTTTTCATATTTTTAATATTTGCTAATATCTTAAACATAGTTTTAGATTTAATCTTTTGTAATTAACTTTCAATTTATCAGTTGTTGGAGTGGGACTTGCCACATTAATTTCGCAAATTGTGAGTGCAATTTTAGTCTTTGTAGTGTTGATGAGAACTAATTTAGATTGTAGAATTTATATAAAAAAATTAACTTTTTATAAAAAAAATATTTAAAGAAAATCTTTGTATTAGGTTTGCCTATTGCGATACAATCAGTTATTTATCCTATTGCCAATACTACTATACAAAGTAAGATAAATATGTTTGGTGTAAATAGCATAGCTGCTTGGGCTATTTCAGGAAAAATTAGATTTCTTAATATGGTCTGTTTCAGATGCCTTTTGTATATCTTCTTCAACTTTTGTTGCACAAAAATTATGGAGCTAAGAAACATCATAGAGTTAAGAAAGGAATTATATCTTCTGTAATTATGTCCATTTCAATGATATTAGTTATAAGTATAACTCTATTTATTTGGAGTAAAGATTTAGCACCTTTCCTTATAGAAGATAGAGAAGTTATAGAATTGACTTCAGAAATTTTTGAGTATACTAGCACCCTTCTACTTTATTTATACGATTGGGGATGTATTAGCTGGTGCTATAAGAGGGCTTGGAGATACTTTTTTTATCCTATGTTAATAAATGTATTGGCTATCTGTGGTGTAAGACTTTTATGGATATTTTTTTGTCTTCCCTTTAAATCCTACATTCTTTATGATACTATACAGTTATTTGATTTCTTGGTCAGTAAACACAATTGCTTTTTCTTATCTATATTTACTTCAAAAGAAGAAAAATTTAAAATAAAAAGCTAGAACATATAAGTAAAAAAATAGTTCGTTACTGAGTAAATTTCTTATTTTTTTAACTTTTTAAACTGAGTGTTTATGGTATGTTCTAGCTTTTTTTAGTTTTTTTATTGTTTTATCCCATTTTTTTATAGATTTCTGTTTTTGATTAGCTTTCCTTTTTTTCATCATAAAATAGGCTTTTTACCTTCTTCTTTATCATTGATATAAAATCTTTTTTTCTTTTTATTTTTTTCCACTTTCATAATATTCTATTAATTCTCCTTCTTTTTTTCCCATTTACATAATTATTTGTTTGGGCAATTTTACCTCCTGGAAAAAAATAAATAGAGTTCCCTCAATTTTATCATCTTTATAGAAAGCTTTTTGTTTTTATACTCCCCTCTTCATAGTACCAAATGTATTCTCCTTGTCCTAAATCATCTTTATAGTAACCTTTTTGTTCTAATTGTCCACTTTCATAGTATTCCTTACGTTCCCCATCATATTCTCCTAGGTCATTAACTTGAACAGCTGAGGAAACTCTACCATTAGGATAGTTAGCTACTCCAAGTATATGATAACCATCATCTTCATCCCTTAGTTTTACAAGCTCTTTTGATTTTTTACTTACAGTATTTATTAGAGATTCCATTTCATCAGGGAAATTAAAAATACATCTTCTTTCATATAGTTTGTAAGAGTTGATTTTTATTTCTTTTTCCATCTTTATAGAATACTGAACCGGCACTTTTAGCATTCATTAAATATGTCTTAAATTCTCCATCTCTAAGTCCATTTTTATATCTTCCTTTAAGTTTTAACTCTCCATCTGTGTAATATTCTATATATTCACCATCAACTACACCATTTTTTTATAGTTTTTGATACTTGAAATTTTACCATTTTCATAATAGATTTTTTTCTAGTCCATTTTTTTATCATTAGAAAAAAATAGCTTTCTTTTTAAAAATTTTTTTCCACTGTCATAGTATTCTTTATGCATTTCTTCTGAATAGGTATTAGTAATAGAAAATACAGATAGCATCAAAAATTAAAGTAACAAAAAAATTTTTTTCATAAAAATCACTCCTTATGTACAGAATTATTGTTTTATACCATTTTTTTATAAATATCTGTTTTTGATTAGATTTCCTTTTTCATCATAGAAAAAAATGTTCTTTTTCTTGTTTGTCATTTTATGAAGTAGGCTTTTTTTCTTTTTACAACACCATTCTCATAGTATTCTATAAGTTCTCCTTCAGCTTTTTCCATTGATAAATTTTCTTTTTTTGTAAAAGCTTTTCCACTTGGATAATACAAAAAAACATATCCCCATCAATTTTTATTATTTTTTTGTAGTTAGCTTTCATTTGTATCATACCTTCAAAAAGTTTCTAAAAGCTTTCCCTTCTTTTTTTACCATCTATATAATTTTTTTCTTCTACAATTTTTTTCCATTTTCTAAATATTCCAAAGATTTTTCCTTGCCTAATTCCATTTTCATAAGTTGTTTCAGAAGAAATTTTTTTCCACTTTCATAAAATTCTTTAAATTTCCCATGAAGTTCTCCATTCACATTATAAGGCATAGAAATTCTAGTTTTTTCCATTAGGATATTTATCAGTCCTTGCTCCTACAATATCTCCAGTTGCAGCTCTAAGAAATGAAGACATATCAGCAAATTCAAAGCTATCATCTAATTCATCCTTATCCTCTTCACTTAAAAGTACTTTTTTTATGATTTCTTTATCTTTATAAAAAAACTGAACCAAGATACTTATTATTTTTCTGAATAGAACTTAAATTCACCATCTCTTAAATCATCTTTTGTAAGTTCCTTTTTACTTTTTATTTGTCCATTTCTATAATATTCAGTAAACTCTCCATCTATCATATTATTCTTATAATTTTTTTACACGAAGTACTTTTTCCATTGCTATAATAATCTGTAGTTTTTCCCTTCTCTTGAATCGTCAAAATAGTGAACTTCATTTGATAAATTACCATTCTCAAAATAGATCTTTCTTAGTCCCTCTTTTTTTCCTTTTATAATAAGGAATTTCTTCATGCTTTTTCCCATTTTTCATAGTAAGTTCTAACAATTCCTGTTACAAAATCATCATCCATTAAGTATAATTCTTTTTAAATTTCCATTAGAATAGTAAATTCTAGCTATCATTGAAAGGTGTATCTAGTACATTTCTTTTTCATCATTGACATGATTTTTTTCCATTTTTTTATCAAAGCCAAATAGATAGCTATTGTCTCCTAATACTTTATCTGCACCAAAGACATTCATAGATAGAGGTTTTTAAAGTATTTTTTTCTATCTTTTAAAAATTTTTCTCAGGAGAGTTTTTTTAACTCTTCATTAATTTTTTTGTCTATTTCAGCATAATAGTTATAAAGTTCTTTCTCACTTTTTAAATGGGTGAGCAGAAGCAATAGAAAATATAGATAACATTAAAATTAAAGTAATTAAAAAAATCTTTTTCATGTAAATTCCCCCAAAAGTAAAAATTATTTAGCTAAGTCTTTTTAAATCATAAGGTGTTAGTTGATAAACAGCATTTAACCAATTATGATAGAATAAATGTGCTGTTGTTTTTCCAAGTCTGTAAAGGTTTTTTTAGTATCGTCATCATTTGGAAAAATAATTTATAGGTACTTGTATTTCTAGTCCCTTGTCCTTATCTCTTCTATATTCTCCTAATAAAGTTTCTCTATCATATTCTAAATGTCCTGTAATAAAGATTTTTTTCTTAAATCTTCAGTACTTATAAGTAAAGAACCCACTTCTGATTTTTGCTAAAATTTCTAGTTCTTTTGTTGAAGCTAGTTTATTTTTCATCTATATGAGTATGTCTTGAATGAGGTGCTAAGAATACATCACTAAATCCACGAATTAAAAGGATTTCCTGACTCAACTATCTCATGTTCAAACACTCCAAAAAAACTTTTTGCAGGTTGTATTGTTTTTAGCAATCTTATAGTCGTTATATAGACGAGCTTGTGCTGCCCAACATATATGTAAACATGAGAAAAACATGAGTTTTACTCCATTCAAATATTTTTTTGTAATTCCTTCCCAATAATCTACTTCTTCATATTCCATCTGCTCAACAGGAGCACCTGTAATTATTAAAGCATCGTAGAAATTATCTTTTATATCATCAAAAATATTGATAGAATTTTTTTCTATATGGCTTAAATTTGTATTTTTTTAGATTCATGATCTTTTCACCATAAGAAATTCAACATTTATTTGTAAAGGTGAATTTCCTATAAGACGAAGTAATTGAGTTTCAGTTTCTTCTTTTTAGGCATTAGATTTAATATTAAAAATATTTAATGGACGGATATCTTGTGTATTAGCACGAGTTTCCTCCATAAAAAAATAATTCCTTCTTCTGTTAATTGATTTTTAGCCGGTATATCATTTGCTACACGAATTGGCATTTTTTTCTCCCTTCAAATTAAGTACTATTTCTATTGTAAAAAAATAATACATTTCTCTTTTTATCTTTGTTAGATAATTATAGTATATTTTCTACTTATTTTTCAATCTATGAATTCAGATTAGTTGTCAAGAAAAAAACTATTAATTATCAAAATTTTTATTGAAACTATTATGAAAAGTATGTTATACTTTCTAATAGGAATATACTTTTTATTAACATTTTTTTAAGGGGATAAAATTATGAAAAAATTTTTTTGATATTTCTTTTTGGCAGTTTTAGCATTAACTTTTTGTTGCTTGTGGAAAAGATAAAGATATAGAAAGCTATCTGGATATGGAAAGAATTAACTCTGAATTCAATATAGAAAAAAACAAGATAAGGAACAAATTAAATTTACAGATAAAGATGAACCTAGATCAGCATATAGAATTTTTTTAATTTTCAAAAAAATGAAAAGTGTAGACTTTAAAAATCCTAAAAAGATTGATAAATTGAAAGAATTCTATCTTGGAAAGAATTGTGAAATCATATATAAAGATGAAAGTACTATAATAGTATTAGTTTTAGCACAAGATAATAGTTATGCCTATAATATACAAAGCTTTGATGACAGTAAAACTGAATTAATGATGGCGGTTTCAATTGGTCTCTGATAAAGAGCTATCTGAAGATGAATTATTTAATCTTTTTAGATGAAGTTAAATCTTTTCTTAAATAATAAGATTGCATTAATTCTTAAAAAGGAGACTGATTATGAAAAAAATTCTAGTACTTTTCTTAAGCCTTTTAGCATTAACTTTTTGTTGCTTGTGGGAAAGATAAAGATATAAGAGATATTCTTGATAAAGAAAAATTAGTTCAGAATTTAACATAGTAGAAGAGAATGAAAAATATTTTTGAATTTAAAGATAAAGATGATAATAGAGATGTATTCAGAATTTTTCATGTACGAGAAGATACTTAATGTAGACTTCAAAGATCCTAAAAAGATTGATTCTTTAGAGGAAGGATATATTGAACAAGGTTGTGATATCATATACAAAGACAAAGATACTATAATGATTGGTATATTTGATCCTGAGGTTGGTTATGGTTATAATATACATAATTTTGATAATAGCAAGACTACCTTAGAGATTATAGTAGCAATTGGTTCACAAGATGAACTCTCAGAAAAAGATTTATTTGAAATTCTAAAAAGAAGCTAAATCTTTTATTAAATAATGCAGGGTATTAAATTTTTTAAAGGAGATTATTAATTATGAAAAAATTACAATGTTTTTTTAGCAGTTTTGGCATTAACTTTTTATAGCTTGTGGTAAAGAAGAAGGAGGACTTGCTGATAAAATTAAGAGTTTAGATAATACAACAAGTCAATCTGAAGCTGGTAGTAATTCTTTTTGACAATGGAGAATATCTTGATATAGATAAAATTACTTCTGAATTTGATATTGTGGAAGAAGATGAAGAACATATTGAATTCCAAGATGGAGATCTAGAAAGAGAAGTGTTTAGAATTTTTATTTTTTTGAAAAAAATGAATAAATTAGACTTTAAAAATCCTGATAGAATGGATATATTAGAAAAATTTCTATGTTGAAAAGAATTTTTGACATTGTATATAAAGATGATGAAACTATAATAATTAAGTTAGAACAAGATGGTACTCTTGCTTATAATATACATAACTTTGATGATAGTAAAACTGAGTTAGCTGTCATAGTTTCAATTGGTTCAGATAGAGAATTGTCAGAAACTGAATTATTTGATATTTTTAAAAGAGGCTAAATCTTTTATTAAAAAAATAATAAAAAAATAATTCTTAAGGGAGAGTAAATTGTTATGGCAAATTTTAATTTTTTTAAAAACAGATTATCAATTAAAACAATTGAAAAAAATAAATTTTCTATTGTATGGTATGCAGGAAAGATAAATGGTTATTGGTGTACAGTAAATTTTGATGCAAAAAGAATGCTCTATCACAATAGGAGCACATAAAGATGAAGAACATAAATCTTTAGTTCAACTGTTAAGAGGAGAGGGAATTTATAAAAAGAGAGTATCACAGCTAAGAATGCTACTGTTACTATTAAATATAAAATTCCTTTTTCTTACATCTTCAAACAAAAAGAAGTTTGATGAAATTATAGAAAATGTTACTAGTGTTTTTAAAAAGAAATTCTTTCACAACTGGTGGCTTTTTGATGGTGATAATGAAAACTAGCTTATCTATTTATGATGTAGGTCCTAACTATTTATATCTAACTGAGGCTGAATACAAAAAAAGTTGTAAAAGACTTAGAATCAAAGAAAATAGAAAATATCAATACCAGTGAGAATTATATCTTAGGTATTTTAGGAGTACTTGGAATCTCTTTGATTGGAATTGTAGCCTATGTTCTTATTGGAATGGCTGGTTATTATGTATGGGCAGTCCCTGCATTTTTTTAACCGCTGCATCTTTTTGGGGTATATAAATATTTAGCTAAGAAAATTTCTGTATTCTCAGCTGTTATTATTTTTTTATTCTATCAGCAATTTCATTATTTATAGGGACTTTCTTAGAATATACTTGGAAATTATATAATTTCTACAAAGAAGAATATATGGTAACTTTTACTGAGGTTCTAAAAGAAGCACCTGATATTATTTGGGAAACTCCAGTTGTAAGATCTAATTTCATAAGAGACATGTTAATCAATGGTGCTATTTTTAATTATTGGATTTGGAATATCATTTTATTCTGCTTACAAGTCAGAAGATAGATTCGTTGAAATAAAAAAGTGGACGATGAAAAAAATAAAGTATAAATTGGAGAAACTATAATGAAAAAAATATGTTGAGAATGCTGGCTCTTGTATTGTAACAAAAATCTATATTGAATGGTGAAACTAAATTTAGATGGTTATTCCGTGAAGAACCTCTTAATAATATTGACACTGGTTGGATGGCTTTTGGTGATAGTGATAATGATGACTATGTAAACGATCCAAAGAATCTTACTGTCGTTGATTTAAACACTTTAATTAATATAGAGCCTACTATTTTAAATGTCTATGAAATGCCTATAGGAACAGATTTAATTTTTTATAGAAGAAGATGGAGATAAATATTTTATCAATGCAAAAAAACTAATGAGCAAATAAGAGAAAAAGTAAAATCTCCTTTTATGATAGCTTTTGAAAAAGAATTTAAGCTTTTTTTAAGAAAAAGATGAATATTCAAAAGAATTCATAGAAAATCTTTTTACAGAATCAAATAGAATAAGCTTGCATACTGTTGGAGAAGTTGATTTTCCAACAGGACAGGTAATTATTGCTGACCCTTTATGTTATTTACATAGTGAAGAAAATAGAAAAATCTTGGATAGAACTATTCCTATTGGAAAATATGAAGTTGAGCTTGCAATTTTAAATTCAAAAACTATTTCTAAAAAGAGTGGTAGGAGCAAGATTAAAAATAAGAAATGATAAAGTTCTTCGTTATGAACAAACTCAAAACAAGTCTAGTAGTTTCAATGGTTTTCGGTGTTGATGCTGGGTTAGTAAGTTTTTTTGTGATGCTTCTGTTGCAGAAGAATATACTAAATTTTGGTATGATTGGATTAAAAATAATCCTAATAAAAAAATCATTATAACGATTATTTTTTTCTAAATTTTTCCAAGGAAAACAGTTTATTCATTGGGATCTTCCTGGAACAAATCATAAAAATTGCAATGTTTGAAACAGGTTTTTGGAGATGGTTACTATATGAGTTTATATGGACTTAATGAAAAAGATGAAGTTTGTGAACTGGTTATACCTTTTCATTAATCCTGAACTTGTGGATTAAATAAAAAGAATAAGCTAATTGTAGATTACAAATCTTACAGTTGGCTTTTTTTACATATATTTATTTTTGCAACCTAATTTGACTGCTAAAAGAAAAAAAGCAACCTTTACAGATTGCTTTTTTTATTATATTTTTATTTTTTTGCTTAGAAAAAAATAATCTTTTGTTTGTTTACTAACTTGTGGGAATAAGATTATCAATGCAATTAAGTTAGGTATTATAACTAATCCCATTGCAACGTCTTGTATTGTCCAAACTAAACTTATTTTTGTTATAGCTCCAATTATACATAGGAATGGGAATACAAATCTTACCTTATCTGTAACTTTAGGGCCAAAAAGCATAAGTAAAACTTTTTAGCTGCATTGAACCATTGTCCCATCAAAGTTGTAAAACAGAAAAGTAAAAAGTGCAAATGTTGCTAAATGCTTTAGTGGTTCCCATACTGTTCCAAAAGATTCTATTGCCATTACAGCTGGGCTTAAATCAGATTGATAGATTCCTGTTACTCCAATAACTATTGCTGTTATAGAACAAATTATTATAGTATCTAAGAATACTTCTGTTACACCTGTTATTCCTTCTTCACAAGGATGATCTACTATTGCTGAACCATGTGCAAAAGGTGCTGTTCCTTCCCCAGCTTCATTTGAATACATACCACGTGTTATACCATATTGCATAGCTCTTGCTATAATATATCCTCCTGTTCCACCTGCTGCCGCTTTCATAGAAAAGGCTTGTGTGAATATTTCTTTAAATACTCCTGGAACTTCTTGGATATTTAATAATATTACTAATAATCCTACTGCAACATAGAATATTGACATTATAGGAACTAATGAAGTAGCTATATTAGCAAGTCTTTTTTTAATCCACCTAATACAACTGCCATCAAACAACAAATTAAGATTACTCCTGTTAACCAAGTAGGAACATTGTAATTAGATTTCAAAACTCCTGATATAGTATTAGATTGCACTAAATTTGCTCCCATCATTTTTATACACATCAAAACTGCTATAACAATTCCTAACCAAGGAGCTTTCAATCCATCTCTAATATAGTACATAGGTCCACTTAGCAAGTTTCCTTCTGAATCTTTTCCACGATATAGTTGAGATAGAACTATTTCACCATATTTTTAAAAGCCATTCCAAAAAAATGCAGCTACCCACATCCAAAAACAGCTCCCATTCCTCCAGCAGCAACCGCAGTTGCAACTCCTACAACATTTCCTCCTCCTACATTTCCAGCAAGTGTTACCATCATTGCTTTTAAATGTTGAGATTGAACCTGAACCTTTTTTTCATCATTTCTTGCTTTAAATGAGTCAACTAAAGTCTTTTTTCATAATAAATTTAAAGTATCTAACTTGTATGAACCCATTAGTAAATGTATACAAAATACCTAATGCTAAAAGTACATAAACAAAGCTCATCTTCCCCATAACCATTTATTTACGGTTGTCAAAAATAATTCCAAACTTTTCCATAATATCTACCCCCTATTTATTTTTCATTTTATTATTTTTCTTCACTAAATCAGGATAATTACCAATTAAAATATCTATTCCTTTTATTGATTAAATCCTTTTATATCTTCTTCTTTATTAACTGTCCAAGTATTGATTTCAATATTATTTTTCAATTCTTCCACAACTTCAGGAATTAGTTGTTAAATCTTGGATGAAAAACATTCAATCCCATGAGAAGCTGTGTATGCTCCAGCATCTATTATCCAATCTTCAGACAAGAAACCACATTTTAATTCAGGAGCTATTTTTCTTCATTCTTAACACAGAAAAATGATTAAAACTCGAAATTATAACCTTCTTTTTCCAGTTTATATTCTTTAATCAGCTTATACACCTTCTCTTCTATTCCTAAATATTGATTTATTCCAGTTTTTTTAATTCAATATTAGTAACAAAATCTAAATCTTTTACCAATTCAAAAATATTCTTTTAATGTTGGAATTTTATTGAATCCCATTTTTCCCAGTATAGATATATGAAGCATCAAATTTTGATAACTCTTCATAAGTATAATCTACAACATAGCCTTTTTCCATCTGTAGTCCTATCTATTGTTTCATCATGAATTATAACTACTTCTCCATCTTTTTGTAAGTTGGACATCTAGTTCTGCTCCATCAGCTCCAATTTCAACTGCCTTTTTCAAAAGCTAGCATAGTATTTTTCTGGATATTTTCCACTAAACCCTCTATGAGCAAAAATTCTTTGTCATTTCAAAACACCTCTTTATAAATATAACTTTTTCTTTTTATTATACTCTCTTTATATCATTTTTCAATATTATTTTTTATACTTTTTGTTCTATTTTTTTAAAATATATTAATATTAATAACAATTATAATTGGTAAATGCTACAGAAAATAAAAATAAATATGATTATATATTTAAACAAATAATAAGAATAAAAAAACTGCCACAAGTCAATAATATAAATTACTAACTGTGACAGTTTATATTTTTTTCTAAAAGTAAGTTTTATTAGTTTTTTTCTCTTAGTTGATTTTTTAATCTTATTCCATCGTATCTTCATTTATGAAATCTAATTCATATTCCATTAATTTTTTTCTAAATACTCATCAAAGCTATCAGCTATAACTGCTATTTCATCTGGATCATGTAAGAATCTAACTATTTGTCCTTTTTACTCCTTTTCTGATGGTGAAAAATCTATAAATAATTGTGATGTTCCTCCATTATTCATACAATCAGAAAAAAATGTAGCCATCTCATTTTTAGAGTCACTAACTATTTCTTCATCTATTTCTACTTCTTCATATTTTCTATCCACATAATCAGCATAGTATTTATAAGCATCATCTTTACTTTCTAAAATTTGACTTGAAGATAATAGGTAATATGGATATTCTTCACATCTGAGCCTAAAAAGTAAAAACTACAGTTTTCTCCCTTTATATTTTTCTAAAAATATGTTCCATCTACATTTTTAGAAGTTCTATTAAAGAATCAGGTACTTCTGGATACTCTTCTTTTAATTTTTTTAATATCTTCTTCACTTGCCCCTTCTTTAATCTTTTTCAAAATTATCCCAAATTTCTTTTTCCACCATTTTTATAATAGGCTCTCTTTAACTCTTTAAGATATTTTTTTCAACTATAGTCATACTTTCCTCCAAAAAGAGACTATTACAAAATTTATCTTTAATCTAAAAGTAAAAAAATAAGAAATTTACTCAGTAACGAACTATTTTTTTACTTTTTTTATTAATTTGTAACAGACTCTTTCTATCTTAATATAATTTTTTTGTAGTCTAGTCCACCTTTATTTATTAATTTTAAAGCTTGAAGTTCAGCTCTTTTTGTGAAATTACCATATCTTTTTGTTTCTGTGATAAAAATTCTTAGAATAACTTGCTGCTCTTTGATTTAAATAAGAATCCATATCAGTAAATACTTCAAAAACACACCATTTATTAGGACTTCTTCTATCAGTTCCTACATATACAAGTAAAGTTCCATTTTCATTGAAACTTGCTTCAGCTCTATTTTTAATAAATTCAGCAAAAATCCTTGTTATTTTTCAGGCTTTACTTCAATTACTGTATATACTGCAAAAGTATTTTCATTTTTGTTCAATTTTTATCCTTTGCAAATTGGACTTCTACATCTGTAGCATTTAAATTTCCTTCTGCAATTTGAGGTATCATAGCTTTAAAATCAGCACTAGTTTGATTTTTTTAGTATGATTAGAAAAAGCTAAATAATCATTGTATATCTCAATTACATATGAGTTTAACTTATCTCTATCATCTGTTGTAGCAAAAAGTCCTAAAACTCCTTGCTCTATGGCTGTCTTATTCACATAATCTTCTGTTATACTTTTATAAGAAGCCTCCTTATCATTTTTTACCTCAAAATTGTACACATTTAATGTTGGCACTGCATACATACTAACTGATGTTAGCATAGCCAATCCCACTAACAATTTTTTTAACATTCATTTCCTCCCTAAAATTTAATTTCCATTTTTATAGCTACTGCGACGTCCATTATTGTTGGAAGGAGTCTTTGTGGAGCTCCTGAAACACTAATGGCTGGCAAGTAGCCAATTATTTATTTTTATAATTTCTTTCCGTCTTCTAATATCCCCTCTGACATAGTATAGACCTTTTTACCATACTTTAAAGTATCTAATTCGTGTGTTACCACTAGGACTGTTGTCCCTTTTTCATTGATTTTTTTCAATAAATCCATAACTTCCTTAGTTGCTTCTATATCCAAATCAGAAGTTGGTTCATCTGCAATAAGTATCTTAGGCTCAGTCATTAAAGCTCTAGCAATTATTATTCTTCTTAATTCTCCACCTGATAATTCTTTAGGATAAGATTTTGCTAAATGCTCAAGACCTAATTCATTCAAGAAATATCTAGCTTTCCTTCCAGAATCTCCTTCTTTTTCATACATATCATAAGGTAATCTAATATTTTTCTAGAACATTTAGATAAGATAAAAGTGCTGGTGATTGTGGAATAAAAACCAATATTCTTATTTCTAAATTCAGATTTTTTTCTTCATCAGGAAGTTCCATATAGTTTGTTCCGTCAAGTGAAAGACTTCCCTTATCTGCTGATAAAAGTCCAGCAACTATATTTAAAAAAAGTTGATTTTCCACTTCCACTTCTTCCAATTATATGGATGAAATCTCCATCTGAAATATTTAAGTTTACATCTTTAACTGCAAAAATCTTTTTCCCTGTCTATTGTAAGACTTAGATATTTTTTTATTTCTAACATAGCTCTCCCCTACATTTCTTCTCTTAAACTCAAGTAACTATCTTTATCAGTCAGTTTTTACAACTCTAACTGTTGAAAGAGGGCCTATAATAACAGCTAAAACAAAACTTAAAATAAATATTCCTATATACTGCATTATACTTGGAGATAAGAATGGCATTGAGAACTTTGAAGCTATCAAAGGTAATTCTATAATAGATAGAATAAATCCTAAGAAACTTCCTATTCCTGCTCCTATAAGAGATAGTATTACAGCCTCTTTTTATAATAATGTTTCTCAACATCTTCTTTGAAGCACCTAACACTCTTAACACAGCCATTTCTTTTTCTTTCATTAAATATTGCAGTGAAACTTATACTTAAGATTATAACTGATAGTAGCCAAATTGCAACTACTAAAATTAAAAACACTTGTAGCTAGAACTTTTTAAATTAGAAGATATAGAATTTACAAACTTCTTACTGAACATTGCAAAAATACCTTCTTTTTGATAATTCTTTTGATATTTTTGAAGCTAATTTTACAGAATCTACTCCAGGTTTTACCTTTATCATAACAGAAGAAATAACATCTTCTTCAGCAACCTTGTTAGCTGTTATTCTTTCAGAAGCTCTTTGCTAATTTTTGCAGTATTTTTGATTGACAAAAACAGTGGCATCGAAACCTATTCCTGTTTGTTTCAATCTTCCTACAATTTTTAATTCTTCATTGAAAAAAAAGTGAACTGTTTCTCCCTTTTCTCCGATAACATGGCTACCGACAATAGCTTCTCCATCTTTTAATTCCTTATCAATATTATGAGTTATCCAAGGATAGATTAAGAAATCTGTATCTATATCTATTCCTATTATTTGAACAGGATATGAGCAACAAGAAGCTGAAAAGAGTTGCCACATAAGTTTGTGCTGTCATCTTTTCTATCTCATCGAATTTTTTAATTTATCCATAGTGTCAGCTGGTAGATAAAAAGTTGAGGGTTCTCCCTTTAGAAGAACACTCTCAATTTCTGCCTTTATATCCTGCTGGGACAACTATTACATCTGCTCCTAGTCTGTCAGATAGACTTTCTAGTCCTTTTACTCAAACTAAGTGAGAACATAGAACCCATATATACTATAATACTGAATAATGCAACCAATAATATCATACAAGTGCTTCTAGTTTTTTTCTTTTGCCTTATATTCTCCATGGCTAAACTATTTGCATCTATTCTTTTACTCATTTTTCTAGTCTTCCTTCTTTAAAAAAAGTAGAGATTAAACTGAATACCATTAAAAGTCCTATTACAACTGCTATACCTGTTGCTATTTCAAAAGTGTGGTGTATATGACATTGCATTGTATCTATTTTTACAAACTCCAAATGGTTTTTCCCATTTCATTTTGAAGTCCTGACATTCCGTGAGGTACTAAATATACATAAGCTGATAAAACTATAGTTGCTACAGCTCCTATTATTTTTACAATTTTTCACTCTTGAAAGTAAAATCATAACTAAAGTTATAATAAATATTGCCACAGCTATTTTCATTACAGCATTTCCACTAAAATAACAAGCCATATGAGAACCATCTTCCTTTGGTCCACATACTGGTGCAATGTACTTAGGAACTAAAAATAATATTACTGATAAAATTAGAGCTAATTTTTTTCTAAAAATGTTTTTCATTTAAAATCTTCCTTCCTGTATCTAAAATTATTTCTAATCGTTTCCTCTACCTTAATTTCTTTTTATATAATAAAAATAAATGAGTCACATTATAATTAATCATTAAAAATTTTTCTTTGAGTAAATAACTAATAGTTTTTTTAATAAGATTACTGCGACGTCCTATTTTTTCTCTTCCACTTTATATAATAATAAAAATAAATGAGTCATATTATAATTAATCATTAAAAATTTTCTTTGAGTAAATAACTAATAGTTTTTTTAATAAGATTACTGCGACGTCCTATAATGTTGAAAGAGCCTTTGTGGAGCTCTTGAAACATTATAGGCTGGCAAGTAATCGCTATGAATAACTAGAAATTATTAGAATCTCTCAAAGAAAATTTTTCTAAAATCTACTCAGTAACGAATTATTTTTTTATTATTTATTTTTTTATTTATTTACTTCTTTTGCTTTTTTTCTAATGCATCCCATACTGCTTCTTTAAATTCTTTATTAGAAACAGTTGCACCTGATACAGCATCAACTTCATTTGGATCTTGCACTTCTACTAACTTATCAGCATAAGTTGAAAAACCTTCAACAGCTATTTGAGCTTTCTTATATTTTTTTCATCTCCAGCTTCTTTTTCCATAGTCATCACCTTTTTATATTTCCTTTTCCATCTCTAAATTCAGCTGTACAAGCTACTATTTTTTTCCATCTTGTATTGTAAGAACTACATCAGCTGTACTTGGGTGATCCTTGTCATCATTGTTAAAAATGTCCTTGGTATTCCCCATCATTAAAAAGTCATCTTAGAAAAATCTTTTTCCACAAGCAGTTAATAAAGATAATGCTACTACCATTCCAACTAATAAATACTTTTTCATTTTGCCCTCCTATCTACTGTTACTAAAAAAATAAGATTAAATATGCAATAGAAAAATAGCTATATAAAATTTAGAATTTTTTTATTTTAAGTAGATAAAAATAAGTGAAATTGCATTCTAAATTTTAGATGAAAAATTAAAGCAAGTGAGCCGAGTAATTGTCGGCGTGTTTGAAGCCAACTTGTTGGCAAGTTTTGCCGAAATTACAGCGAAACGTTAATTTTTCATCGTTAAAGAAATTTAGCTAGCAATGAACTATTTTTTACTACGTATCAATCCAATTGGCAATAAGTTATTTTTTTCTATTTTTTTATTAAGATTGTTTTTTTCTTTTCCAAATTGTTTTTTGATCTATATCATTTACAATTTTTTTCCATATTCTAATATTATTTTTTCTCTGCCACATCTCCAACTTCCAAATCATGTGTTACAACAATAATTGTTGAACCTTCTTCATGAAGTTGTGTAAGTATATCTATAACAATTTTTCATTTACTTCATCAAGGTTTCCTGTCGGTTCATCAGCAAGAATTATTTCAGGGCTATTTATCAAGGCTCTCGCGCTATACAAACTCGTTGTCTCTCCAGAAAGTTGACTAGGTAAATGTTTTGCTCTATCTTTAATCCAACTCTTCAAGTGCTTGTAATGCTTCTTGTTCATCAGAATACTATGATAGTATTGAGCAACCATTACATTTTCAAGAGCAGTTAAATATGGAATCAAGTGGAATTGTTGAATATCAATCCAATTTTTCCTTTCTTATTTTTGTCAAAGAATTTTGACTTTCTTTTGTTATATCTGTCCATCTAAGATAACTTCCTACACTTGGTTTATCCATACAACCTATATTATTCATCATAGTTGATTTACCTGAACCTGATGAACCCATTATAGCAAACCCATTCAATTTTCTTACTTGGAAACTTATTTTTAAAGCATGCAAATCACTATATTTTAGAACGTTTTTACTTCTAATAAACTTCACGATTATCCATATTCTACCTCCTCCTTTAATACTAATGTTGGCTCACACTTCCATTGCCTTTTAACAGGATATAGACAAGCCAATGTTGTTATAATCATAGAGACACAATAATAGTTATAGTGAGCAAATACCATTGAAATTCTATTGCCCTACTAAACACGCTTAAACCAATCCTTGTGCAAACACAAAACCTAATCCAACCCTAAAAGTCCACCCATGAAACCAAGTGCTGAACCCACCAAAAATTCCTTCTTAATTTCACCGTCATAGGCTCCAAGAGCTTTCTTAAGTCCTATTTTTCTTCTTTCAGCAACAACTGCCATCATAGTTGGTACTAACTGAAATCATAGTAAGTATTAAAACAACTATATTAACAAGTAGAACTAAAAGCTTGTAGTTTACCTAAAACTATATCTTGAGATTGAGTAACTCTCTTTATAGGTCTAGCTGTGATATTCTCATCAGCTGATTTTAATTTAGTTGCTAAACTTTCTAATTGTTTTTGAGTCAGCTTCTATTGAACATTCAATACTGTCTATCTTAGTGTCATCTTCTAAAATTTCATTTAAAAGTGATATAGGTAAAAGATAAAAGATTCTTCTGCTCCACCTGTTGTGATTATTCCTTTAACTTTTAATTTTTTTAGAATAGAAATCAGAATTTAAGTCTTTTTCTTACTTTCTTCTGCACTATCAGACTGCTTAGAAGCAACAACCTTTGCTCCTGCTTTTTGGTCCTTCAATAATAAAAGTTTCTCCAATTTGCAGATTTAATTTCTTAGAAATTTCTTTACCTATCATTACATTATTTTTCATCATCATTTGTAGCCCATTCACCTTCAATATACCAGAATGGACTGTTCTTTTAACTTCTATCATATCAGTACCTGTTAAAAATATATGGTTGCTGATTGATTTTTAGTTGTTTCATATCTATATGGTGCCATTCCCACAATTTTTTTGTGTTGACATCTCAGTTTTTATTTTTATCGAACTCTGTCTCAGTTATCTTCTCATTTCCTGATGGTAACACACACGAAGTTTTGCACCATAAGATCTAAATTCTTTTCCTAATTGTCTTGGAATATCATAATATATAGTTACAAGTCCTGACATTATTGTAGCCCCTATTGCCACAGCAAGTAAAGCAACTATCATTCTTGCTTTTTCTTCTAATAAGAGAACTTACAACCAATTTTTATATACATTTGTTTCTTAGTCATTTCATCCTCCTATCTTCCATGTAATACTTGTTGGTTTTTAAAGTTAGTAAGTATCTGATTGCAGGGATACTTCCTATTATTGTAACAGCAAACACAAAGTGCAATATCTATTGGTACAACTATAACAGCTGGCTCTATATATGATGAGAAAACTGTTTTCCCTATTATTTGAGTAAAGCCTATACCTGCAAGATATCCAAATATTCCACCTAAAATTCCCGTTAAAACTACCTCAGTTAATATAAGTAAAATTATTCTTCTATTTGTTCCACCTATTGCTTTTTATAAGTCCAATTTCTTGACTTCTTTCAATAACAGAAGCTGTTATCAAGTTAGAAATTCCAAGAGCCGAAGCAAAATGAACTTAATATACAAATAAGTAACATTAGAAGCTCTGTCTTATTCAAAAATAGTTCTTCTGACTCAGCAACCTGTCTATTAGGGTTTTGCCACACTGTCAGTTAAAACTTCTTGTAATTGATAACTGATTGAGCTTACATAAGCAGTACAATACCAAGTTTCATATTCAGAAATTGTCAAACTATTTGGATCTTGAGCTGCCTTTCTTGCCAAGTCGTTATCAGGAGTTGTTAAAGCAGAAACATCTATCATAGTGATTTTTTTCCTTCCAAGTCCAAATAAATCTTGAGTAGTCTTTAAAAGCAGTATAGATTGCCTCATCATCATTTCCACCTGAATTTATTATTCCTCTTATAGTAAGTTTCTTAGTTTCATTTGTTCCTTTTACTTCTATTGTATCTCCAACTTTTAAATTGTTCTTTTCCAGCTATAAGGCTACCTACCATAACTCCATCTAAGTCATCATCATTTAGCCATTCACCTTTTACTTCCCACCAAGTTTTTTAAGTTCTTTATACCTGCATCAGTTTCTTCACCTGTTGGCATAACTAAATGTTTTTCAAACCAAGTTCCATAGATTTTAACCTTATCAGATACTCCTTTTTATTTCTCCTGTTCTTTCTAAATATGGAGCAAAGTCAACTATTGCAAAGCCCCAGAATATTTGTTTTATTTTTGGAATTTCAGATTCTAATAAAAATTTATTAGAAACTGTTTCTCCACTTATACCATATAAATCATCAAGTATAGAAGCATCTTTATGCATTACTGTGATATTGGCACCATAAGTTTTTAATTCTTTGTTTACTTTATCTCCAACTCCTAGCATAACATTCATCATAGCTGTTGCAAGTGATACTCCTAATGCAACGGTAAATGCTATCATAAGCATTTTACTTCTCTGTCTAAATAATGTTCCTTTTACCATTCTCCAAAACATATTAATCACCCACTGGAAAACGATCTTTTTCTTTTTCTAAAGTCGCTTTGTCTATATATATTTTCTTATCTTTAATTTCATATTCAAATGGTACTGGATTACATCCACCTTTGAAACCAATTGTTGATTTGTTCATTACAACATCACAACGTTTGCAGACAACTTCATCATTTCTTTCATAATATCCTGCAAGTCCACAGATATCACAAGCATCAAGTCCTATTCCATAGCTTCCACCTTTTGGCTTCTTAACAACTATGAATCTTACATTATTTCCACCAGTTGCTGTATATGAGAATCTATGTAGATGTCCATCTTCAACATCTGTTAAAGGAATAACTATCATATTTCCTTCCTCTTGATATGGTTGAGGTGGTGTTAAAGCAACAGGCTTTGTTATATGACTATGTATTACTGTTATTGCAAACACAGATAATATTGAGAAGAAAGCTAGGCTTGAAAGCCAATGTTTATTATTTTTAATCTTGCTTTTTCCAATCTTAATAGAGCATTATTTTTAAATGTTCCAACTACCTTTCTACTATCCTTAAATAATAGGAAAGAGAAAATACAAGCTACTATTGCAAATAGTATTGCTATATAGGTAGTACTTTTATCCTCAAGTATCATAACATTAAAAACAAATGGATTACTTGACTTTAAAAGTCTTAGTCTTGCAAGAGCTGACACTCCTCTTAAAAAGAAGTCCATACTTCCCACAAAGAAAATTGCTAAGGCAAATACTTTAGCCAAACATGGTTTTAAACGAAAATACACTTTTTGAACTGATAGAGCAATTAAGAATATTGTTAATAGTCCTAATAGAAATCCTCCTAATCTAAGTAAAGATTGTGTCCCAAAAGAATTTTCACCAAAGGCAACAAACTCTTTTGTCATAGCATAGACCTGAGGAATTATTGTAAATCCTAAAAACCAAACTGCGACTGTTGAGAAGATTATACTTATAGCTGAAGCTATACAAAGTTTATCATTCTCACACTTTCTAAATGTCTTTATGATTTGTAGAACTAAGGCTACAAGCATAAATAACATTCCTATTGCCAATGCCCACCGATTATATTGTAATGATATTTTAACCATTTTCTGTGGGTACAACTGCTTAAATACAGTCATCGTTACAGAACAAGCAAGCCCTACTAATGAAATTAAGCTCTACAACTATATTTAAATATAGCTTCTTATATTTTTACTAATAGTGCTGTGATAATACCTAAAAGAAATGCAAAAATCGCTAGATAATTTATTACATCTATATAAAAATTTTAGCATACTTCCCTCCTTTATGTGTTTAATTTTATAAGACTATATTTACTTAAAAATAGTCTTTACTTAAAAATATCTATCTCATATCATACTCAATTATTAAATATTTTTTTCAAGTAAATTATTTGTCATTAACTTAAAAATATTTTGAAATAGAATATATTTGTTTATATATGAAAAAGCCCCAATATTTTTCAAATTCTTACTTGACATTAAATAAAAATCTTGTATGATAGTAGGGGTATAAATAAACGCAATAAAGAGGAGGGAAAGTAATGGCAGTACCTAAGAAAAGACTTCTAAAGCTAAAAAGAATATGAGAAGATCTCACCATGCACTAACTGCAATAGGTTTAGTAACTTGTGAAAAATGTGGAGCTCCTAAAAAGACAACATAGAGTTTGTTTTAGAATGTGGAGATTATAAAGGATCTCAAGTTTTAGAAACAGCTGAATAAAAATAAAGAGACTCTCATAAAATTGATGATTTCTATCATTAATTTATGAGAGTTTTTGTAAAAAAATTAAAAAAATCTTTAATTAAATTTGAAGTCTTTAAGAATTTTTCCCATACTCACTTTTTAGGATTTTTAAAAATTCTTCAACTTCTTGAATTTCTTGTACTTCTCCACGATACAAAAAGCAATATTCTATCAGCAATTCTATAGACAGCTGGTAGATTATGTGTGATAAAAATAAAACTGATTCCTTCTTCTTGATTTATTTTTGAATTAAATCTAGTATCTGTACTTGAATTGCTAAATCCAAAGAAGCAATAGGTTCATCACAAATAATTAATTTTGGAGACAGGATAATTGCTCCTGCAATACAAACTCTTTGTTGCTGTCCTCCTGATAATTCTTCAGGATATTTCTCATAATCAGACTCTAAAAGCCCTACTTTTTTACAAGAGTTTCTTCAACTTTTTTTCTTCTTTCTTCCTTTGTAAATTTTCCATTGGCTATAAGGGGCTCTTCTAAAATCTCACCTATTTTTTAAACTTGGATTCAATGCACTATAAGGATCTTGAAAAATTGCTTGAATATCTCTTCTAGGAACTTCTGATAGGGCTTTTTCCTTCAAAACAAGATAGTCCCTGTTGTTGGTCTTGATAATTGAAGTAATATTTTTTCCTATAGTTGATTTCCCAGCACCAGACTTACCTAACATTCCAAGAATTTCCCTTTTTCCATAGAAAATGAAACATTATTTAGGGTTTTTCTTTTTATATATTCTTTACTTAAATTCTCCACAGTTAATAACATTATTTTGTTCTCCTCCAAACATCTTGAGAAAGTTGAAATAATTGTTTTTCTATAAGGATGATCTTCATCTACAATTTCTCCATGATACATAACATAAATTTTGTCAGCAAAAATTTTTTTAAAGTAGATAGATCATGGGTTATAAATAAAATTGATATTTTAAATTTTTTTCACGTAATCTTTTAAAAATTTAACAACTTCTATTTTTGTTTCTACATCTAAAGCAGTTGTTACTTCATCTGCAATTAAAAACTAGGTTCACCTATCAAAGCTCCCATAATAACAATTCTCTGTTGTTCTCCACCACTTAATTCATAAAGGGTATTTATCTAAAAATTTCTATTTTTATCCAAACCAACATCTTCTAGTAAGCTTTCTATTTTCTCTTTCCAATTTTCTTGTGTCCCATAGTGAGAAACATAAAGATGTTTTTAATTGTTTTCCTATTTTCATTGTCGGGTTTAAGGAAGTGAAAGCATTTTTGAAAAATAGCTCCTACTTTTTGGAACAACTTCAAAAGTTTCTTGAGTATACTGAGCTGCCAAGGAAGTATACCTAAAATATATTTTGTAAAAAAATAGTTTTCCCACTTCCTGATTCTCCTATTAATCCTATGACTTCTCCTCTTTTTATTTCTAAAGAAACATTTTTAAGATTTCTTTTTCACGAATTTTTAAGATTTAGATTTTTTTATTTTTAGTATTTCCATTACTTTTTCTCCTGATATTTTTCTTGAAATTTGATTTATCTTATAGACTAAAAATAAAATCATAAGTCCTGGTAAGATTGTAAACCAAGGTGCTAACAAGAAATAAGATTGTGATTCATTTAACATATTTCCTAAAGTAGGATAAGGAGGTTGTATTCCAAAACCTAAATATCCTAAACTGGCTTCAGTTAGAATAGCACCTGCAAAATTTGTCGAGAAGTTTACTAGAATTGGAAGTATAATATTAGGAGCAATATGTCTCCTCATAATTCTGAAATTACTAACCCCATAGATTCTTGCTATCTTGATATAGTTTTTATGTTTTTCTCTTTTTTACTAAACCTCTAACATAAGAAAGTGTTCTTGGCATGTATAGCACAAAAAGTGCCAAAATAATAGAATGAAAACCATTATTTAGAAGTACAATAATTCCCTAAAAGTAATTAAAATTACTGGGATTGACATAAATATTTCTGAAATAAACAGAAAAAAACTCATCAATATAGCCACCAAAATATCCTGCAACTGCACCTAGTATACTTCCAACAATGGCTGCTAATAAAAAATAGCACTAAAAGGCAAGAAAAATACTATGGAAAGTTCCTAGTAATAGACGACTAAAAATATCTCTTCCTAAATTATCCGTTCCTAAAAATATGTTGAAAACTAGGCTTTAATAAAGTAAAGTTTTCTGAAATCTTATATGGATTTTTGATAAAAGGAAATACAGAATATAATTCCTACTAGAATTAATATAAAAATATTGCCATTTTTCATTATTGATCACCCTACTTGGATTCTTGGGTCTAATAAAAGAATATAGTATATCTATTACAAAATTTAAAAGAACCACAAAAGTTGATGTATAAAAAAATCAAACCTTGTATTAAAGGAATATCTCTCATTAAAACAGATTGCACTAGAAGTCTTCCAATTCCAGGGATAGAAAAATTTGTTCTATGATAACAACTCCAGTAATTAATTCTAATAGTAGCATTCCTGTTAAAGGAATAATTGGTAAAAAGCATTTTTAATATGTAAAAATTCAAATAAATCATTCCATTAGAATAAAGATATTTGATATAATCTTCTCTTAACTCTTTGTATAAATTTGAATATAAGTGCATACTTATCCAACCTATTTTAGGAATTGAAATAACTATACATGGAAGTATTAATGACTGCCAAGAGTTATTGTATCCTGTTGATGTCCATTTTAAGATGATTCCAAATAGATACATAAATATAATTCCTAACCAAAAAGAAGGTATAGAAATAAATAAACTAAAAAATAGATTCTCCTATCTTTTTAATTCTTTTTACTCTTAGTATTGTGTAGAAAAACGATAAAGGTATAGATACCAAGAAAATAATGAATATAGAAATAAAAGCAATTTTAAGTGTCAAGGGAAGTCTTTCTAAAATTAGTTTAAACACAGGCTCTTTGTATTTGAAAGAAATCCCTAAATCACCTTGAAAAACTCCACAAAGCCAATTCCAATACCTTGTTCCAAAAGCTTAAATTTAATCCTAATTGTTCTCTTAAATTTTCAAGATCTTTAGCACTTGCTTCTAGTCCTAAAATAGTAGTTTCTGGATCTCCAGGAATCAATTCTAAAAAGTAAAAAAAGAAAAAGGTTCCAATGGAAAAATACTTAAAAGCATTCTGAAAATTTTTTATATAATACATAATTTTTTTCCTTATTTTTTAAAGTATAGTTTTGCAAAATTTAAATATGGTAATGGATAGAATTCAAATCCTTCTAATCCTTTTTTTCTGTTGCAATTATAGTATTTGGATCCATAAGGAAAATAGCTGCTTGTTCTTCAGCTAAAATTTTTCTGAGCTTCCTTATAATTTTTCTATTTGTTTTGCTTCATTTGAAGTTCTTTTTAGCTTCTTCTATTAACATATCGTATCTTGCATTATTAAAATTTGTAAAGTTTTTGCATAAGTAGAGTATATCTTCTTAAAATAGCATCAGGTTCCATTTTTCCAGCTAAACCAGCTAAACTTGCTTCATATTTTCTGTTAGTATACACATCAGAAAGCCAAGTTGCCCATTCAATTATTTCTAAATCAACTGTAATTCCTACCTCTTTTAATTGTTCTTTAATAGATTGAGCAGTATCTAAATAAATCTTAGAACTATTTGGAACTTTTAAAAGTGAATTTTATAGGTAATAGTTTCTTTTTCTTCTAAAATTTGTTTTTGCTTTTTGAGGATCTGCTTTTTTTCTTCAGGAGCAGCCCATAAAAATTTTGACATAACAGGACTCATATTTGTATAAATAGGAGTTCCTTTTTCCATTCATTGCTAATTGAATTATCTTGTTTTTTTATCTATTGCAAGATTGATCGCTTTACGCACTTCAATATCATCAAAGGTTTTTTTCCTTAGGGTTTAATGCTAAAATTAAACATAGATTTGAAGGTGAATTAAGAATTTGATATTTATCTAATTCAGGAATTCTTTTAGAATCAATACCTGATAAGAAATTTATTTCACCAGATAAGAATTTAAGAAAATTTGTTTCTGAATTTGGACTTATTAAGATTGAAACTGTTGGGATTTTTGCTTTTTCTCCCCAGTATTCTTCATTTTTTACTAAGAACTAATTTTTGGTCTCTTTGATACTCACTAATTTTTATATGGTCCTGTTCCTATTGCAGTATCATTTAAATGATCTTTATTTTTCATCAGGAACTATTGCTTCTTTCATATAGTAAATAAAACTTGAGTCAGGTTCAGACAGATGAATTGCAATATGTGAATCATCTAATACTTCTATTTTTCAATATTTTCAAATAGAGCTTCTGTTGGAGCATTTCCTAATTTTTCCTGACATATAATTTAAGGAAAATTCTACGTCCTTAATATCCATATCATTTCCATTGTGGAATTTTACTCCCTTTCTAATTGTAAATGTATATGTCTTACCATCTTCTGAAACTTCATAAGATTCTGCCAAGGCAGGAATAACTGTTCCATCTGTTCCTGGCATAACTAATCCTTCAAACACATTTAAAAGAATTTGATCAGAATTACTAGAAACAACTTGATAAGGATTTAAACTATCTATATCTACAGTTGAAACTGTTCTAATGCTCTCTTCTTTGCTCTCTTCTTTTTGACAAAGCAACAAAAACAAAAAGTTAATAAAATTGATAATAATATTTTTTTCCAAAAATAATTTTTCTTTTCATAGTATTTTTGCTTCCTTTCTTAATATTTTTAACCTTTTTTAGAATAGCAATTTTTCTGCAAAAATCAAATTTCAATGTATTTGTCCTTTTATGTCCTATTTATTAAAAAAACTGCACTTTTTTTCTTGTACTCAAGATTATTGTGCAGTTTAAAATTATTTAAATGTACTTCTATCATCTCTTAGCTTATTTATATCTTCTTTTTAACTTTGACATAGTCACTTCTTTTCCATCAACTCCATCATATCCTACCAAGACTTTTTGATTTGCATATTCTTTTTTGATAGGTAATTTACATAGAAAAACATAGAAATCTGTTTCTTGTGAATCTTTTTGACTTATTAATAGCATCTATTAAGAAATTTTCTTCTTTCTTTGAAATAAATAATTTTTTTCTTCATCTATAATAGCATTCAGTATCTCTATATATCTTTCTTCAACTCCTAGTTTATACATTGCCTCTAATTCTTCTTCTCTATTTCTTTCTTTATCTAATATTATTTTTTCAGCTTTTATATTCTCTTACTTTTTTTCTATAAGAATTTTGTTTATTTTTAAATAATCCTCATAATCTATTATTTTTTCCAAATGAATAAGTCTTTTTATTTGTTTCTATTTTTTTAAGTATCTATCGAATGGAAATATATAAGTTAATAAATCTCTTGAGCGTCCTCTTAAAAATGATGATTTAAAGTAAGTTTTGTTAATTTCATCTAGGGATATTTTTTGAGAATAACAAATTCTCTTATTATTTCTTATCACTTCTAGTAATATATAATTTTTCTTTTTATTGTTATCTTTTCATAGGAAATTCCAAAAAGAAATGAGAATTAAATATAAAAAAACATAGCTGAAAGAGGATTTAAAATCATTGCTGGAAATTCAAAAATCAAAAAGAATAAATATTAAAAATAAGAAAAAAATAAGAAGCAAACTTGATAAACTTTTATAAGTTTCTTATAGCTTATCACTATTTTTTTATCTCATCATTTTCTTTTTGTAATCTCGATCATTTTGTACCTCCATATCAGTAAGCACTATATTATTGAAAATCAATATTCCTTTATATAATCTTACTATTTTTTTATAATATTTACAAGCATTATGAGTTAAAAGCTTGGCATCTTATAATTAGGACATAAAAGGACATAAATGTAAAAAAATTGATTTTTTTAGTAAAAATTGTTAATCTTAACAAGTAATCAAAAAAATATTCTTTTTAGGAGGATCAATGAAAATTTCAAAACAGATAAATAAAAGAAGTTTTAATAACTATAGCTCTTTATTTAATATATTTTTGTTTGGTGGTATTATTTTGCTTATGAATATGGTTCTGATAATGTGGAAGAATACAAATATATTTTAGGTTTACCTGAATGGTTTTTCTATTCTTGTGTTGTTGGACTAGTACTTATAAATGTTTTTAGTCTATGTTTGTATAAAACTATTCTTCAAAGATGTAGATTTTGAAGAATATAATAATAAAGACAAAAAAACTAGATAAGTAGTAAGGGGAGAAAATGGATAAAATACTAATAATTATACCTATTTTACTATATTTATCTGCAATGCTATTTATTGCTTATAAAGTCAATAAAATAAAAATAGTTCTGAAAGTTTCACTAATGAATACTATATTGGTGGAAGATCTATGGGTGGTTTCGTCCTTGCAATGACAATAGTTGCAACTTATGTTGGAGCAAGTTCTTTTATAGGGGGACCTGGTATTGCATATAAGCTTGGTTTAGGTTGGGTTCTACTTGCTTGTATTCAAGTTCCTACAGCATTTTTACCTTAGGAGTTCTTGGTAAGAAACTTTCTATCATCTCAAGAAAAATTAGATGCAATAACAATTTTTGATGTTTTTAAAAAGCTAGATATAACAATAATTTCTTAAATATATTATCATCTATCATGTTAATAATTTTTCTTCATAAGTGCTATTGTGGCTCAATTTATTGGTGGAGCTAGACTTTTTGAAGCAGTTACAGGACTTTCATATACAACAGGACTTATAATATTTTCATCAGTTGTAATAATATATACAACTTTTGGTGGATTTAGAGCTGTAACTTTGACAGATGCTATTCAAGCAGTTGTTATGTTTGCAGCAACTATAGTTCTTTTTCTTTGTTATACTAAAACATGGAAATGGTATGGAAAATATTATGATGAAGATTAAAGAGATTGATCCTAATCTTTTTAAAACCTGACTCTGGTGGAAATATTGCTAAGCCATTTTATTATGTCTTTCTGGATTCTAGTTGGTATAGGTATCTTAGGACTACCTGCAACAACAATAAGATGTATGGCTTTTTAAAGATGCAAAAGCTATGCACAATGCTATGATAATAGGGAACATCTTTAGTTGGAGTTTTAGTTTTTAGGTATGCACTTAGTTGGAGTAATGGGAGAGCTATTATTCCTGATTTACAAGAAGTGGATAAAAATTATTCCTATCTTGGCTCTTAAAAATCTATATCCTATACTTGCAGGAGTCTTTATAGGTGGACCTCTTGCAGCAGTAATGTCAACTGTAGATTCTCTATTAATAATTTCCTCTTCTACTTTAATAAAAGGATTTATATGTCACTTACTTTAGATAAAAAAATGCAAGTGAAAAATAAGATAAAGAAAATCTCTATGTGGACTTCATTTTTTTAATAGGACTTTTAGTTTTTCATACTTTCAGTAAAACCAATAAGTTTAATCACTTGGATAAATTTATTTTGCTCTAGGTGGACAAGAAATCGTATTCTTCTGTCCTTTGATTTTTAGGACTTTATTGGAAGAGAGCGAATGCAACAGGAGCTATAGCTTCAATATTCTTTTGGAATCGTAGCTTACTTATATCTTGAAATAACAAAAACTAAGATTTTTTTCTTTACATAATATAGTTCCAAGTCTTGTTGTTGCCCTTACAGCTTTTGTAATATTCTCATATCTAGGAAAAAATCTGATGAAAAAAACAATAGAAACATTCTTCGAGTATTAAAAAAATTAGGCTATTGCAAACTTTATAAAAAGGTGCTGTTGCAAAATTAAAGTTTCAATCTTAAAGTAAAAAAATAAGTGAGTTACGAATGGAAATTTTTAGATAAAAAAATCAAATAGAATGAGCCGAGTAAATCTCGACATGTCTGAGCGTAGCGATCTTAGAAACACTTAATGAACTTGTTCATTTAGAGTTTCTTACAGATGTCGAATTTACAGCGAATTCTTGATTTTTATCGTTAAGAAACTTTACTCAGTAACGAACTATTTTTACTTTTTGATAATTTGCAACAGCCCCTTTTAATTTAATAGTTTTTGTAATAGCCTATTTTTTTATTTTATTGCTGTTTCTAGTGCAAGCTCAATCATTTCATTGAATGTTTTTTTCTCTTTCTTCAGAGCTTGTTATTTCAGGACTAATCAAAGAATCTGAAATAGTTAATATTGAAAGAGCTTTTTGCCTTATATTTACTTGCTAAAGTATATAGAGCTGCTGTTTCCATTTCAACTGCAAGAACTCCAAACTCAGCCCACTTCTTAAAATAACTAGGGTCATCATTATAGAATTCATCACTTGTTAAAATATTTCCAGCCTTTATTTTTTTATATTTTTTTCTCTTCAGCTGTTTTTAAAACTTTAGAAAGTAAATCAAAAGTTTACTGTAGGAGCAAAAAGAAGCTCCTTTAAATCTTCTATTATTTATATTTGAATCTGTCGAAGTAGACAGTGCTACAACTATATCACGAATTTTTTTACATCTTCTTGATAAGAACCTGCTGAACCAACTCTTATTAGAGTTTTTAACTCCATAGTCTTTCATAAGTTCAGTTATATAAATAGACATAGAAGGAATACCCATACCTGTTCCTTGAACAGAGATTCTTTTTCCCTTATAAGTTCCTGTAAATCCTAACATTCCTCTAATATCTGTATAGCAAACTGCATTTTTCTAGAAAGTTTTTCTGCTATCCATTTTGCTCTTTTTAGGATCTCCTGGCAATAATACAGTATCTGCTATTTCACCATTTTTGCTGCTATATGTACACTCATTATTTACCCCCTAAGTATCTATCTATACCATTCACTAGGGCCTTTAACTATTTTTATCTTGATAATCTTTTTCAGATAATTTCTTATCTTCTTCAGCATTTGACATAAAAACCTAATTCTATTAAAGTATTAGGTACAGTAGCTCAATTTGTTCCTGTTAAGTCATCTCTATATATAAGGCCTCTATTTTTTTAGCACCTGTTGCCTTTACATATTCTTCTAACAATATTTTTTTGAGAATTCTTCACTTTCTTTTTTTGAACTTTTTGTTGTATATTTATTTTTAGGTGATGAAGTTAAAACACTTGCACCAGTAGCATTTTTATTTTCACTACCATCAGCATGTAATCTTATATAGACATCAGCCTTGTTGTCATTGGCAAATATAGCTCTTTCTTTGTTACTTATATCCACATCATTTTTTGTTCTAGTCATTATAACTTTGTAACCTTTGCGCTTCTAAGCTAGTTTTTCAATTTTAAAGCTATTTCTAACATAAGCTCAGATTCATATTTCTTCGTAACAACTCCCCTAGTTCCTGTTGTAACCTTTGCTTTTTTCTTATCACTGTTAGGTGCAATTTCTTCAAGAGCAGGGTTTCCTTTTGTCTGATGTCCAGGGTCTAGGCACACAATATATTTTTCTTTTGATAAAACTGTTACAGAAAAAAGTATAAATAAAATTAATAAAATTTTTTTCATAATATCTCCTTACAAAAAGAAGTCCAATGAAATTAGACTTCTTATTTAATATCAATTATCTTCTGATTATTTCTTCTTCAGTTTCATAGTCACGAACACTTTCTCTGTCTGTTTCATTTAAAAAAAGCTTTTTATTAACAGGGACTGAACAGAAAATTCTATTACCTACATTAACAATATCTGCCTTAGTAATAAAAATTGCTCCGGCAACATAGTCTAAAACTCTTCTTGAGTCTTTATCATCTAGTTGACTTAAATTCATATTAACTATCTTATCTTCCTTTATATTTTTGCACAAACTACGCAATCTTCAAATTTAGAAGGCTTTAGAAAAACTATATCTACATTACTATTATCTGCCATATGATTACACTCTCCTTGTTATTATTTATTCCTTTTTATATAGGATACTATTTTTTTATGAAATAATTTCAACCTTTTTATTTTTTTATTTTTTTCATTTTTAGAATTTTTTTGTTTTTTTATTTTGATAAACTTTAAAACAAAGAAAAATATCTTGACTTTTAAAATAATATATTATAAAAAGTATTTAGAATTAAAATTTTGTAGGAGGACAATGTTATGTTACATTATTTACAAGTTGGGGACCAATACTATGGGTATTAACTATTATTTCCATAGCTGCTTTTGCTGTTATATTGGAAAAGAATAGCATTTTTTTCTAGGAATGAGAAGGCTGTAGGAAATACTTTTTAAAGAGGAAATCCTTTCTTTAGTAGCCAATAAAAATTGATGAAGCTAGAAATCTTTGTGCTTCTAAAAAGAGCTGTGTGGCTTCTGCTGTAAAAGAAATTTTTTTAGAAAAAAAGCTGAGAAAGGAATGGAAGTTCAGGACTATGAATTTATTTTTAAAAGAAATCACTATTCAAGAAACTTCTCCTTATGAAAAGCAGATTAAATCTTTTATCAAGTATTATCAGTATTTCACCTATGTTAGGTCTACTAGGAACAGTTACAGGTATGATTAAAGCCTTTTACAAACATTTCTAAGTATGGTGCAGGAGATGCTGCTATAGTTGCTGATGGTATCGCTGAAGCTCTTTTAACAACTGCTGCAGGACTTATGATAGCTATTCCAGTTATTGTTGTCTATAACTATTTAAATAGAAGATTAGAAAAGATGGAAAATGAAATAGACGATATCGTCACAAACATAATAAATATATTTAGGAGATAAAAAAATGAGCAAGTACAAAAAAAGTAGAGAATCAGCTAAATTAGATTTGACTCCTCTTATAGATGTTGTATTTCTTTTTAATTATATTCTTCATGGTAACAACAACATTTAATAACTTTGGTTCAGTACAAATAGATTTACCTAGCTCTACTATACAACAAACTGACAAAACTAAAAGTATTGAAATTATAATAGATAAAGATGGAAATTATCATATCTCTGAAGATGGGAAAAATCACTCAAATTCAGTTTTTCAGAAATAGATTCTTACTTAAAAACTGCTAAAAGAAGCTACTGTTTCAGCAGATAAGAATTTAAAATATCAAGTAATTATGGATGTTATAACTAAGATAAAAAGAAAAATGGTGTGGATAATTTAGGATTAAGTTTCTATGAATAGAGGGTACTATGAAAAAAATATGTTCTTATATCCCTTATAGTGCATTTAGCTATATTATTTCTTTTTGCTACCATTAAAACAGATGAAGTAGAAAAAGAAAAAAATTAGTTAAAAACGAAGTTGTTCCCATTGCTTTTTGTTGCGAAACAAACTTCTGATAATCCTGGTGCTAAAACTCTTGATACCCAAGAAAGAGAAAAACCTAAAGAAGAAAAAGCCTAAGAGTGAACCTAAAATTGAGAAAAAAAGTAGAAGAAAAAGAAAAATTGAGGAAAAGAAAGTTGAGGAGAAAAAGCCTGTTGAAAAACCTATTGAAAAAGAAGACTGAAAAAAACAGAAGAGAAGAAAAATAGAAAGTAATATTCCAAGTAAAAATGAACCAAGTCATTCAGATACTTCTTCTAAGTCTAGTTCAGAAAGTTCTAGTACTAGTTCTTCTGATAAGTCAAGTAATCATAGTAGTGATGGTGGTTCTCCTAATGGAAATTCTTCAGGAGAAGATTTAGGTTCAAACTTTATTGCCGATGGAGATGGAACTTATATAGCTCTTACTTCTGGAAGGAATAAACTATCAAATAATTAATGAGGTAGAACCTGATTATCCTTCTCAAGCTGAATCTATAGGATATTCAAAGAAGGTACAAGTAACTGTAAAAATTCTTAGTAGGATTAAAAGGTAATGTTGAAAAAGGCTGAAATAATAAAAATCTCATAAAGATTTGAGGCTTTGATGCAGAAGTTATGAAAGCTATTAAGAAGTGGAGATTTAAACCTATATTCCATAAGGGAAAAAAATATAAAGGTTTATTTTACAAAAACATTTGTATTTGAACCACAATAATAAAAAAAGCTATTGCAAAATAATATGCAATAGCTTTTTTTATTTCTTTATTCTGCTAAATCATTTAAATATTGTATGTTTATACTAGCTTTATCAATAAATGAATTTAATACTCTTAATTCATTAGAAGTAGCTTTCTTTCTAGTTTTTCTTTATGTCTTTAACTTCTGTTCTAAAGTTTTCAAACTTACTTAATACAGCTCTTCTATCTCTTTCTACTATTGGATTTTCTAGCATTCTGTAATATTCATTACTTAAGTTAGTGTATTTTTTTGATTTAAATTTGCTTCCACTTCATTAAATGCCACATTTGAATTAGTACAAGCATTTATTAATAAAATTGCAATAAACATTAAAAAAATCTTTTTCATTATACATCCTCTTTTTCCTTTTAACTACCAAGATTGAATTTCTAATTTTTTTATCTCTTATCATAAGTTCATTAACTGCTTCAGCAGCATTTTTTTATTTTTCAAATAAAACAGCATTCACTTGCTCTATTATAGGGATTTCTACATTATATTTTCTAGCAGCCATTAAAGCGGACTTAGCACTGTATACTCCTTCAACAACCATATTAACTTCTTTTATAGCTTCATCTAAAGTTTTTCCCTGTCCTAGTAAAACACCTGCTCTTCTATTTCTACTGTGCATACTAGCACAAGTTACTATTAAGTCTCCTAAACCTGTTAAACCATAGAAAGTAGATTGTTCTCCACCCATTGCAACACCTAAAGAAGCAATCTCCTTTATTCCACGAGTTATAAGGGCAGCCTTTGTATTATCTCCATAGTTCAGTCCATCAGCTATTCCAGCAGCTAGAGCAATAACATTTTTTAAAGCTCCTCCTACTTCTACTCCAAGCATATCAGGACTTGTATATACTCTGAAAGCAGGATTCATAAAGATATTTTGTAAATATAATGTAAGCTCCTTATTATGAGCTGATACAACACAAGTAGTTGGTATACCCTTACCTACTTCTTCAGCATGGCTTGGACCTGATAGAACTGCAACTTGTGGATTTTTATCTTTCAATTCTTCTTCTATAATATCTGTCATAGTTGCTAAAGTATCTTCTTCTAGTCCTTTTGCAACATTGACTATAATTTGTTTCTCTTTAACAATATCTTTTAAAGATTTTTGAAACAGATCTTACTGCCTTTGGAAAGGAACAGCTAGGACTAAAAATATCTTTATCTGTCACTGCTTCTTTTAAATCATCAGTCACTACTATATCCTCAGGAAGTAATATATTAGCTAATTTAGCTTTATTTTCTCTAGTTATTTTTTTAATTCCTCAGCTTCTTTCTTGTCAAAAGACCAAACTGTCAACTCGTGTCCATTTTTTTGTGTAATAGAATAGTCAGTGCTATTCCCCATCCACCTGAACCAATAACTGATATCTTTTGCCATTTTAACACCTCTCTGCTATACATAATAATTTTTCAATTTCTAATTTTTATTTTTTTGCCTTTTAATGCCTCAATTATCATCATACTTGATGTATTATTCTTTGAAAAAAACAAAAAAATTATCTTTTTTTACAGAAAATTTATTTTTCATCTAAGGTCTTTATTATCTCAACCAATCTATGAGTTCTATGTATGAAATACAAAGTTCCTATAGGCTTTAAAAAGTCTTTTTAGCATTTTGAATGAACTCATCTAAATTCAATTTTTATCTCATGTCTTGACAATGCTCTATGCTCATTCTCATTTATCTTTTTTTCCATTATCCTCCATATATGGTGGGTTAGAAATTACAACATCAAAATAATTTGCATTCTTGTATTCCTTAACATCTAAACAAGTGAAATTAATATTTTTTTCTATTTTTGTTTAATTCTAAAAGCCTTATTGGCTCTTTCAATATTTTTCATTTTTGTATATCAATTCCAACAATTTCTTCTATCATAGCATTATCAGATAGAAGTATAGGAAGTATTCCATTCCCTGTACCTATATCTAATAATTTAATATTTCTTTTTAGACAGAGATTTATTTAAATAATTGAAAAAGCAATATAGTATCTTCAGCATATTTATAGCCAGTTTTTTTGAATAATTTTATGTTTTTTTATCTAATTCTTCAATAATTTCATCATCTTTTAGCATATTATTCTTTCTCTAAAATTTTTATTTTTCAAGTTCTTCTTGTGTTTTTCATACTCTTTAAGATACTGGCTTCTTTTTCTATTGAATTTTATATCATCTATAGAAAATCTTGATATTCCCTTATCTTTTTACATCTACATATAGGAAATTATTTAGTGGACTTATACTAACAACCTTACCTTCACCTATTTCAGTTTTTTTACTGATTGATTTACTGCAGGGAAGTTTTTTTAAGTGCTTCTTCATACTGGCTGTATTCGTAGTTTATACAACATAGTAATCTTCCACAAACACCCGATATTTTTAGTAGGATTTATTACAAGCCCCTGGTCTCTTGCCATTTTAACTGAAACAGAGTCAAACTTATTAATAAAAAGTTTTTACAACATAATTCTTTTTCCACAAGGACCAATATTTCCTAAAATTCTAGCCTCATCTCTTACACCTATTTGTCTCAATTCTATTCTTGTTTTTAAACATCACTGCTAAGTCTTTTTACAAGTTCTCTAAAATCTATTCTTCCATTTGCTGTAAAATAGAATATCAATTTTTGATTTATCAAAAGTATATTCACAAGTGATTAACTTCATTTCAAGTTGATGTTTTCTAATCTTTTTCCTTACAAGCTATAAAGGCTTCATCTGCTTCTTTTCTTTGCTTGTTATAGATTTCAATTTCTTTTTTTCACTTGCTAATTTTAAAACTGGCTTTATAGGTAAAAACTAAGTCTTTTTTCCTTCATTGGTAAAGGACTGTTAGAAGCTATACCTAACTCAGTTCCTCTTATAGTTTCAACAATAACCTTGTCATTTTTTGTATGTTTCATCACCTAAGACTTCAAAAATAGTATCTCTTTTTTTGTAGTTTCAAAAGTTACTATTAAAACCTTGTGGATTCTCTCTGGATCCGTGCTTACTATCTGTGTATTTTCATCTATAATATTATTTTTCCATATTCTCTCCTAATCTATATCAATCCTTCTTCTAAAAAAACTAAAGTAGGAATCTCTTGTTATTATTATATGCTCTAACAACAAAGCCCCAAAATTTTTTTAAGTCCTTTTGCTATCTCATTTGTTATGTCTATATCACACTTTGAAGGACAAGTATTTCCTGAAGGGTGATTATGAGCTATAATTATTGACTTAGCATTTTTCCATTATTACCCTTTTGTATATTTCTCTTGGATAAATTGAGCTTCTATCTAAAGTTCCTGATGAACTTTCTTCAAAAGCTATTACTTCATTTGAGCTTGAAAGATAGATAACATAGAATTTTTTTCTACATCTTCATATCCTATTTTATTTCTTAAAAAAATTTTTAATAAAGCCTCTTTATCAGTTATTTTTATCAGCTTTTAGTTTCTATTTTTAAGGTTTTCACCATATAATTCTGTTAATAATTCTCCAACAAATTTTTATTAAAATTGCAGAAATAGGTCCAATTCCTTTAATTTTTTTCTAGTTCTTTTTATATCAGCTTTAAAGACTCTATTCAAACTTTTTAAATTCTTTTTAATATAGCCTTAGCTATTGATTTTTGTATCTTCTTGAGCATTGCAATAAAAAAAGTAAAAATTCTAAAATTTCATAATCAGAAAAAAAGAATGAATACCTTTATCCAAAAAAATCTTTTTCTAATTCTTTTCCCTATGTCCCTTATATTCAGCTTTCTTTAATTCTTCCTTATTTTTTTAACATTTTTTTATTGTCACTTTTATCCATAATTAGCTCCTATTAAAAAAATAATTTATACACTTCTTCTGGACTCTTCATAGTATTAATCATTTCTATTGCACAAGCAATTATAGGATAGGCAAGAACAGCTCCTGTTCCTTCCACCTAGTCTCATATTCATATTTAAAAAAAGTTTTTTTCTTTTTAAATAGTCTAAAATAATATTTACCCCTGGTTCTTCACTCTTATGAGTAAATAATAAGTAATCTTGAATATTTTTTTATTTAACTTACAAGCTAATAGTGCTGCAACAGATGATATAAAGCCATCAACAAGCATAAGCTTTTTTTATTAAGAGCTGCCCCTATATACATTCCAAGCATACAAGCTAAGTCAAAACCTCCAACTGCAGCCATCATTTCAATAGGATTCATATCAAAAGTTCCATATCTTTCACAAGCTTCCACTATTATTTTTTTCTTTTTTTGCTTAAGCGCTTCATCTGATAGGCCTCCACCTCTTCCTACAACTATATCTATATTTTCTCTTGTTACAGAGTATAGAAGTGCTGAACTTGTAGTAGTATTAGCTATACCCATTTCTCCATTTGAGAATATATCATAGTCTTGAGCTCTTTCATTTATTAAATCTATACCTGTAAAAAAATAGCTTGTAGACATTCTTCCATAGACATAGCTTTTTTTCTTTGTAAAAAAATTATTTGTTCCTCTTTTTAACTTTTTCTATGAATTAAATTAGGATATTCTCTTTTTATGTCGTTCTTCATTCCTATATCAACAACATTTAAGTCTACACCTAAAGTCTTCGTAAATATACCTATACAAGCTATATTATTTAACATAGCCTCAGAAACTATTGGAGTATATTCAATAGGACAAGATGATACTCCTTCTTCTATAACTCCATTGTCTGCTGAAACAAGTATATGACATTTTTCTATCTAATTTCTTTATAGGATAACCATAGATAGAGGCAACTTTTTTTACAAATTTCTTCTAAAACTCCTAAGCAATCCTTAGGTTTCATTTTTCCTATCAAGCTCAGCTTGAGCTTCTTTAATTGCTGAACTATCTACAGGCTCTATTTTTACTGATTAAATCAAATAAAAAAATTTATATCTTTCATTTTTTTACCAACTCTCTAATATAATTTAGTAAGATAACTGAAATTAAAATCTCCTTCCAAAGATTACAATAGAGCAATTATCTACTTTAAATTTCCAATAGGTATCTAAAGTCCCTGAAACAAAAATAACTGATTATACAATTTATTATCCCCCAATGAGAAATAATAAGGTTGTCTTTTTGTATAATCTAAAGTTTCTAAAAAAACGAAACAGCTCTTTGATATAGTTCTTCGAGACTTTCTCCTGTTATATAATTAAAAACTTTTTCCAATTCTTTTTCCATTTCTTTTTACTTCATTTGGATATTGTTCAGAAATTTCTTTAAATGTTAAACCTTCAAAAAGCTCCAAAATCTATTTCTTCTAACCTGCTATCATAGATTATTTCTTTATCCAAATAATTACAAATTTCTGCTGTTTCTCTTGTTCTTTCTAAAGGGCTAGAATAGATACAATCATAAGCTATATTTGAAAGTTTTTTTCCTTTGCCATATAGGCTTGTTCTATACCTAATTCATTTAAAAGGTGGATTTAACTTTCCAAAATATAGGTTTTTGAGCATTCATTTCTGTCTGCCCATGTCTTATTAAAATTAATTTTTCCCATATTATTTCCTTATAAGAAGAAAGTAGGTACAACTATAATTAAGAATAGATATACAAGGCTTGATATTTCAAGTAAAAGCACCTAAAGTATCTCCTGTTATTCCACCTATTTTTTTCTTTCTATCAATTTAGAGAAAGAAAAAAAGCAAATAGTCCTAGTATTGCAATTATAAGTAAATTAATTCCTAATCTCATCATAACAAAAATCTAAAGGTAATTCAAGTGATAAACTACTATTTATCATATAGAATAACATAGCACTACTATATACTACAGTTATCAATGATGCAATAATAACTCCACTAGCTTTTGTATTATCAACAAAAGTTTTTCCCATTCCACTTCCTCTAGCATAAGGAGCTGAAGCACAACTGATAACACTACAAAGTCTAGCTACAACTGGATAAGTTAATACAGCAAAAACTGTTTCTCCTTGATCTTCCATCAATAAAGAATATAGTAATACAAACTTTATTAAGAAATATAGGATTAATGCTAAAAGCACCGTTACTACCTAATCTTGAATCTTTCATTATTTCAAGCATTTTATGTTTACTTCTATAACTAAAAAAATTCCATCAAAAAGTATCTGCTAAACCATCAAGATGTAGAGCTCCTGTTGAGATTAAATCTGTTAAAATTACTACCAATATGATTATTGGTAAAAAAAGCCGAAAAAGATAAATTGCTCAAGACATAAGAAAACACTATAGAAAAGAATAATAGAATAAAACCTATTACTACTCCTACAAGTGGAAAAAGTTTCATTGACTTTCCAAGCTTTTTCCTCGTCATAATCTATTTTTGGCATTGGTATTCTTGTCATAAACGATAAAAAGTAATAAAAAAAACCTTTCATATTTCCTCCCATTATTTAATTTTTTTACTTTTTATTCCTGAAACAGCTAAATAAGCTTCATCAGAATTCTTTGCAACAAGCTGATTGATTCTTCCACAAATATCTCTAAAGTGTCTACCTAAAGGATAATCAGGCACAAGACCTGAACCAATTTCATTTGTTACAAAAAAACACAGTCAGTCTTTTTTTGATCTAATAAATTCTAAAAAAATTAGACATTTCTTCTTCAATTTGATCTTCTATTTCTTGAACTACAGATAAATCTACTTTATCCCAATCTATATCTCTATCCATTATCATGAAATTAGAAACAAAATTTGTAATACAGTCAAATAAAAATCACATCAGTACTATCTATATCATTTTTTTACAAGAGAGATAAGATTTTTAAAACCTTCTATCGTTTTTCCAAGTGTTACCTCTTCTTTTAATATGTCTTTCAATTCTATCTTGCATTTCATCGTCAAAAGCTATAGCTGTAGCAAAATAAATTTTATTTTTTTATATTTTTTTGTTCATAAATATATTCTTCAGCAAATTTACTTTTTTCCACTTCTACTTCCACCAGTAAAAAAATATAATCTTTCCCATATTAGTCTCCTTGAATGTTATATCCTTAATTATATCATATTTTTTTATAAAAAAACATGGGGCTGTTGTAAATTAACAAAAAGTAAAAAAATAGTTCGTTACTGAGTAAATTTCTTAACGATAAAAATCAAGAATTCGCTGCAAATCAGGAAACTCGTTACACTCAGACACTCCTGAATTTGCTCGGCTCATTCTATTTGATTTTTTTATCTAAAAATTTCCATTCGTAACTCACTTATTTTTTTACTTTAAGATTGATTTAATTTTGCAACAGCCTCAGATAAATCATTTATTTTATTTATTTTGAAATTCTTTTTATTTCTTCTTGAACTTTTTTTCATAGTTTATTTTGCTTTCTTTAATAGCTTTTTATAATTTTTTTCTAGCTTCTTCTTCTTCCAGAAAGAAACCAAATGAAATAACTTTTTTTAGATTTTAATTTTTATTTTTTTAAGAGTCTACATTTTTCTATATTTTTTTATGAAAAAAAGTATCTGGTCTATAAGGGCTCAAAAAGAAACCATCTTTATACTCTAAATCTGCGATTTCATCAAATTTTTATTTTATGCTTTTTCTATTCTCTCCTTTTTTATTAATATGAAAAAAATAATAATTTCATCTTCTTTTTTTAAATAATTCTTCAATAATATATTTATACTTTTTCACATCTATTACAGTCAATTAACATTAATAAAGGAAGTAATAAAGAGGAAAATAGAATTACCATAATATTAATTATAGAAGATCTTTGTTGATAAAGAAGTAATAAAATACCTGAGAAGAAAAAAATATTAAAAAAATTTTTTTATAATTTTTTTAAATCTTTTTAAAAAAATGTCTACTATCACATAAAAAAATGCAAAGTTTTATTTTTTTCATAGGCATCACTCAAACCCTCAATATCCATTTTTAATAATATCTGCTTTCTAATCTCATTTCATATTTAAAAATCTAAAAAAATTTCTATCTATTCAAGAGAAATTTTTTTATAAACTCTCCTGTTTCTAGATTTTTGAATACTTTTTTTATATCCCTTGTTATCATATCAAAAAGTAAATTTATAGTTATCTAGTTGCCCATAGATTTCTCTTTTTTTCTATATTTGCATCTAATGTATCATTATTATATAAAGAACCATAGATATCTAGTAAATTTTTTTGCATTCTAAATAATTTTTTTAATTCTGTCTGTTGCAAATGCTTCATCTCCTACTAATTCTAGATGAAACGAAAAAAACCTATTATATTATCTGCTAAATCTACTATAACAACCAATTCCTTATGTTTTTTTGATAAATAAACTTCTTCAAAATCATCATAATATAAGTCATATCTATTTATTATTTCATCAGTTAGTGCTATTCCTACTTTTTAAAGTATTATCTATTTGAAAATTTTTCATCAAATATTTTTTTATTAATCTTACTTTTACCAAATTCTAAATAAATATACACTTCTATATTCTCATAAGGTCTATATAATAATACAAAAAGTTGAGCATTTATATTTTTGTATTACTATTATTTAATTCAGGGAAAATTTCTTCTATAGTTTCTCCTAAATAAATATTTTTTTATATCTGTATTCCATTTCATCACCTTTTTTTATTTTTTTATTTTTCATTTATAAATATTATTCTCCCTTTTTCTTTATTAGTCATATTATATTTATATTTATTAGGATCTCCAAAAATTACTTCAGTACTTCCTTGATTAGTATCAATTCTAATATAATCCATATTATGAGTTCCCCACTATCACTTCTTATACCTACTATTTTTTTATTCCTTTACCATCATAATTAGGTATTTTTAAATTTTTTTCTCCTATTCCTGTACGCTTCAATCTTTACTCTTTTAGAAGGTTTTTAATCCTTCTTTTTTTAGCTATTTCATGTAACTCTTTTTACTGTCTTATTTTTTTATTTACTTATTCCTTTATATCCTACTAAGACTTTTTTTATCTTGGTTTTCTTTTTTTATATAATTCTTATGTTCCTTTATTTTTTTCTTCAATAATACTATTTATTTTTTTAAAATTTTCATAGGATATCTTATACCCAAATGAATATGTACTAAAATATGTTTTTATTTTTCATTCTTCTTTTCATATCAAAAGTGAAGTCTCTTTTATAAAAATCCTATAAAGTATTCTTGATAATATATTTTGAAAAATTTCATCATAAAAATATCTCTTTTTCATAAGTTATTTTTTTATTTTTTTCTTTAATCTTCTTATTGTGAGGCTTACATTGTTTTAAGGTCAAAGTTTCTATACTACCTATATTTCTCATAGCTATATAATTTCCAATATTTAGATAAGTAAAAACAATTAAAGACATTATAATAGATTGAACTGTTATCTTTGAAATAATTAATGGTACTATTATAAATAATGAAACTATATATACTCCAATAAATACTCTATTGTTTTTTTAATACAATAACTGTAGCTTCTTTTTTGTATTTTTCTATTTGCATATTTTCTATTCCTTTCAAAAAAATATTTTTTTATTTCCATAACCTTATCCCTTAAATATTATTAATTTTTTTAAATGTACTTCTACTATCTCTAATCTGATTTATATCTTCTTTTTAACTTTGACATAGTTACTTCTTTCCCATTTGTTCCATTGTATCCAACCAAAACTTTTTTTATCTTGGTTTTCTTTTTTTAGAAAGTACATAAGAATAGAAACTGTCTAATTCTACTTCTTCAAAATATATTTTTTTAAATATTTCTAAATATTCAATTGCATCATAACTTCCATTAACTATATAGTTATTATCTTTTTTTAGCTATAAATAAGATTTCTTCATCAATAATTTTTATTTAAAATAAAATCATATCTTTCATCTAATGGAGAATTATATTTCTCACTTAAATTTTTCAATTTTTTTGATTAAAGAATAATTTGTTTTTGTTCTTCTATAACCATTTCCTTTAAATTATTATAGTTTTTTTATAAATTTATTATTATCATAACTTTGTGAAAAATGAATATGGATCAGCATCAACAAATATTTTATATTCCTTCCCTGATTTTTGTTTCAATTGTTATTCTTTCATAAGGTTTTAAAAAAATTGTTATATAATTTAAAGGATTAGAGCTATTGGCATATGCTTTAGGAATTTTAGAGCCCTTGTCTATAATATCCTGAATATCTAATAATGGAATTCTTAATTTTTTTAAAAATAAATTTAAATAAAAAAATTCTTCTATAAATCAGATTATCATCTTCAACATAACATTCTTCTCTTGGTATAAAATATAATATTCCATTTTTTTATCGCTCTTATTATTAAATAGAGAATAATAGCTGGAAGTAATGTCCCATATATTGACCAAAAATTAATTCCATCAAATACTAATAAACTAATATAAAAACATAATCCCATAAAAAAAGCTGCAAAGGGAAGAACAAATATAGGTATTATATATATAATAAAAGGTTGAGTATCATTTTTTTACTTTTTTTCATTTTATTTTTTTCAACTTCCCTCCCATATATACTTCTACTATCTCTAAGCTCATTTTATATCTTCTTTTTAACTTTGACATTGTTACTTCTTTTCCATCTGTTCCATTATATCCTACTAAGACTTTCTTATTTTTCGTATTCTTTTTTTAGATAGATAATTTACATAGAAAACATAGAAATCTATTTCTTCAAAAATTCATATCTTTGAATATTTCTAAATCTTTTATTGCTTCACTATCTCCATTGATTACAAAATTATTATCTTTTTTTCAGATATAAATAGTTTTTTTCCTCATCAAGTATTTTTATTTAAAAACATAACTATATCTTTCCTCTAACGGAGAATTATATTTTTACTTAAATTTTTCTTTTTCTGCCAATGTCAATCTTTTTTTATTTTTGTTTTTCTTTTTTTGTATTTTTTTCTAAAAACTTATTAATTGTTAATACTATATCTTTTGCCACTTCATCTTTTTAGTTTCACTCCAAATGCAGTATAACTTTTTATCTTTAAAAAGTTAAGTGAATTTTATGATATGGACTTTCTGTTCTTTTTTTATAGCTTTGCTTACTAAAATTTCTGTAGTATTTTTTTAAAAATAAATATGTTTTTAAATTATCAATATCATAAACTTGTAAAAAAAATTAAATAATTTACAAAATTTTTAAATATCTATAGAAAAGTGAAACATATACAACTATTTTTTTGGTTGTTTATTATGATAACTTCATATAAATATTTTTATGATAAAAAAACATACTCAAAACATAATAATATAGGAAAAAAATAATTATACAAACAGGAGATAATTTATATAATTTAAAAAAATATATACAGCAATATAGTGGAAAAAAATAATTATCCTTATTAATAGTTCTTTTTTTAGCTATTTTTTTCAATTTTTAAACAATTTTTCTGTTTTTAGTTATTCGTATCTCCATACTGTTCTATCACTCCTATGTGAGCTTATTCATATTTAAAAAAATTCTTTTTATTTCTTTTTAGTATCTCTTTTGCTTCATTATCATCTAGCATTAAACCAAAATCAAATTGCTCTCCATCTTTTTAATTTAAAATGAAGTTTAAAATATGGATTTTTCTTCATATTTAACTCCCCTTACTATAGCCCATATAGGATATTCTTTAAAATATATTTTTTTCTAAATTTGAAATTTCAAATTTTTTTATTTAGATTTTTAAATTTAGATTTATTTATACAATAATTTTTTTAGAAATATAAGAACTTATTATATCCTTTTTTTATTATTAGAATTTCATAACTACATTTCAGTATAAATCTTAAATAAAATAAAAAAATATACTTGGAAAACAAAATATTGACATTACCACTGTTAATATTCCATATTTTATAAATGAAGTTATAAAAAAATACAAAACTATTAAAAAAAAATATTAGTGTTCTTATGATAAATTCTTTTTTTAATATTTTTTTCTATTCTTAAATATTTTTTTCTCTTTTTTTATTATCTTTATCTTCATCTCATTCTCCCACACAAAGATTACACTATTAGAGTATCATTTAATAATTTATTCATTGTTGATACTTTTTTTATTTTTTTAAAAATAAAATTCTAATGACATATTTTTTTATAACTCAAAAATTTTCATTAATTGTATCAATAAAAAGTTCTTGATTGAACAGATAATATATTAACTCAATTAATACAACTACAGCTCTCACTAATAAAGTTTCATAATATATACTTTTTTTATTTAGCATATTAACCTACTTTCTAAATAATTTACTTACCTCTTTGTATAGAGTAATAAATTTTTTTAACACCATAATCCACCTTATAGTATTTTTTTTCTTTTTTTAAATCTACTTCTATATTGATGATTAACTACTCAAATCAATATCATTATGTTTTTTTAAAAAAATTCCTTTATCTTCTTTTTCAACTTCTTCTGCTTCCTCCATAGGTATTTCATATCCCCAACCATAATATTCTTCAGTTTCATTTTTAAAAATAGAAATGGATTTTTATAATTTTTAAACTATTCTCTGTTTCTTCTATTTTTGATATCCATAAGATTTTTATCTGCCCTCAAATAAGTTTTTTTAATTAAAAAGGATATCTTACAAATCTAAAATTAGACCCATCTATATTAAGTCCAACTTTTGTAGTAATATATCCCTCTTTTTATTTTTAATCATATTTAATTTCTTTATATCGAACGTTTTTTTAGTTCTTATTTAATTTTACTATTTTTTTGTACAATTTTACAAGCTTTTTCTAGTTTTTCAATAAAAAAATGACACCAAAAAAACAAAATTATTTTTCAGTGTCATTCTTTATTATTCAGTATTTAGTTTTATTCTTTTTACTTTTTTTGATAACATCTATGATAGAACCATCTCTATATTGAACTACACCAACAATTTCATCTGTGAATTCAACAGGATCAGGTTTACCAGTTAATTGCTCTGCCATTTCTTTCATTTCTTCAATAGTTTTTTTAATTCAACCCCAGCTTTTTGTTAAAGTTTCTATTAAATCTTTTCTTCTAGGATTTACTACTATTCCATAGTCAGTACAGATAACATCTACTGCTTCTCCTGGAGTACATACAGTTGTAACCTTATCAACTATTATAGGAATTCTTGCTCTCATAAGAGGTGCTAATATTACACTAATTCTTGCTCCTGCAGCTGTGTCTTGGTGTCCTCCAACTGCTTGGTTTATAGTACCATCTGACTTAGTCATAACATTTACATTGAAGTCCTTATCTATTTCTAAGGCACTTAACATAACAAAAGTTAAATTATTTACAGCAGGTCCTGGAGTATTAGGATTAGCATAGAATGATGCTGATATCTCATAATGTTTAGGATTTTCTGCTATTGATCTTACTGCATCTAGATCAAATGATTGAGTATCAAATAGAGCATCCATTAATCCTTCTTCATGTAAGCTAACTAATTGAGAAGTTATTCCTCCTAGTCCTAAAAGAAGCTTTTTATGTTTTTGTTTTATCATTTCTTCTTTTTAAAAGTTTTTGTAACTGATAAACTTGCTCCACCTGTACCTGTTTGATAAACAAATCCATCTTTAAAAATATCCTGAGTTAATTATTACATCAACTGCATTTTTAGCTATTAATAAATCTCTTGGGATTATCAGAATCTCTTATTGCTCCTGAAACTATCTTTTTAGGATCTCCTATACTATCAACAACTACTACAGTATCAACTAAAGTTTGATCTATACTAGCTGGTAAGTTAGGGAAAGGAACTAAATTATCTGTGATAGCTATAACATGGTCTGCATATTGAGCATCAACTATTGCATATCCCATAGATCCACAAGCACTCTTACCTATTCTTCCATTCATATTTCCCATTTCATCACAACTAGGTGCTGCAATAAAAAGCAACATCTATATGTAATTCTCCATCTTCAACTGCTCTTGCTCTTCCACCATGGCTTCTTATGATAACAGGTTTTTTAAGTATACCTTTTGAAATTTCATCTCCTAAAGGTTCACGAAGTCCACTTGATTGAATTCCTGTAACAACTCCCACTTTTTATATGGTCAATAACAGGTCCATGGCAAGATGATAATGAACTTGGAGCTAAAGTTAAATCTTTAATTCCCATTTTAGAAATGATATCTAAAACTTCATTTACAACTGTATCTCCATTTCTCATATGGTGGTGGAAAGATATAGTCATTCCATCTTTTTAATCCTGATTTTTTTAATTGCTTCTTCTATGCTGGCAACAAGTTTCTTTTCATCTTGAATTCTCATTCTTAATTTTTGCTCCAGCTTTACTTTTTAGTTGGTTTTTATTGCATCCACACCTTTAAAAGGAACTAATTCTCCAATTCCTTCTAAGTATTCAGGAATTTCTCTGCCAACTGCATTTTTATTAAATTTCATAATTAGTCCTCCTTGTAAATCCCACTAGCTTTTGCTAATTCTAAAACTCTTTGAGCTCTCATAATAATTGGGCTATCAACCATTTTACCATCAACAGATATAACTCCTGAACCCTTAGCTTCAGCTTCTTTTGCTCCATTTATAATTCTGATTGATTTTTTTCAATTTCTTTTTTTGACTAGGTGTATAAATTTCATGTACTATTCTAACTTGCTTTAGGGATGTATACAAGATTTTTCCATCAAATCCTAAATCTTTAATGAACTGTACTTCATTTCTAAAACCTTCTATGTTATTAACATCTGAGTAAACAGTGTCAAAACAATAAATTCCTGCATTTCTAGCAGCAAGAACTATCGCTTCTCTTGCATAGTATAGCTCCCAACCATGTTTACTTCTTGAAGTCTTTAAGTTAGTAACATAGTCTTCTGCTCCTAGAGCTATTCCCATAAGTCTTTTACTTGCAAGAGCTATTTCTTTAACATTCATAATTCCTGCAGCACTTTCAATAGCTGCCATTAGTAAAGTTTCTCCTTCTTTACCAATTTCTCTTTCAACTTCTGTGATAAGTTTATCCACAGCAACTATTTCATCTGGATTATCAGTCTTAGGAAGTCTTATTACATCTACTCCAGCTTTTACAATTGCTCTTATGTCATCTGCTCCAAATGGAGTGTCAAGTCCATTTACTCTTACAACTCTTTCAGTTGTTTTGTAATCTATAGCTTTTAATGCTTCAGAAACTAAAAAAATCTAGCAGCATCTTTTTGATTTACACTTACTGCATCTTCTAAGTCAATCATTATAGAGTCTGGTTTATAGATATGAGCATCTGTAATCATTGACGGATTGTTTCCAGGTAGAAACATCATTGTTCTTCTTAATCTATCTCTAATTGCCATAATTCCTCCTAAAATTTATATTCTTTAGATTCAGCAGCTCTGTATACTGCAGCCTTAGTTCTTGCTATAAGAGCATAATTTAATGCACCCTTATCCACAACTTTAACAGAAGCATTTTCAACTCCCAATTCCTTTATAGTGTTAAGCACAGTTTCTGTAATTTGTCTACCAAATTGTCTTTTTACTGAGCTTGAAACATCAATAACAATCCCACCTTCATTGGCAGGTTCAACAGTTATCATAGCATCACTTGATTCTAATGTTCCAGCAATACCAACAGTTTTTAAAACCATAATTACCTCCTTAACTTCGTGTAAATTACTCTTCATCTGTTAATAAATGTATAAAAAAATTGTCAAAATTAGTAAATCTGCACTGCCACCAGCACTTATATTTTTTTCTATGAAAAATATCATTTAATTTTTGACATAGAATTTTTTAATATTTTTCTTTTACTAATGTTTTTTTCTATGTTGTTCAAAAAGCTCTTTAGATAGGATTTGAACTTCTTTAAGTGTTGTAATACTTGCTCTATTTACTATATTTGTGTCATCTAAAACAGACATATAGTAAAATAACAAAAAAAGTATACAAGCTGTTTCAAAATCTAAAAGTCTTACAAAAATCTTTTTAACTTTATTGATACCATCTAGCAAAAACTATTTCATAGCCAGAAATAGCAAGTCCTCTTGCACCCTGTCAAAATGATATTCCTTGTATGCCTTTTTTCTCCATAGGTAGAAATATTTTCTGCTATCTTCCAACTCATTTAAAAAGTGGCTTACACATCTCTTTTTATTTTTTCACTTAAAAATTTTTTTAGGTCAATTTCTTTTATTTTTCTTTTTAAATGCACACCTAAAACAGCAAGTAAAATCCCCATAGAAAAAAATAGTTCCCTTATGAGTGTTGATACCCTTTGTAGCTTCATACATTTCTTTTTCTGCTACTTTTTCCAACTTCTCTCAAGTTCTTTAAAAAAATCAGGACAAGAAAAAAAGATTCTCTTGTCCGTAATCAAAAGCAATTCAAGAAATAGTTATGTAGTGCCAAACTTGAATCAATAAATATATAAAAATTCATGTCTTTATGCGAACCATTACTAAGACGACTAACAAGTCCTGCTTTTTGGGCTTATACTAACCTCATATAATAGAGCTTTTTGTTGCCAAAGTAGCAATATTTTTTTATTATTCATTTTCATATTTTTTTATTAAGAAATCCTTTTGCAACTTGAGGGAATAGAGCATAAGATAATACATCTTCTTCACTTCTTGCAAATTCTCTGCTTTCTTCAACTAACTTATCATATTCAGGTGCTAATTTATCAGCTGGTCTTCCTGTAAATACCTCTTCTGCTCCTATAATAGTATTCTTTATTTCATCTGATATAGGCACTGGACTCTTACCATAAAGACCTCTTACATAGTTCTTTATTTCATTAGGTATTAATTTATATCTTTGTCCAGTTAAGATGTTGAATATAGCTTGAGTTCCCAACCATTTGGCTTAAAGGAGTAACTAGAGGTGGATATCCTAAATCTGCTCTTACTCTTGGGATTTCTCTTAAAACGTCTTCATATTTATGTTCTGCTTTTTTTGCATTTTTTTAGTTGAGATAGGAAGTTAGATAACATTCCTCCTGGTAATTGATACTCAACTATGCTTGGTTCAGTCATAAGAGCTTGAGGATTTAAAGATTCCTTCTTGTAAATATTTAGCTCTTATAGGTTTGAAATATTCTGCTATTTCTTTTTAATAAATCTAAATCAAATCCTGTTTCTCTTTCAGTTCCTTGTAAAGTTCTAACAAGACTTTCTGTAGCTGGTTGAGAAGTTCCTCCTGATAGTGGAGATATAGCAGTGTCTACTATGTCTGCTCCAGCTTCAATAGCTCTAAGGTAAGTCATGCTTGCAAGTCCTGCTGTTGCATGAGTATGAACTTCAACAGGTACTCTTAAAACAGATTTTTAAAAGCTGAAACTAATTCATAAGCAACTTCTGGTAATAAGATTCCAGACATATCTTTTATAGCTATAGAGTCTGCACCTATTTCTTGCATTTCTAAAGCTAGATTTTTTTATAGTATTCTATAGTATGAACAGGACTTATAGTATAACTCATAGCAAGTTGAGCATGTCCACCATATTTTTTTGTAGCTTCACAAGCTGTCTTTTAAAGTTACGTACATCATTTAAAGCATCAAATATACGAACTATATCAATACCATTTTTGTATAGATTTTTTTAACAAATCTTTCAACAATGTCATCAGGATAGTTACGGTAACCTAAAAGATTTTTGACCTCTTAATAACATTTGAAGTTTAGTATTTTTAGCTCTCTTTTTAATCTCTCTTAATCTTTCCCAAGGATCTTCATTTAAAAATCTTAGAGCAGCATCAAAAGTTGCTCCTCCCCACATTTCTAATGAATGGTAACCAACACTATCTAATTTTTTTCAATTATTGGTAACATTTCAGCTGTTGTCATACGTGTTGCCATAAGTGATTGGTGTCCATCTCTTAAGCATGTTTCCATAATTTTAATCTTGTTCATTCCTGTCCTCCTAATCTAAATTAAGTTATTTTCTTTTAAATGAATTACAGCTAGATTTTTTTACTAGCTGTAATACTTATAATTATTTTTTTAATATTACGAAGCAAATAAACTAAACATTAAAGATCCTAGTACTAACATCATAGCTCCACCTATACGAGAAGATATTTGAGCAAATGACATAAGATCCATTCTATCAGCAGCTCCTAGAACTGCAACGTCTCCAGCTCCACCTCTGTTTGCCATACAAAGTCCAGCAGTGATAGCAGCTTCAACAGGATAGAATTTCATTTTTCTAGCAACTAACATAATAAGCCCTACTGCTCCTAAAACTATTGCAAGAGCAATTAATATATTAGAAGGTGCTGCTGCAGCTATAATTTCTTTTACATCTGTTGTAAATCCAACAGCAGCCATTAGTATCCAAATTGTATGCTTAGAGAAGAAAGTTTGCATTCTTTTTGCTCCAGCTTTAATTTTATCAGGAACTACATTAGCAATGTTTAAGAACATAGTTAAAAGAATTAAAAATACTAAACGGTGTAAATCGAAACCTATATTAAGACTTTCCCAAACTTCTCCTAAGATATGAGCTACCATAAATAAAACTCCTGTTAATATAAATGCAGCAGTTGTATCTGTAAGTTCAGGTTTAACTTCAACTTCTTTATCTCTTATAGCTTCTTTTTGAATTATCTATAATTAATTCTCCATTTCCAGTTAAATTAGGTTTAGCTTCTCCTACTTTTTTTAAGTAAAGCACCACATAATATTGCAAAAACATTAGCTATACTTAGGATAGAGATAGCAAATCCAAACCATTCAGCTGCAGGTCTACCAGTTTTTGCAGCCCACATTTCAGACATAGGTACAGCTCCTGCTCCAGTTCCTCCACCCATTATTGGAAGTACATAGTTCATCATAACATCAAGTGGTGATTTTTCCAAAAATAAGTCCTACAAGTATTCCTCCAGCAGATGCTCCAATAACTCCAATTATAATCAATGGAATATATCCACTTATTGATTTGATAAGAGTTTTTCTATCAACTGTTAAAACTGATCCAACAATCAGAGCAGGTATAAACATTTCCAAAAAAAGTTTACAGGTTGCTTACCATAGAAAATATTTACAGCTTTCATAAAAGTTTTTCAGGTACTAAATGATAAGTTCCAAATACAGCAGCCATAAAGAAAACTAAGATAGTTCCTCCACCTATATAGTCATTCCAAATAGGAATTCTATCTCCAATTTCTCCAAATAAAAGACCAAATACAGCTAAAGCTGAGAAACATAATTAAAAAGTTAGGTCTTAAAAAAACTTTCCTGGGTTTCCTTCTTTATCTAATCCAAAAGGTACATACACAACTATAGCAACAACTACCAATGCTGCTAAGAACATAGGTAAGCTTATTCCACCCCATTTTGATTCTTTTCGGATCAAATAATTCTTTAAAAATTTTTTTCGCCATTCAACACTCTCCTTCATAATAAAAATTAATAATAAACTTTGTCAAAAATATTGTATAATTTTTCCTTTATTATACTATTTATATATAGTTTTTGTAAAAGCAACATAAAACTTTTTAAAATTTTTGAAAATATGGTAAAATAAAGATGTTAAAAAGTGCTCTGACAAAATTAAAACATTAATTTTGATTACAGAAAAAAATAGAATAGAAATAGGATAGTGAAAAAAATTATGAAAAAAAAACAAATGCAATAAGAGAATTAGAAACACACAAAATAGAACACATTGTTAGAGAATATGAAGTTGACGAAGATCATTTTAGATGCTTTGTCAGTAGCAATAAAAAAACTAATGAGGACATCACAAGAATATTTAAAACTTTAGTTTCTATTAAACGAAAAGAAAGAAATGATTGTAGCTTGTATTCCAGGTTTAGAAAAAAATTAGATTTAAAAAAATTAGCAAAAAAATTTCAGGAAGTAAAAAAAGTTGAAATGTTACCAATGAAAGATTTATTTTTCTATGACTGGTTATTTAAGAGGAGGTTGCTCTCCTATAGCTATAAAAAAGACATACTACTTTCATTCACAATTCAGCTACTGACAATGAAACTATTTTTAATAAGCGGAGGTTTGAGAGGTTTACAAATAGAAATCTCTCCACAAAAATTAATTGACTATTTAAATTTAATAGTTGCTGACATTATTGAATAGTATTTTTTTGTTTACTGTGATATAATTATCTAGAAAATATTGATTAAGATTTAAGGAGTGAAAAAAATTTAATGTTTGATGAAAAAAATTATGGAGCTAGAGCTTGCTGGAAGAACTTTTAAAAGTATCTACTGGTAAAATCTCTAGACAATCTAGTGGAGCTATTGTTATTCAATACGGTGATACAGTAGTTTTTATCTACTGCTAACCGTAGTAAAGAAGCTAGAAAGGGAGCTGACTTTTTTTCCCTTTAACTGTTGACTATGTAGAAAAAAATTCTATTCTACTGGTAAATTTCCCTGGAGGTTTTAACAAAAGAGAAGGAAGACCTTCAACAAATGCTACTTTGATAGCTAGACTTATTGACAGACCAATAAGACCAATGTTTCCCTGAAGGTTTCAACTATGATGTACATATTGTTAATACAGTTCTATCATATGATGAAGTGAATACACCTGATTACTTAGGTATAATCGGTTCTTCACTTGCACTTATGATTTCTGATATTCCATTCTTAGGACCTGTTGCAGGGGTTACAGTTGGATACAAAAATGGAGAATTTATTTTAAACCCTTCTCCTGCTGAATTAGAAGAAAGTGAACTTGATCTTTCTGTTGCAGGAACAAAAGATGCTGTAAACATGGTTGAAGCAGGAGCAAAAGAATTAGATGAAGAAACTATGTTAAAAGCTATTATGTTTGCACATGACAACATCAAAAAAATCTGTGAATTTCAAGAAGTTTTTGCTAAATTATATGGAAAAGAAAATATAGAATTTACAAAAGAAGAAGTTTTTACCTCTTGTTAAAGACTTCATTGATACAAATGGACACAAAAGATTACAAGAAGCTGTATTAACTACAGGTAAGAAAAAAATAGAGAAGAAGCTGTTGATTCTTTAGAAGAAGAATTATTGAAATAAATTTATAGGAGAAAATTATCCTGATGTTCCTGAAGAAGAATTACCAGAAGATGTAATTACTGAATTTAAAACTTACTACCATGATTTAATGAAAAAAATTAGTAAGAGAAGCTATCCTATATCATAAACATAGAGTTGATGGAAGAACTACTACAGAAATTAGACCTTTAGATGCTCAAATTAATGTTTTTACCTATTCCACATGGATCAGCTCTATTTACAAGAGGAGAAACTCAATCTCTTGCTATAACTACATTAGGGAACTAAAAGCTGATGAACAATTGATAGATGATTTAGAAAAAAAGAATATTATAAAAAAATTCTATCTACACTATAACTTCCCTCCATACTCAGTTGGAGAAGTTGGAAGAATGGGATCACCTGGAAGAAGAGAATTAGGGACATGGTTCACTTGCTGAAAGAGCTTTAAGATATGTTATCCCTAGTGAAGAAGAATTCCCTTATACTATAAGAGTTGTTTCTGAAATAACAGAATCTAATGGTTCATCTTCACAAGCTTCTATCTGTGGAGGTTCATTATCACTTATGTCTGCTGGAGTTCCTATAAAAGAACATGTTGCAGGTATAGCTATGGGACTTATCAAAGAAGGAGAAGAATTTCACTGTTTTAACAGATATAATGGGACTTGAAGACCACTTAGGAGATATGGACTTTAAAGTTGCTGGTACTAAATCTGGTATCACAGCTCTACAAATGGATATTAAAAATCACAGGTATAACTGAAGAAATCATGAGAATTGCTTTAAATCAAGCTCATGAAGCTAGACAACAAATATTAGAACTTATGAATAATACAATTTCTAAACCTGCTGAATTAAAAATCTAATGTACCTAGAATTCAACAAATCACTATTCCAAAAGACAAGATTGCTGTTCTTATTGGACCAGGTGGAAAAAAAATATTAAGAGTATCATAGATCAAACAGGTGCTACTGTTGATATAACAGATGATGGACTTGTATCTGTTTTTCGCTCAAAGATGCTGAAGTTTTTAGAAAAAGACTTTAAAACTTATAGATTCTTTTTGTTAGAGAGTTGAATACAACGAAGTTTATGAAGGGACGTGTTGTTTCTATAATGAAATTTGGTGCATTTATGGAAATTTTACCTGGTAAAGAAGGTTTACTACATATATCTGAAATCTCTCCTGAAAGAGTTGAAAAAGTTGAAGATGTACTTTCAGTTGGAGATGTTTTTCAAAGTTAGAGTTATTTCTATGGAAGGTGGAAAAAAATCTCTTTAAGTAAGAAAAAAAGTTTAATTTTAAGTTTCGGAGGGTTTTTATGAATTTACCTAATAGATTGACTATGATTAGATTTTTTTTATTGGCTATCCCTTTTATAATGTTTTTACAAGCATCTGATTCAAGTAAGTTTGGTTTTATCTTTAGAATGATTTCTCTTGTGATATTTGTTGTTGCCTCATTGACTGATTTCTTTGATGGATATATTGCAAGAAAATACAATCTTATAACTGATTTTCGGGAAAAATTATGGATCCTCTTGCAGATAAGATACTTGTAATCTCTGCACTTGTAATATTTGTGCAACTAGAATATATTCCAGGTTGGATGTCTATCATCGTCTTAGCACGTGAATTTTTTTGATCAGTGGAATAAGAATACTAGCGGCAGCCAAGGGAGAAATCATAGCAGCTGGTAATCTAGGAAAGTATAAGACAACTAGCCAAATGCTCGTTATTGTAATTGCTTTAGCAATAGGACCTATAGGTTTTAATCTAGCTGGTCATTTCTTTACAATAGCTGAAGTTTTGATGTTGATTCCTGTTATCTTAACAATATGGTCAGGTTGGGAATATACATTTAAGGCTAAACATTATTTTTTTAGAACAATAGAAAAGAGGAGATTATGCCACTTTTTAACATATTCACTTATAACAATATTAGATAGAATGATTTGGTGTATTTACATACTAATAATGATTAGAGTTTTTTTATCTTGGATACCAATGAATAATAACTTTACTGATCTTATATATAATTTAACTGACCCTATACTAAAACCATTTAAAGACTTTTTTTAGATAAATTTATAGATTTACCCTATTGACTTTTTCACCAATGCTTCTAGTTTTATCTTTAGAAGCTTTACAAAAGATTTTAGTCAGAATAATTATTGCTTTAACTTGGTAGTACTAATAATATGAGCTGTTGCATTTTTAACAAAAAAAGTAAAAAAATAGTTCGTTACTGAGTAGATTTCAGAAAAATTTTCTTTGAACGATTACTTGCAGCCTATAATGGTTCTAGAGCTCACAAAGGCTCTTTCACCATTATAGGACGTCGCAATAATCTCATTAAAAACTATTAAAGAAAAATTTATAATGATTAATTTCAGTGTAACTCACTTATTTTTAACTTTTTAAATTAAAAATTTAAATTTGCAACAGTCATTTTTAATAATTGGAAAAATGGAGATTTTATGGAAAAAAATTGGAAATGATTATCATATCCCTGTCTTGTATTATGAAACTTTAGATAATCTTGTTATAAATCCTGATGGTGTATATATAGACTGTACTCTTGGAGGGGAAGTCACTCTGAAGGAATATTAGAAAGATTATCCGATGAAAGGTCTTCTTCTATCTATAGATCAAGATAGTAATGCAATAGAATATTCAAAAAGAGATTAGAAAAAAATATGCTTCTAAATGGAAGGTTCTAAAAGGGAATTTTGAAAATATAGATACTCTAGCCTATATGGCAGGAATTGATAAGGTAGATGGAATACTTATGGATATAGGTGTTTCTTCTAAACAACTAGATGAGGCTGAAAGAGGTTTCTCATACAGATATGATGTAAAATTAGATATGAGAATGAACACAGAGCAAAAATTATCTGCCTATGATGTAGTTAATACTTATTCTGAAGAAGAATTATCAAGAATAATTTTTTTGAATATGGTGAAGAAAGATTTGCTAGAAAAAAATTGCCAAAATTAATCTGTGAAAATAGAAAAAAATTAAGCCTATAACAACAACTTTTGAACTAGTTGCTTTAATTAGAAGAGCCTATCCTGAAAAGAGCTTCAAAGCACCCTGCTAAAAAAAGACTTTTCAGGCTATCAGAATTGAAGTCAACAGAGAATTAGAAGTTTTTAGAAAATGCAATGTCTAAGGCTGTTGAACTTTTAAAAAGTTGGAGGAAGATTAGGAATAATTACTTTCCACTCATTAGAAGATAGAATAGTTAAAAAAATAAATTTAAAGACTTAGCAACAGCTTGTAAATGTCCTAAAGATATTCCTATTTGCATGTGTGGTGGAGTAAAGAAATTTGAAGTTATAACAAGAAAAGCCTATAATACCTGTAGAAGATGAATTAAAAAAATAATAACAGAGCTCACTCTTCTAAACTTAGAATTTTTAGAAAAGGATTTTAGATTAATATGAAATACTTAGCTTTTACTTACTTTTTATTGCTGTTGTCTTTATTTGGCTCTTTCAATATACAAACTTTAAGAGAAGTTACAGAACTTGAAAAAGCAATTAAAAAGCTGCAAATGAAACTTTAGAAGAATTAGATAAAGACTTAGATAAAAAAATTATTTACTATGACAGTAAATTAGACTTAGATAAAAATTAAAAAGAGATATGGAAGCCAAAGGAATGAAAGTGACTGAAGAAGTAGTTTACTTTTGAAATTGAGGAATAAAATGTTAAAAAGTAGCTGATATTATACAAATAAAGATTGATAAAAATAGTCTTTGGTGGAGAAAGGGCTAGGATATTACAATGGTTTTTGCTGTTTTTTTGTTCCTATGTCCATACCTGAAGATGAACTTGAAATAGAAATAATTTCTGTAAAAAAACTTATGCTAGAGGACTAATTAAAAAAATATTATCAAGGCTTCACCTGAAAGAATAGACAGTCATAAATTTACTTTTTGAAGATTTTTATGGTTGTGATTTTTGCTATGCTTAAGTATGAAAGTCAATTGAAATACAAAAAAACTTATGGTTGAAGAAGTTATGAGAAAAAAATTGCAGGACTTCCTGATATAGAAATTTCTGATGTCCTAGCAAGTGAAGATGTATATAACTATAGAAATAAGATTATTGAGCCTTTCTCTGTCTATGGGAATAAAAATTATTACAGGTTTCTTTAAAAAGAAAAAAAGCCATGAAGTTTTTTTGAAGTTGATGAAAATATTTTAAATTCTAAGTTAGGTAATAGGATTATAAAAAGAATTAAAAAGAAATTTTTAAATAAAAATAAAAATCTCTGTCTACAATGAAATTACTCATAAAGGACTTTTTAAGAAATGTAATGATAAGAACAAACTCTAATAATGAAGCTATGCTTGTTCTTATTATCAATTCTAACAAGATTACTGAAAATATTAAAAAAATCTTTTATTCAGACTTAGAGAAAAAAATAGAAGAAATTAAATCTATCTATATTTCTTTAAACTCTAAAAAAACTAATACTGTTATTGGAGAAAAGAATATTTTTTTATCTATGGTGAAGAATCTATAAAAGAAAAATCTAAATGGAATAGAATTTCATATATCACCTACTTCATTTTTTTCCAAATAAATGTAAAAACAAGCTAAAAAGATTGTATGACATAGCAATAAATTTCTTTGACAATATAGATGATAAATACATTGTTGATGCCTATTCAGGTACAGGTACTATTGGAATGATAATGGCAAAAGAAGGCTAAAAAAAGTCTATGCTATTGAGATAGTAAAATCTGCTAGTGAAGATGGAGAAAAACTGCTAAAAGAAAATGGAATAGAAAAATATTGAGTTTATTAATGGTCCTGTTGAAAAAAAGAATTAGTCAATCTTATAAATGCTAACAAAAAGAATAGATACTATTATATTTGACCCTCCAAGAAAGGGATTAGAGGCTTCTATCATAGACAAGGTTGCTGAACTTAATCTAAAGGAAGTTGTATATATCTCTTGTAATCCCTCAACATTTGCAAGAGATGTGAAGCTATTTTTCTGAAAAGGGCTATGCTTTTAAAGAAACTACAGGCTGTGGATATGTTCCCACAAACTAGCCATATTGAGTGTGTGGGGCTAATATCACAAAATTTATTATAGAAAATATTAGGGGATTCATAGATGGTATACATATATAGTTGGAATATGTATAGTTCTTATTATAGCAATATACATATTTATAGTTTTTAAAAAAATAGACTTTCCATAGAAAATTTCAATATTGAAAAAGAAAAGATACAAGACACCTTAGAAAAATCATCTAATGACTTGGTAATTAAAAATCGAAACACTCCCAATAGAAGCTATTAAAGATGAAAAACGACCTTATTGAAATTACTGATAATAAGGTACTTGCCCGAGTAAATAATTTAATTCCAGGTTTAATACAAACTGGAAAACACAGCTAACAACTTAATACTAGCTGCTCAAGCTACAAAAACGAAGTATTGTATAGAGCAATTATTCCAGCTGGAACAAAAATTAGCTAATCTCAAATACAATGAATGGAGCTGTACGTGGTTTCATTAATGGATCAAAAAGGAATTCAAGAGCATGCTAATTTTGTAGCTGTTGAAGTAAATAATGGAGCTATTCCTATTACACCAAATTCTTTAGTTGCTGCAATGAGTGTTGCTTCAATAATTGTTGGACAATATTACATGACTCAAATTAACTCTGAGTTAAAAATTATAAGCAATGGAATATCTCAATTACAAAATTTTTCAAAACAATGAATATCGAAGTAGAGTACTCTCATTGGTTACCCATGTAAAGAAGATTGCTGATTTTTCAAACAGAAATTTTAGAAAATGATGAGCTTCGTTTATCAAAGATTTTACAACTTGATAGCTTAGAAGAATGAATACCAACTGCTTTGGACAAGCTAATCTTACATTAATAGACTTTACAAAAAATCTAAACTTAAGTATAAAGAATATGAAAAAATATATTAGGAAGTATACAAGAGTGGTTTATGTATCAAAAATCATTACTTGATATTTTATGCAAAAATTTCTGATTTGAGATACACCTATATCTAGGTGTTGTTTCAAGAGAACAGTGTATAGCAATATTACCTATATACTCAAAAATATGTATCAGATACACAAAACGACTGACTACTTGGCATGAAGGAGTTGCTGACCAATTAGGTATTGATATAGAAAAAGGGCATAGAAAAAGAAGTGGTATTAATGGAACTTTTTGTTCATTATAGGATTTATAGCGAATAATGATAGCTATAATTTTAAGAGTATGGAAAAAGAAAACCATTGACATGATTAAAGAACAAGAGTTAGGCATAATAAAAACTACCCTATAGACACTTCTGAATTATATAATGAAGATGTTCAATTAATTGCAAAAATAGAAAAATTTACTATCTCCCCTAATATCACATCTAAATAATAACTAATATACTGAGCAAAGTCATCATAAATAAAGGTTGTTTGTCAAATAGTGTTGATAAAAAGTTTAGACTATGACCTGACATAATTAAGAGAATTTTTGAGAATAAAAACTTAAAAATTCTCTTTTTGTATTATTAATTAAATATTTTTAAATTACAATATAAAAATTAATTTAAAAAGAATATTAAATATTCGTAAATAATTTAAAGTGTGTATTTATTATTGACATTGTACGAATGATGATATATAATACTACTTAAGTTGATGTTAAAATAAAAATATTTTAAAAATTTTTAATAGGGAGTTTAATAGGGGTTTTTATACCAAATATCGTAATTGAGGAGTATTGATATTTGGCTTTTTGTTTTTATTTTTATTTTAAAAGGGGAGAATAATTTATATGGATGCAACAAAAATTAGATAACTTTGTAAGGAGGAAGAATACTATGATGAGTGATAATGAACATAGATGAGTATGAAGGATGGATATGATGATAATGATGATGCTATAGATAACTCTAATATGTATTTTCATAATGAAAATATTTGTATCAGATTAAATGACAACGAAGAAAAGGAATGAAAGATTAAAAAGAAGTGAAAATGCATTAGTGAAAAAGATTTCCTAAATTAAAAAGAATTACCATCAGACAGCAGAATGCAATTGATCTTAGAAGGAATGTTTCCAGAAGGTTTTAAAAACAAATGTATATTAGAAATTTAACTTTTTACTAATGAAAATGGATATGATATAAAAGTCCTAGGAATCAGACCAGAAAGAACTCCTGGAGATTTTATGGAAAAATTATTTACCTGATGGAGTATCATTATTGTTTAAAGGACGTATTACTAGTAAAGAGTTTATAGTTGAGTCTATATTTGAAAATTATGGATACAGAGTTGCTAGATTTTGAGGTAGATGTTACTGCTACTCCATATCGTACACCAGAAAGAATTTCATGCTAATTTTTCTTTATGAAAATTTTTGGATGATGCTGATTCTCTTACAGAATATACAGGTGAAAAACTAGAGGAATGGAAAGAGTATCTTGCTTGGAAAAGAGAATTAGCTAGTCGTCAAATTTATGGTTGTAAGTATTTTAAAGTTGGATTTGATGAAGAAAAGAGAAAAGCTTATTTTTGGCTTGTATTTAAAAATCAAGATGAATTTAAGAGTTTCAAAAAGTATTTAAACAGAGATATTCAAGTTTTTGATAATAATTACTCTAAAAATAAATGGTATTTTGATTTTTATAGGTGATACAAATAATAGAAAAAGGTCTAATAGTATAGACTTAGGTCGTTATAGAGGTATAGTTAATGAATACTACCTTAAAGAAAATACTGAGTATTTTTGAAGATGAATACGAAGATAATTATGATATTACAGAAGAAGAATTGATGAATAGAGACTATGAAGAGGATAAATATCAGATGCTTGAAAGAAATATTTATAATCTTTTTAGAAACCCTTTATATAGTTCAAGTAGCTTATGATCTTAATTCTCGTGATCTTGATGAAATAAATCAATGTAGTCTAAAGGATGAAGAAATAACTAATTATGTATATGACAAATGTTTTTAGGCAATTATGATAAAGATGGATTTCTAGCTTTATCAGCTATTGGAGATTTTGTTCTTATTAGAAGATTTGAACAAGCAATTGAACAACTAGAAAAGGGATCAATGTTATTCTCCTAATCTTGCAATGTGGCTATTTCAATGTTAGAAAGTGCAAGAACTCCTGGAGAAGATAATGATGAGAGTATAGATACATGGCTTAATCCTAGGATTGAAAGAAATGAAAAATCAAAAAGAAGCTGTCTACAAAATGCTAGCAGCACCTGATCTTTGCTTAATTCAGGGACCTCCTGGAACTGGTAAGACAACTGTTATAGCAGAAGCTATTTATCAGTTTGTTCATAGAGGAAATAGAGTATTAATTGCATCTCAATCAAATGATGCTGTAGATAATGCACTGGAAAGACTTATTGACTCTCCAGAAATCAGAGCTATTAGATTAGGACAAAAAGGAAGAAGAAAAAGAAAGGCTGAAGATTCAAACACAAGTAAATTTACTGAAGATGAGGCACTTAAGTACTATTATCGTGCTTTATCAGCTCAGGTATCAAAAATTGGCTTAACTTATGGGATTCTCTTGAAAGTGATGGTGTTCAATACGATACAGATATTCGTGATGCAAGTTTATTTTAATGAGGATATTGCAGAGTTAAATGACATTTTATCTGAATTTAAATCAACAACAAGCTAAAGAAAAGAAAAATTTCGAGCTCTTAGCTGAGGAATTTAAAAATGCAAATAATAGAAATACTCAAAATTGAAGAAGATAAACGTCAATATGCTTTTAGCTGAAGAATGTTTTAAAGGGCTAACTCTGACTCTCAATTTTATCTATCAGATTATGTACTTAAAAATTTTTGAGGAAAAATTTAAATGAACTTATTGATGATACAATAAAAAGGGAATTTTCTTGACTCCGGGTATACTTGATCTTGATCTAATGGGACTTAATCAAGAACAAGTTTGTATGTGTATGATTTCAAAGAATCTAAAAACTATTAAAGAATTATGCGAAAAATTAAAAATGCCAAAGGAAATACAGTGACAATTATGGAGAAGTAATAATTCTTAATTCTCAATCTAGTTGAAGTAAAGGAGAAAATTGCTTGATAGCATACAAAATGAGGAGACAGATGACATTGCAAAGTATACAAAAGAAATGAAAACTCTTCAGATTGATGAACTTAAGTTTTCTTCTTCTATGATTACTGTCTCTAACATAGAACGTGCTATTTACACAAACAGATGTAATTAGTGGAAATTGAATCTGGTGATACAGATAAATTGTTTAAAATATTTGAAGAAACTAATAAAAACTGGGAACAAGCGTTAGATATTTCCTTTGATACTACAAAGAAAGTTATGGATTCTTTAGATAAGATTGATGTTTCTGATATCAGAGAGAGATTTCTCAAAAAGTAAATATAGATAGAAATCAAAAAGTGATATAGACAGAAACTATAAGTCAGATTCGTTCTAAAGAAGATACTTTACTTGAATTGCGTAAAAATATCAAATAGAAGCAACATCAGCCAATGATATTATAGAACATATTGAGTCACAAAAAGAAAAATATGGAACTACTTTAGAGAACAAAGTATTATTAGAAGTGATTGGGAAAAACAATTAGGAGTTTTAAAGAACATTTAGATGATGTCGATTCTTTTAAAGATGATCAAGAACATTATCAACAAATTTATATAAATGCATGTAATGTTGTAGGTATTTCTTGTACTGATAATATAGAAATCTTTCTGACAATGGATATAATGATTTTGATGTTGTAATTATTGATGAAGTTAGTAAAAGCAACTCCACCAGAATTGCTTATTCCATTGATGAAAGCACGTAAAGCCATATTAGTAGGAGATCATAGACAGTTACCACCAATGTTCTAAAGAGCATGAAGATTCATATAAAGAAATTAACTGATAAATCAAGATAGTATACCCTGAAGAAATAAGAGACTTTACTTACTCAAGAAAAATTTTTAGAAAGATTTAAAAATGGTTACTTCATCTTTGTTTAAGGACTATTTTTGAACAAGCAGATGAAAGGCATAAAAGCACTCACTACTTGTGCAATATCGTATGCACTCAGATATTATGGATATAATTAATAGATTCTATGAGCAACGTTTATCATGTGGAAATTCAGAAAGCAGTAGAGATAATTGAGAAAAATCATAATTTAACCATTAAAGGCATAGATGGAAAGTACATTTTATAAAACCAGAGATACATGCCTATTGGATTGATTCTTCTTATACACCAAGCAATATACCCTATTTATGAAGTAAGACCTAATAATAGTACTTCTAATTATAATATTTTAGAAAAATATATTGTGATAGACTATTAAAGAAAATAGCTGATGCCTATAAAGAACAAGGGTATAATAAGAATAAATCAAAAAGACAGTTGGAGTTATTAGTTTTTATCAAATGCAGGTTAATGAAATTAGAGAGCCTTTCGTAATGCTAAAAAAACTTATGATTTCTCAGCTATTAATGTAGATATAAACACTGTTGATAGATTTCAAGGTAAAGAAAAAGAATATTATCATTACAAGCTTAGTAAGAAATAATGAAAAAGGAAGAGCTAGTAAGCATGTGGTTGCATTTGAACGTATTAATGTGGCATTTTCACGGGCTCAAGAACTTCTTTTTTTATTGTAGGGAGCAAAACATATGTATGAGAAATCAAGCTGTACAACTCCTAATATGGATATGCCTGGATTTAAAACTGCACCAGTATATAAAAATATTATGGATGCTTTACATAGAAAGGGAGGGCTTTCAAGGACTGTAATAAAATTATTAGTCCTGAAACTTGAGAAAGAAATTATTACTAAATATAAAAGAAATGGGAGGTAAAATTATGAATTTTACAGAAATAATCCTATCATATCCCTGTATAAAATATAGAGCTGAGGTTTCTCATTTTACTTCTAGAAAAATCTACTGCTATTGAGTGGGTTATTTTAGAAGCTATTAATAAAGTGTGAAAAAAATTACCAGATTATTCTGGAATTTCTATTGCTAACTTTTTTGAAAAACTATTTACAATTTCTGATGCTGATTTGTTAATTCGTCCAGTATTAATTTCACTTCAAGATATTGGAGCAATTGTTATTTATGGAATTGATGATGATACTGAACTTAATACAGTTGCTATGAGTAATTTAAGATTAACTCCAACAGGACGTAAAATGCAATCCCTAGGATTATTACCTGGAGTTTCTTCTCAAGAAATTTTTCTATTTACTACGATCTTGTGAAAGAAGTCTTAAAGGAAGAAATAAATCTTTATAAAGAAAAATCTACAGGTATTTCTATCGATTGATAATCCAAATGAGTATAAATTTTCCAGAAGGACAATAAGAGAATGGTTTTTCAAAAATTCAAAATAATAAAAAAACAAAAAGTAAATTTAATTGGCTTTACACCTACTACTAAAATAGAAACTATTTATCCTTTGGATTCTGAATTATCTTGGAAAAATATTACTAGAAAGGTTGAACTTGTTGATGGAATGAAATGGAAAATTTCTGGTATGGAAGATCAAAAATATAGATGAAATAAGTCTAAAAATTTGATAATCCTTATCCAGAGGAATTAAAAAAATTTACCATCTATTGAGATAAAAAAATCCAGATGATGAAATAAAAATAGTATCAATTGATGAGATATATAATCTTATAGGAGAATTTATAAAAATGATGATTTATTTTTGTGTTGAAGCAAAATATTATCAAGATGTAAAAATTACTCAACCAAATATATATTAGAATAGGAATAGTATTTGGTGCTGATAAATTTGAAGTTAAAAAAATCAAAAAAATGCAATTAATTATTCATATCCCAGATTGTGAGTTAAATAATCAAGGTTTATATTTTAATACTAGCAACTCAGTAAAAGCTTGTATAACAACTGTATCAGCTGGAGAAGTGTCTAAAGATATCGCAATTGCATATATTCCAAAAGAATATAAAAAAATAATTTATCTAATGCCATAGTAACTACAGTAGATAAATATTACACTCAAAAATAATATTATATTATTTGCACTTTATGAAATTGGTTTTAAAAGACTTATTTTTTTAGAATATGTCACTAACATAATCTCTGAAAATAAAAGAGCTTGCTGATAAAGCTAAAATTATTGAATCATTTAATGAAAAAGAGTAAAGATTTTTATGGAAAAATGCAATTTTAGCTACAGATAAAGAAAAAAATTTCTCATTGATGAGGACTATATTATTAAGCACAGTAAAAATATAGAAAAATGCATAATAAGTGAATATGCTGAAATTAATGCTTTTTAAGCAAGATGATTCTTTATTTCAAAAAAATGATGCAAATTGTGATTGAACATGTTGGAATACAGGATTCATTAGAAAATATTTGGAGTTTCTGGAAAGTAATTGCATCTGCTAAAAAGGCTCATATAAATTGGATTTCAAAAATGGAATTACACAAATATTTGTACTCTGAAAAAAAGTATTCTTAATTTCTTTAATAGATTTAAAACGGAGAATCTTTTTGAAATAGATGAATACACAATTGTGAGAAAACTATTCTCAATTTGAAAAGAATATCTCTTCAAGTTGAAAAATTAATTCCTGAATTGAATTTATATCAAACAGTAAGTAATGAAAAATATAATGAGATCGTACTTGCACATAAGAATATTTTAAAAAGAACTCTATGAAAAAGTTAGACAATGGAAAAAAAGAGGAAGAAGAATTTATAAATAAAGTGTTTAATTTGGATGAATTCCTTAAAACAGATAATCCATTCATGAATGTTAAAAAGAATATAGATGGTTTAAGAAATGCTCTTGCTGCATTCTTTGATGATTCTTTTATGAAATTTAATAAAGTCTATATAGCAGATACTTCTATACTACTAAATGAACCTAATCTAATTTCATGGTTTGATGGAAAGAAAACTTTGTTAGTTATCCCAATGATTGTATTGGATGAATTGGATGGACTTAAAAATTCAGAGGATGAGGAAATAGCTAAGAAAGCTAGAGAGGTAATTAAAAAAATATAAGCAAATATAGCAATTGTGACTGGTTAAATATTAAAGAATCAAGTTATCCAGAGTTAATATCAAAAGATTTAGATAAAGAAAAGAAATGATAATAAAATTCTTTCAATTGCAATTAAATATTGTACAAAGAAACCTATACTTTTTAACTGACGATACTAACTTTGGAAATATTGCTATTGCCAATAGTATTAAAACTATGAATCTTGAGTCATATCTAACTATAAAAACAAGATGAAAAAAACAACAAATAAAAGATAATAAAAAGAAAAAAATAAGAAAAAGAAATAAGGAGGAGCTATGAGTAGTTCATATGAGTATTCTTATCAGTTAGAAGCAAGAACGTAGAAGACAAATTTATTTAAATAGAATTGCTGCAACAACAGAAGAATTTTATCGTCGTTATGAGCAACAATACAGAGAAAATGCTAAGTCGTGGACTTGCAGCCTATATTCCATCTGAAATGAGTAGATTAGAATCAGATCTTGCTAGGATTAGAGAGTTATTAGTGTCAGATCCTGAAAGTGCTAGAGATATAAGCTTTGAGGTTGGATCATATATTAGAACTATGTCATCATTAGCAACTGAAGCTCGTGAAGAATTTGATCGTTCTGAACGTATGAGAGTCGCTGCTCTATGTACTGAAAGGGCAGCAACAAAGTGATTTAATGAATGAATATTTCAAAAGTACTTCAGAAAATTAAAAATCCAATTGTTGTTAACTATTCTATACCAGAAATGCAACAACTTAGAAAAAGATATTGAAAGTGAAAGCTATCCTCTTCTACAGAGTTTAAAAAAATATCAGCTACCATTATTTTTGGAAGCTGAAAAAGCTTCTGAATGGAAAGAAAATACTGAAAAACATCGGAAAAAGGGTGTGGCTCAAGCTATTAATGAGGCTGAAAATCGTTTGAAATCAGAAAAAAATTGAAAATCAAGAAAAACACAGGAATTCTTAAATAAAATAAATAAACTTAGATCAGCTCTTGAAAAGTGGGACAATAGACTCAGATACTGTTGAAAAAGTAATTGAACTTGAAAATGAAGTAGATGAAACTCTAATTTCTGAAGAAACACGTAGAGAAATTGTAATATCTATTATAAAACAACTTAAAAAAACAAGAATTTTTCAGTTGAAAAAAACCTCAACTAGTACAGACAGACGGAAAAAACTATGTAAAAGATTGTCGCTAAGCAGCCATCTGGGAAACGTGCAATATGTAATGTAGATTTATGTGGAAAAAATTGCATATAAATTTGATAATTATGCTGGAATGACATGTTTAAAAAGATATTGAGAAAATTTAATGTTGATCTTGAAAAAGTGTACTCTATAAAACTATCTGATGAAAAGAGTTTTATGGGAGAATCCTGATAAACTTTCAACAGATGCAAATACTTTACCAAACAATGAAGGAGAAAAGCATAATGGCAGATAGAGAATTAAATCTTTGGATTGAACGTTTTAGTAGAGATATAGGTTATAAATCTTCTATTATTGTTTTTGGAAATACAGCTGATATAATGCTTAATCCTAAAAAAATTCTGGAAAAATATGATTCTGTAATTAATACACTTATTTCTTATATACGGGATAAAGGATTTAAACAAGTTATTAAATGGGATCGTATTGATGGAATAGATTATACTGTTTCAGATAAAGTTACTGATGTTGACAATGAAAATTCTCAAGAAACTACAGCAAATAGTTATGACTTAGGAGATTTTTAATACTAGTGATAATACAACTCAAAATGAAATTGCTATAAATCACCTGATAATTTTTTTCCCATATATGTTAAATGTTATGAAAAAAATAGTTACCAGAAAACTGCCTTTGTTCTAGATTATTCTGATTATATATTTGGAAATGCAAACTCACTATCAGAAAAAGAAAGAGACTATCTAGCAACTTTAGGAAAAAAACCCTTGAAGTAAGTCAATCATATAATATGCTAGACTCTAATTTTTGCTAATATAGGAAATATTGTAGTTATTGTTGCACACAATAATGCAATGATTCCTCCAGCATATTATTTGAATAACTCTATGGTTAGTTCTGTAAGTATTCCAATGCCTGGACACAATGAAAGAGAACATTTCATTGATACAAATAGAGCCTGTTTAAATATTACTCAAGATATTATTTCAGATAAAAACAGCAAAAGATGATCTTATTGATGCATTAGATGGTTTTTCACTAAAAGATATTGCACAAATGATGAAATTATCACGTCAAATGAGTGAAAGAATGACATTTGAGAAACTTATAAACTTATTTAAATATGGTGAAAAAGTAAGTCCTTGGGAAGAATTATCAAAAGGATAAAATAGAACGTATAGAAGAAGAACTTGGAAAAAGAGTAAAAGGACAAAGATGCTGCAATCTCTAAAAGTTAAAGATGTAATCATAAGAGCATATACTGGCTTTTTCAGGTTTACAACATTCTTCTAAACAAAACCAAAGGAACTTTATTTTTGTTGGACCAACAGGAGTTAGTAAGACAGAGCTTAGCAAAAATCATAGCTAGTTTTGTATTTGGTGATGAGAACGCATGTATTCGTTTTGATATGTCTGAGTATAACCATGAGCATAGTGATCAAAAGATTAGTTGGTGCTCTCCTGGATATGTCGGATATGAGGCTGAGGGACAATTAACAAACGCTGTAAAGAAAAAGCCTTTCTGTGTTTTGTTGTTTGATGAAATAGAAAAAGGCTCATGGTAGAATTCTAGATAAGTTCCTACAAATATTAGAAGATGGTAGACTTACTGATGGAAAAGGTGAAACTGTCTATTTCTCAGAAACAATTATCATTTTTACTTCTAATATAGGGTGCAGAAGTTGACTCAGTATAAATCCCTAAAAGAAGTCAAAAAGCAATTTGTTGAAAAAGTTCAAGATCATTTTATTAAAGTACTTGGAAGACCTGACTGCTAAATCGTATTGGAGATAATATTGTTGCATTCAACTTTATTGATGATCCAGATGTATTTACAAAAATTGCAAAACTTAAATTTAAGACAATAGAGAACTTTGTTGAAGAAAGATACGGTGCAAAAATTGATTTTTGAAGATGAAGATAAAATATTTGCTTCTATTGGAAAAAGCTGGAAAACAAAAATGGTGGGAAGAGGACTTTTGAATGTTATGGAAACTGTCATTATCAATCCATTATCAGAATTTATATTTGAACGTTCTGATATGTTGAGAAGTAAAAATCATAATTAAAACAGTTATATCCAGATAAGCCAGAATTATATCTTTTGGATTTTTGAATTAAAGTAGGTGAATTTATGACATATCTAAATCTTGCCTCTATTAGAATGTGTACTGAGTCTGAGGGACCAGGAAGAAGACTTGCACTTTGGGTTCAAGGTGTAAAAAGATGTACAGGCTAGTTGTAATCCAGATATGCAAGAAATTAAAAAATATAATAGTAGATACAGCTGATTTAATTGAACTTATTCAAGAGTCTATGTCAATAAATGAAATTGAAGGATTATCTTTTATAGGTGGTGAACCTATCCTACAAGCTTGAAGGACTTAGTGAAATTGCAATGTGCGCCCATTCTGTTGGGCTCACAGTACTTTTATTTTCTCTGGTTATTTGTATAGTGAACTACAAGCATTGAATAATAAAAGTATTAACAAATTACTTGAAAATACAGACTTACTTGTTGATGGTTTATTTATTCAGGAAGAATACGATACTAGAACGAGATTGGATTGGATCAAAAATCAGAAAATTCATTTTTAAGTGATGCATATAAATCAGGTATTGAGTATGAAAAAACAGGAGCGTCAAATGGAAGTTTGATATCTGAAGAAGATATCTTAGTAAAATGGTTGGCTATATTGAATGTATGAGATTGATAGAAAGAGTTTTTATGAGTAAAGGAATAGGAACAAATGCTAATCTAATTTTTCAAGATGATACAACTATAATTTTATGAGATATGGAATTATAATCTGAATGAAGAAGATTTAAAAGATAGTAATATATTTATGATGGCACTATCACAATTCAAAAAGTTGTTTCTTAGAGCCAAAAATACATAGTAAATTAAATAAGAAGAGAAATGGTAAGAAAACTTATTACTAAAAATTATAATAAATGTGAGACTACCCTAAAAATGCTAAAAATGGTTCAATTGTAGTTAAAAAGTGTTCTCAATGTATAAGACTACAAATGATGAAAAAGAATGTAGATATATGGTATGTCGACATACTATATTATTTATTTTAAAGTATCAAGAGTAGGAAAAATACTCTAGAAATATAAGTTATAATGTTTAGGTAATAATTTTTATTGATAAAGCAATGGAGAAATCTATTGCTTT